>ERZ773359.1072-NODE-1072-length-38848-cov-7.682597_pt1 | contig 38848 bp, 39 predicted proteins | sample MGYA00374955_ERZ773359 | MGnify/ENA primary metagenome ERZ773359 (study PRJEB29098, sample SAMN04486028) | biogas fermenter metagenome | study: EMG produced TPA metagenomics assembly of the Biogas fermentation microbial communities from Germany - Plant 4 DNA1...
TAATAGAAACATAATATAAAATAGCGATAATAATTGCTAAGACGGCAACTGCCATTGTACTCAGGTTAAAATAAGTTACCAAGATAAATCCTGCAAGGAAAATTACGATATGATATTTTTTCTTAAATAAGAAAGAAATAATGATTCCCATTCCCAATGAAGCCATCATACCACCAAAGACACCCAAAGTGGTTGTAACCCAACCAGGAATTAAGGATGCAAAGTCGCCTTGCGCAGAAGCAGCAGTCATAGAAGTCAGTACGATGATTGCAGGAATAAAGCGGCATGCAAAACCAATTAACTGTCCTAAAACAAGATTAGGAATAAACATCTTCCTGGTTTCGCCTGCTTCGGCATATTTCTGAGCCACACGGTTCAATGGAAGATTCAGTGCATAGGAAATATTCCACATGATTTGTCCTACTAATCCCCCAATTCCAGCAAAAACAACCGCCAGACCAATAATCTGTGCAGTATCTAATCCTCTTCCAAATACCAGCGCACCCGCTGTGCCAATATAGGTCGCGTAGGATAAGTCCCATGCAACTGCACCGCCAGGAGTTACATTACCCATATACATGATTTGAAGCGAAATACCGATCAATACAGCAGTCTGAACATCTCCCATAATAAGACCTACAACAAATGCAGCAACCAAAGGCCTTCCTAAGGTGTACCAGCCAATGGTATTCCCAACAATTGAACCGATTGAACCTAAATACACAAATAAGGCAATAAGAATGATTTGATAGATTTGCATAAATCTTCCCCTTCTCTAATTAATAGATTTTTTGAATGATTCCCAACTGGTTTTTGTAGTTGTAGGCAATTGCTGAAAACATACTTCCTTACCTTTTGCAACGATGTCATCTATGATGGCCACGTCACGGTCACTTAAATAAAAAATTCCTGTTGCACCACTAACTTTATGAATTGTATCCGAACGTTTTGCAATATTCCCCAAAATAACCAACTCAGCCTGTTGTACTACTTCATCTTTTAATTGCTCTAACTTCTCAGGAAATTTAACAATTACCAAACGATTTACAGTACTTTCCTGGCTCAGGATCTTTTTAGCTTCTTCAGTGGTTACAATATGAGTCTTATAAGTTGGAGGTACCCCCATAGTCATAATAGATTTCAACATCGGATTTTTCGCACTTTCATCATCAATCGCAATAATTTCCTTGATTGAAAGTGTGGGACACCATGCAACAATGGTTTGTCCATGAATTAATCTGTCATCTACCCTTACATAAGTCTTTGCCATTTTACCACTCCTCTTACTTTAATCGCTTATAAAATCAAAGCATTTTCAATATAACTTCATGATGTCAAAAATTTAGTCCACAGTTACGTTTTCGATACATTTTCTGATAAATCCTTTGTTTTCAATAATTCTTCTTTGCGCCTCCTCTCTTGGAACACCTGTCAGAATCATAACAATTGCTTCCTTGATAGAAAAATCTGTTTCCTCTAACGTTTTTGCTGCTGTATCCAGATCACATCCGGTACTTTCCATGACAATGTGTTTCGCACGTTCTACCAGTTTAAGGTTTGTTGGCTTCATATCCACCATTAGATTGCCATAAACCTTCCCTATTCCTACCATAGATGCTGTTGAAATCATATTTAAGATAAGTTTCTGGCACGTACCAGCCTTTAGACGAGTGGATCCGGTCAATATTTCTGGTCCGGCATCTACTTCAATAGCAACATCAGCATATTGTGCCAAAAGCGAATTTTTGTTACATGCGATACCAACGCATTTTGCCCCCACTTTTTTAGCATGTTTTAATGCGCCAATGACATAAGGGGTCCTTCCTGATGCTGCGATTCCAACAACCACATCATTTTCTCCCAGATTGACTGCATCCAGGTCTTTTGCTGCCAGTTCCTCAGAATCTTCAGCTCCTTCTACTGCCTTTACAAAAGCTTTTTCTCCACCCGCAATAATCCCAATGACTTCATCTGTTGTAGAGAATGTGGGAACGCATTCAACGGCATCCAATATCCCCAACCTGCCGCTTGTCCCTGCACCAATGTAAATCAGTCTTCCATTCTTGTTGAGTGCATCAATCACCAACTGAACACATTTTTCAATTTGAGGCAATGCTTCTTTCACCGCATCAATTACTTTTTGGTCTTCTTCATTCATGATGCGAAGCAGCTCCATAGCAGACATAGTATCTAAATTCAATGTTCTCGGATTACGGCTTTCTGTTTTTAAATGGTCTATTCTTATCTCATTCATAGCAATCACCATAATTTATTTTCTATCAGGCTGGCATACATATAGGCTGCTGTAAAACCAGTATTATTGGATTCAATTTGGCGGACTTTTCCTATGGTTGGATAGTACTCAGTGTATGGGAAGTTATTCACTTTTCCGCAGAATACGGAGTATTCCCTTAATGCAGAAAACCATTGCTCCACTTCATCCGGTTCCAATTTAAAGTAAGCCTGCGGAATAAAACCAACCAAGTCCTCAAAATTTTCTCCATAAAGCAGTCGGATAGAACTTCCTTTCTCGCGTAATCGTTTTACTGCGGTAGTCACTGCATCATGGGTGTTGATGTGTCTTGGATGCATTGAACCACGCCAATGGGTAATGACTAAATCAACTTTCTCGTCTAAGAAATACTGTTCCATTCTTGCCGCGAATTCCTCTAAAGAAGGCATATTGCTGGAAACATATCCTAACCAAATATAATCTCCATTTAATTTCTCAGCCGCTCTTTTGTTTTGATTGAATAGTTCTTCTAAATAAGCTCTCTTTTCCTCTTCTGTTGCATTAGGATCTTCCAGGCGTCCCTGGGTAACATGGACATAGGTGCAGTGGGCTCCTTCTTTTGCATATTTCAGCATAATGGGACCGCCCATAATCTCCGCGTCCAGCGAATGTGCTCCAACACTTACAACCCGTTTAATTTGACTCATTATTGATGTCCTCCTTAGATCGTTTTTTGATAATCTACAAAGGTTCTGAATACCTTAACCCCATGTCTTTCATAAAATCTTCTGCCCGGTTCATCAGTAGACAGGAAAAACAAATGGTATATCCCCCGTTTCGCCATTTCAAACTGCATAAGATCAAACAAAATGCCGCCTATACCATAATTTCTGGCTTCTGCTTTTACTCCGATCGGCCCAAAACGCATTGGATTGCCATCAATCATTCTCATGCAAAATCCTACTATTTTCTGTTCTGCATTGAGTACCAGCAAAATGCAATCTTCAGCTAAATTGTTCTGCATTGAAATCAACGCGTTTCTTTTCCAGCCGCCGCCAAATTCATCTTTTAAGAACTCCAGAAGCTCCAGAGCATATTTGTATTCAAAATTGATAAAAGAAAATCCCGCTTCCTGTGCTTTTGCCATCTTGTCCAAAGTTCCCTGACTGATTTGATAACCATGTAAATCTTTACACATGGAGTAGCTTTCTTTCCCAGCTTTATAACCCATTTTTTCAAAAAATTTGATTGCATCACTGTAATTGTCTTTATCTACACCTGGGAAAAAATAATTTGGGCTGTAGGCTGCCAGTGTTACAGTCTCAACCCCCAATGATTTTAGTTTTTCTTCTGCACGCTGAACTAAAGCTGTTCCGATCCCTTTTCGCCTGTGGGCCTGATCCACAAACATGACATTAATCCAGCCTCTTGTAGGTTCCAATCCTCTTTCAAGATATGGGAACTTTCTTTTGGTCGAAAGCAGGAATCCAACGACCTGATCATTTTCTGTTGCTACATAGCAGAGTTCCGGATCAAAATTTTCATCAAACAATGCTTGTTTTCTGAATTTCTGAACAGTAATCGGATCAGCAGTCAATGTCTTATTCCATAAATCAACGACTTCTTTTTCGTACTTTTGACTATAATTTAGTATTTGCATAGTATCCCCTTTCTTTATGCAAGACTTTAATTGACGATTGATTATTATGTTAACGTATTAATATGTTAACATATTAACCTTAACTGAGTTCAGTATAACATACCATTTGTAATTAATCAATAGCATTTTTAGGAATAATATATATATTCATCATTAAACTCTTTATTTTTTTGTATATTTTATTTTGTCTAAATATCCTGTTCATATTATTTGCTATCAAAAATGTCTAAAAAGATAAAATACGTGACCCATTAGTATTTACCTGTGCAACAAAAAAGAAGTGCCTCCTCTTTCAGGCACTCCTTTATTTTACATATTTATTTGATCACTTTTTCCGTAAGCTTCATTTGATTTCTTTCTAAACATTTATTTTTAAACAGAGACTAGGAATCGCAACATCACTTACACTAGAGAAGGGATACGAAAATGTATGAGTCAGCCCTGGTTGGAGCCATATGTCAAAGTTATTGATGAAAATCATGGGTACGTTGAAGTATATATTGATAAAAGTGAGCTTGCCTATGTTTCTGGTTTTTTTCTTCAGTTAGGTACAAATGCAAAAGTAATCAAGCCACAAGAAGTAATAGACTTTATCTGTAAGCAACTGCAAGATACTATAACGCATTACTCTTCATAAATAGAATTATTTTTTTCATTGACAAGCAAATCTATATCAGATATAATAACGTCCAATAGCAAAGGCGCTGAGGGTAAAAACCCACAGCGCCTTTTATGTTCTATTTCGCTAAGAAAAGCCTGGAGTGTCTTAAGAGACATATCTCATCTTTTCCTAAGCGTAGCCATTTGAATATGACAATACATATTGCACACAAGGGCGTGTGTTTTATCATATGCATCCTGGGATGCTCATGGTAAAATACACGCCTTTTATTTTATATTTTTTAAATATAGGAGGAATAATTTATGAGTACTATAATAATCATCGATACCCTTTGGGTATTATTTGCAGCTGTACTGGTATTCTTTATGAATCTTGGTTTCGCTGCAGTCGAATCTGGTTTCGCCAGATCAAAAAATACAGTTAACATTCTATCGAAAAACTTTATCGTTTTCGCTGTATCATCTATAGGTTTCATGCTCCTTGGCTGGGGACTGATGTTCGGTGGAGCCAACCCGATTATCGGTACAGAACACCTGTTTATCTTAGGGAAATCCAATGATTTTTACAATGATACGCTTACATCTTATGTACCCTTCTGGGGGAAATTTTTCTTCCAGTTGGTATTCTGCGGTACTGCAGCAACCATCGTATCAGGAGCAGTTGCCGAGCGCGTTAAATATCTCTCATTCATCGTATTTTCTTTCGTACTGACTATTTTCATTTACCCAATTGTTGGTCATTGGATCTGGGGCGGTGGATGGTTAGCTAATCTTGGTTTCATGGATTTCGCCGGTGACACTGTCGTTCACTCCGTTGGTGGTTGGGCAGCTCTGGCTGGTGCTATGATCTTGGGCCCCCGTCACGGAAAATATGATAAAGATGGAAAGCCACAGGCAATCCCAGGACACAATATGTCTTTAGCTGTTATCGGACTTTTCATTTTGTGGCTTGGATGGTTCGGATTCAATCCCGGATCCACCATGAGTTTTCAAAATCCTGCAGATGTTATGCACATCCTTGTAACCACCAATACCGCAGCCGTTGCAGCTGTACTTACAGCTACCGCTACTTCATGGATCTTCATTGGCAAACCGGATCTTGGAATGACCATCAACGGCTGCCTGGCAGGTCTTGTTGGGATCACTGGCAGCTGTGCTTATGTAAGTGTTGGCAGTTCAATGATCATCGGTGCTATCGCTGGCGTGATTGTTGTGTTCGCTGTACTGTTCTTTGACCGAATAAAAGTTGACGACCCTGTTGGTGCTACCTCAGTTCACTTAGTATGTGGTGTTTTCGGTACAATTTGCATTGGTTTTTTTGCTCAGGAAGGCGTAACTAGTCTTTCTACAGTTAATGGTTTATTCTTCGGCGGCGGTTTCGCACTACTTGGTGTAGAGATTCTTGGTATCTTAGCTGTTAGTGTATTTGTATTCATCTCATCTGCTCTAATCTGGCTTATTCTTCAAAAGACCATGGGAATCCGCGTTACTCTTGAAGAGGAAATCATGGGGCTTGATATCGGTGAACATGGACACACTGCTTATCCTGATTTTGCAATCGTAGCTCCTATTATGGATTCTGCTAATGAATATGGTGACACATTCCCAACATTAAGCCCGGTTGAAATTAATAGACCTTCCAGTGCAGTATCACCGGATGTGGCTGTACCAGTAGTGAACAAAGCACGTTCAGGTGCTAAGATGACAAAGGTTACTATTATCACTAATCAGGAAAAACTGGCAAAACTTCAGTCTTCTCTTGACAAAATCGGTATTACAGGACTTACAGTTACAAATGTTCTTGGTTATGGTATGCAGAAAGGACATACTGAATACTTCCGTGGTGCTCCCGTGAAAACAAGGCTTCTTCCTAAAGTTCAGGTAGACATCGTTGTGTGTAAAATCCCTACTGAAGCAGTGGTTGATACAGTAAAAAAAGCTCTGTATACAGGTAATATGGGCGATGGTAAGATCTTCATTTACGATGTTGAGAATGTTATCAAAATCAGAACCGGTGAAGAAGGATATGACGCCCTTCAGGATGAAGAAGATGAATTATCCGCTGTATCTGTACAATAACTATCAATCCAAAAAATAGGGACTTGATTAATGTTCAAGTCCCTAGATTCAAATAACTATCAAAAGCAAATGCCCTTGTTCAGCATCTACTGTAATGAACAAGGACAGTTCAATCTGTAAATTTCCACTAAATTATTTTAAGAAATTTCTTATAGTGAATGCAAACTTCTTTAATCGAAAAAGCTTTTTGCAGATATAATGATTTTCGTATCAGGATCACTGTAAACTCAAATGCAGAGAATGTTTCTCTATGATCTACAGCATTCCCCAAAATAAGTTGATATGAGCGGTAAAGAAATAAAGTAGCAATCCTATGATGATCACCTTAATGATTTGCTTTGAAGACCGATATAAAACAAAAGCACATTGATGGCAGATCTAAAAGGTGATGTGCTATATATAGAGATTAATACCCCAAGGAAAATCCAAATCCCCATGCGAGAAAAGAATATGGTAAAGTAGTGCTATTCTAATCATTTTTAAAATCCCTGACATGCCCTGTGATTCATTCAAAACTTTATCTATCCGACTACACTCATCTTCTCTTGTTATATGAATGGATTTTGAAAAGCAAATGAATCTAACCCCATACTTTCCCATCTTTTTATGACGCCCTTCATTTGCTCTCCTCTCTTTAATACAAAAGGTTTAATTCCTATGTAAAAAATAATAGAATGAATTACTCTTTGCAAAATATATTTTTTATGCATGACTACATCCTTGTAAATCTTATGCGCTGCTCTTTTGGTTTTTCTAATCATTTTTTCAGACAGCCTGCTTCCATATGGCTGTGTAACAGGATAAGCCTTTGATATGAATGCCCCTGAATAAAGGCATAATTTTTTCAATATTTTTAGACTGTCTTTGTGGCCATAATTCTCACCTGTCGTAATACAAATAGCATATTTGTTAGTCAGTAATTGCTCTAAAACAAAATGTCCCCTATCAATTAAAATCTTTCCCTGGCCTGTTATATTACTGGCATAGGTTGGTGAACCAAATATGATGATATCTGCTCCGCCAATTAATACAGATAAGCTTTCTCCATCATCATCTATATGGCACTTCCCAGTCTTATAGCAGCTATAGCATCCCAGGCAAGGAGCTATTATATAATCCCCTATGTTGCAAAAATCAACATGGACCTCCTTATACTTCTTTAATTCTTCCTCCACTACGTGAAGAAGGGACGCAGTAAGTCCATTATTGCGAGGACTTAGATTTAGAATCACAACTTTCATTGATCTCACTCACATTCTATAAAATAAACATTTGTATACTTTCCATTTTAAAATATAATATAGGTTAAGCTGAGTCAATAAATTTGAAGCAAACGCTACTATTTTATACATTTTGTGTCATTTGAGGAGGTATATGAATGAATCTGACTCAAAATCCTGTTGCTATGAGATCGAAAAAAGCTATCCTAAAAGCTTTACTTAAACTTATGAAGGAAATGCCATATGAAGAGATTACCGTAAAGCAAATATTATTGGAATCCAAGCTGACAAGAAAAACTTTCTATCGAAACTTTGACAATAAAAAAGATGTTTTAGATTCATATATAGATTCAATTATTTTTGAGTATCTCAGTGAAGTTCTCAGAAATAATGCTTGTAAAAATAGTCATTTTTTATTTGAAATTATTGTAAGTTTTCTTGAGCAATACAAAGAAGTTGTATCTATTCTTTGGCAGAATGGACTTGAACACCTACTGCTCAATCAATTAAATACCCACATTCTTAGTAATCATCGTATGCATCGGGAGTCTAGTACAGATTCTGTTCTTTCTGGAGAAATGTCAGATTACCTGTGCGTGTTTAATATAGGTGGTATTTGGAACATTGTTAATATGTGGATACGCACAGGTATGAAAGAACCTATGGAAGACATTATTAAAACAATAGAAATGTAGTTTACCAGAATTTCCTAATGCCTCAATTTAAAACGTTTATTTAAGCGAATGGTCTCAATAAGGGCACAATATTTATCGGCAATACATATGATCATAGCCTCTTTACTTTTAGGGATTTTCGTAATATTCAGCGGCCACATATGGCTGCGGATAGCTTCTTGTTCTTTCTCAGATATCCCAAAGTGTTTTACTGCATTATCGCATGCAATATCAGGGTGATCAAAACCATGGGTTTTGCAGGAAGAATCACCATCATGCCAGTCATAGAGGTATAAATCGTGAAACATTGCAGCTTCTATCAGTTCCTTTTCATCCGCATTAAGATGTAATTTTTCGTTAATCAGGTAACTAATCCATGCTACATTTTCGCAGTGTTCCAATGTGGTAGTTGTACCATGCTGAATATATTGATCCATTTGCTTTACCACATCGGATTTATAATAGTCTTTGATCAATTCCATAAATTGCTTTTCACGAAGTTGTTTTGCTATCTTATTCTTACGTCCTGGAAGTTTAAAAACTGCAATACGCTGAATGGCTTTCTTATAAATAGAATTCTGATTGCCATAAACTTTTTCAACAATGTTGGTCATATGATTTTGAAATTCCTCATCTATGGAAGCAACATATTTTTGGAAATCTGTAAGGGACGATATAGTTAATGTGGTATCTACAGATATAAGTGAGACAAGGATTAGTGCCAGAATATCTAGTAAAAATTCAGGTAATGAGGAAAGTCCTCTGTCCACCAAAGGGATCATAACTTCCATCACTAATATTCCGGCAACACCAAAGGCAACGGAAGTTGGTACACTGGTCCTTCCGTTAATATTGAGAGGAATATCGCTATAATCCCACCACCGTGCCTTGAACCATTTTTCAAGCACCCATGATGTAGGATATTCTAAAATCATACTTACAATGAATCCAAGTATAAAAATTATCCACCACTCCATTTTTGGCAGATAACCAGGTTTTATTAAATCATATATCAAAAACCCTAGTAGTGCTCCAAAACCATATATGGGGCAAATCGGACCATAAAGGAATCCCCTGTTAGCCCACTTATGTTCATGTATAGTGCAATATACACTTTCCCAAATCCATCCAAGAAAGCAAAAAATAAAAAAGGCAACTATATATCTGTTCAACACCATCCCTCCCTTTCTTCCTGTCATATTGATACAGCATAGAAAGTTTCAAGTTGATCAGATTTATACCCTCACCCCTCTGCTATTTTGAAAAAACATATTACTCTTAATCATGATTATACCAAACGTCATAATATTTTCAACGCAAAACACCCTCGATATGTTCCCTGAAATACATATCGAGGGCATAGCAGATTTGTTTTCGTCATATCCCCTTTTTAAATAGCCAATATTATACCCCTAAAGTCTATTTCGAAAACTCGTTGATCTTAACTTATGCAAGACTTATACTCAAAAGCTGTTATTCCATATATTCTTTTAAAATACTTATTTAAATGGGTCAAATCGACAAAACCACATTCTGCGACTGCTGAATAAACATCTTTATCTTTTTCTATCAATTGCTTTGCACGTTCAACCTTACAGTTTAGAAAATACTGATAGGGTGAAATTCCTACATTGGCTTTAAACATCCTGATAAGCTGAAATTTTGAAAGACCAAGTTCACTCGAAATTTCGTCAAGTTTTAAGACATTTCCCAAATTGGAATGAATCCTTTCTTTGACTTTTTTGACCATGTTATTTTCCTTCCTGTAGTACATAAAAAGATCGCTCTCAGTTAAGGTATCGACAAGAGATAAAAGCAACTCACTGCACAATGCTTCATCACTTCCACTTAAAATCTCATAAGAAAGATTCAATATTCTTTGTCGAAGCAAATAATTGTAAACAACGGGTGAGGAAAACCGGACTATATCCTTTTTTTCACTAATCTCTAACAACAACTTTGGATCAATATATAGCATAACATAATCAATACCTGTCTCATCATGTGCCATGCCGTCATGCGGCTGCTCCGGATTAAAAAGCATAACACCATTTTGACAGGAAAATTGATGGCTTCCAGCTAAGTTATACTCTTGGATGCCTCGTAATGTTACACCTATTGCATACTCCTTATGGGTGTGCTTTTTATATTTAAAATCCGTAAAACTTACTGACAAGGCAGTAATCCCTGCAGCCTTTTTATAGATAAACCGCTCCATAGGAATCACCTCTTTATTAACTCAACTGCTCCCGATACCATGAACGCAGAATAAACTAAAAACAGTGCCATAACTATATTAACAATTTTTTGATGTTTCTGCAAAAACTTTTTAAATACTGAACCGAAGAGAACCCATGTAATAAATGCCAGAAATCCTATCAATGTTATAACACTTACAAATAATGCAAGTTTCATAGGTTCTCTATAATATGGTATCACAAAACTTGGAATGACTGTCATTGTAAACAGGACGACCTTTGGGTTTACAAACTGCATCAAAATACCGGAAGCAAAAGTGCCTGTTTGTATCATCGCCTGTTCCGATACCTCCATTTTGTATATCTGATAAGCAAGATAAAGCATATAGACACTTCCAATGATCTGCATAACAACCAAAATTTTTGGTATGACTGCTACGAGTGTCGTATTCAAAACAGCAGAAATACCAAGTAAGAAACCAAAAGCAACCGTTGCCCCATAGCAATATTCGAGTGCCTTTTTCGTTCCCAAATTATAGGCTGTAGACAGTATAACAATATTTGTGGGCCCAGGAGTAAATGTAACGATAATACAGTAGATCAAAAAAGATGTAACATTCATAATTTCAACTTCCTTTACAAAATTTTTATAAATTATACATCTTATAATTGATATCATATAGTATATTATTGCAAAAAAAGCCAACAATCCTCAGATTGGATTGTCGGCCTTTCGTTTTCTCTATAATCTATTTGAATAATTTATGCATATCTTTTTGAAGCAATGGTACCATACTGTTTTTATATCTTGATAGCTCTTCCACTGCAGCCTTAATAGTGTCACATAGTTCTGGCCTATATAGCACAAGCTCATGGAATGCTCCAAGGTACTGTCTTACAACACCCGTTTTATGGAATGACATACAATACGTTATATCAAGATCATAATCTCTACTTTCTAATTAGGGCATACATTTTCATATCCAAAATCTCACCATTTTTTACTGCATTGCTGCGCAAAGTTCCTTCATACTGGAACCCAGCTTTTTCAAGAACTCGGCACGATCCCACATTATGAGCAAATGGTTCAGCAAAAATTCTTATGATATCAGAATATTCAAATACATATTTACATGCCTGCTTAACGGCACTTGTGGCATATCCCTTCCCCCAATAGGACTCACCTATATAATATCCCATTTCCGCAGTTCTGTAGTGGATATTGTCACATCGGAAAATACCTATACTTCCAATAACATTATCATCCAATGTAATTGCAAAGGCAAAGGTTTTTGACGAATCAACGGACAACATGGCAGTAATAAATTCTTCCGCATCTTTTTCTGTATATGGATACGGCAAACCATCCCGTAAGTTGTTCAGTATCTTTTTGTTGTTCAAGATCTTTGCAAGATCGGATTTATCATCTAATTTCCATTTTCTTATGACACAATCCATCCATAACACCTCTCAAATCAGGATAAATTTCTTAAAACCTTTCTAAATTTACTTATATTGATAAAATAATAACTTGCAATATCATTACTATCCCATATTGGGCTCTCCGGTTCTGCCTTATTTTCTCCGGTTATCATCAGAAAAGTATTGTTCGTACGAAATTATACATTCATTTATACATCAATAACATCTGCTTCTATATTAGGCGTAGCCTTTGGAATAAAAAACAAATCTCCGATATGCTTTTGAATTTTTAGCTTAGTTGTTATCTCATTCCTCTTACAAAAAATTAAGATAATTCATCAAAAATTATAACGCTAATTCATTAAGAACATAGTTTAAACTCTCAATAAGTATATAAAAGGGACAGTTCTTTTAACCTTTACTCATGAAAGCCAAAAGGACTGTCCCTTTTGATGAATAAGGGTTTTGAGACATGAAACCCTTATTCATCAATCAAAAATTATTCTACAACTTTCTCTTTCATCTTTTTAATCAACTCTAATACTCCTGCTTCCACCTTTTTAAGGTCTTCTTCTTTGGGTGCTCCTTCAAACTCTACAGAATCAATGAAATCCCACTTCATCTTATTTCTTTCAATGATTTCTTTCAGTTCATTTTCTGCTCCGCCAGACCATCCATAGGAGCCAAATTTGAATGCCACTTTACCTGTAATCTTCTTTCTGCCAGCTTCATTTAATGCTTCTGCAACCGGTGGGAAAAGCTTGTATTCATAAGTAGGTGCCGCAACGATCACTGCTGCTGATCTAAACACAGTCGCCACCATTTCACTTTCACTTTCCAGCGGCATTTGCAGCTTACTATATTTGATACCTTCTCTTTGAAGTACGCTTTCAGCACGTTCAATGGCTTTGGCGGTCATACCATACATGGAGCCCCATAAAATTGTAACTTCATTCTTGCCTGCACCTTCAGCATATCTGCAAAATCTGGTATAGTCATCCATGATTTTCTGAGGATTTTTTCTATAAACTGGGCCATGTCCAGGCGCTATAGTCTTTACATCCAGCGTTTTTGCTTTCTCTATTGCCTTTTTGACACTGGTTGTAAAAGTAATCATTACATTGGAAAAATACCTCATTCCTTCAGCTTCAAAATAATCGATCTCTTCAGAAGTCAATTCATCATCAAAAACATGGTCTCCCATCATACCAAATGCTCCAAACATGTCACATGAGAAAAGGGTTTTAGTAAAGCTTTCATAAGTGTACATGGTATCTGGCCAATGAACATTAGGTACTGGATGGAAACTCAATACCTTGCCATTTCCAAGATCAAGGGTATCTCCTTCTTTGACAATCATGATCTTATCTTCATTATAAAAAGAAGATACCATCTTTGCAGCTTTATCAGTACATACTATTGTAAAATCATCCTTAATTTTTCGGAAATTTGAAATCCATCCTGAATGGTCAGGTTCCATATGATTAACAATCAAATAATCGATATTTTGGGGATCGACACCTATTTCTCCCAGACTCTTATAAAGGGTTTCAGGTACCCCGTCCCAACCAATAACGCCATCAATGATTGCTGTCTTTTCTCCCTGAACAATGTAGGAATTAAGAGTCACTCCATTAGCAAGCTCCCACATCCCTTCAAATAATATATCCTCAACATTCATTGTAAGCATATGTATTCCATCTGCTATTTTTAACTTTTTCATCAGTATTCCTCCTAAAACTTATAGTATTTAAGTTGTTGACTCACAATTAAGCGGATATACATGTTGATCCTTATTAGTAGTAACATTATCATATCACTAACTCGGCCTTCCAGCAACTAAATCGCCTGCAAAACTCTGAAAACACTCGTAACGATTTATTTAATTCCGTTAGATGTTCCATTTTCATTAATTTATTATCTATACTTTTCTGAAAAAAATACATCTATACTTAACAGATTCATTTCAATTACATAATAGTTTTCACATAACTAAATTTTATAATATTCAATGAAGAATAAATTGAATATTATATTCGCTTTTGCTACAATTCAAATGAATTGAAAATCAAAAAGGAGAATGACCCTATGAGAATCGAAAAAGTTATGGATGATGATAAAACGAAATATATGGATTTACTACTTATTGCAGATGAACAGGTAAGTATGATCGAAAAATATTTGTATCGTGGGGAAATGTTTGCCTTGTATGATGATGATCTTAAAGCCCTTTGTGTTGTCACTAAAGAAGGCGAAGGAATTTATGAAATTAAGAATATGGTTACCATTCCAAAATATCAGCGGAAAGGTTATGGACAAGCGCTTATTTCATTCATTGTAAATCACTACAAGAACTCAGGTACCGAGTTATATGTCGGCACTGGCAACAGCCCCATGACACTGAATTTCTATGAAAAATGTGGATTTAAGCCATCACATGTTGTTAATAATTTTTTTATACACAATTATGATCACCCTATCTACGAGAATGGAAAGCAATTGGTGGATATGATTTATCTAAAAAGATCGCTCCGTTAAGTCTTAAATCATAGCTTTGCTTAATTTCTTAAAATATATCTCCTATATCTCCAAAAATACTCCATGCCAACTCTGCAATCTTGTCTCACTCCCATTTTAAATAAATACTCTCGGTATGTTCTTACGAATCTATATCGAGAGTATAAATCCAATTATGGCACAATTTACTTCCTGTTTGTGACAGCATAACAGTATGTATTCGCGAATTTACTTAAGAATATTATTTCCCTTTATGTTTCGCTTTCCTCTTTTCCTTTCGTAATGCATATTTGCGTTCCTTTTCAGCTTCTTTTTGCTCCCGGCTTTTAATCTTTCTCTCATTTTTATTCTGTTCATATTGAAGTTTTAGAGCTTGCTGAGCTTTTGTACCTATCCCTTTATTCTCTAATTGCCTGTTAATTTCCCGTTGCAGGCGCTTCGGATTGCATTTTCGTTCTTCAATCCCATCGCATTTAACAGGCGGGCTAAATTTCAGTCTATCCCAGTTTTTAAGTAAGAAATCATATACCTCATAATCCTTAGGCTCTGCTCCAAAGGTAATTTTGCAGACTTCATATTCGTCACAATCAATGCGTTCATATAAACCTATCCAAAAAGGATTTTCAAACAAAACAGTTAAGCTGATTTTGGTGCCCATAATATCAACCTTCTTTGAACTGGCTTTCAAAGGAATCAAGCCATTCCAGAAGAGTTTGATAGAGCATCCGTTGCTGCTCAAAAATCGTTCTTCCCACCAGAGGGATATCGGCATAGTTAACAGCATATTCATCATTAGTTTGGGCAGAAACAGTAATGCTGTTTCGCAACTTTTTTACTAACTCTAAAGCATGTTCCTTATCAATTTTATTAAGATTAGTAATGACAAGATTGAAGTCAAATATAAAAGATATATGCTGGTCAGCATAAAGATTCATAAGTTCCTCAAACAAATAAATCGAGAATAAATTCCATTGATATCATTATTTTCCAATTTTTTCTTTAAGTCAATGCAATCTTAAAATTCTATTCTATAGTACAATCCTATAAGTAATCCATGCAAATTAAAAAGGGTTTCCTGACACAACCATCTCTGGCATAAATCCAAGAGAAAGGTAAATGTCTGGTAACCCTTTATGATATACATACTTCTTTATTTATTCGATTCTAATATAGATCTTATGTACTCAATACAACTCAAAATGATGAAATTGATATCTTTTGCTCCCCACTAATCATTTAAATACTTATTATATAATAGCCTCCTGCAAACTCTCACTGGATGCTTTAATATTTTTCATTAAATGATTCATGCCTTCGATGCTTGCATTATGTTCTTCTAATGTTGCCAATAATTCTTTAGTTGCAGAACTATGCATCTGTGAAATATTTGATATACTTTCTATCTCTTCTCCTATATGTGAAAATAAATCAGCGACATTTCCAATTCTGCTAAATTCGTCAGTAATATAATTTACAATATCATCAAAAGTCTCCTGAATCATTTCAAAACTCTGATCAACCGTGCCGGCAATCTTCTCTCCATCCTGAGTCGCCAATTGTACCTTACTGACTTCATCAAGAACATTTTTTACTTTTTCTTTTATTTCATATATGATCTGGTTAATCTGCTTTACCATCAAAGCACTTTGCTCAGACAACTTTTTAACCTCATCAGCCACAACCGCAAAGCCTTTTCCTGATTCCCCTGCTCTGGCTGCTTCTATGGCTGCATTTAAAGCAAGTAAACTTGTTTGATCTGCAATTTGTGTAATACCAGACAGGAAATTGTTTATTTCATCCATATGCTCACTCAGTTCCTGAACGGTGGCCACAGATGTTGTAACTCCCTGATTAATCACAGCCATCTGTCTGTCCATTATATTCATTTTATCAGAGCCTTCTGTTACTATGTTGCCGGCATCCACAGAAACACTTTTCAATTGATCTGAGAATTCTGTCAGCTCAGCTATCTTCTGATCTGCCTCTTTGATCATTTGGCTGATCTTTGAAACGCTTTTACTCTGTTCCACTATCTCTTCGATTATTTCTTGAGTGGCAGATGTGATCGAAGAACTTATTTCACGAACTATATTAAGATTCTCATTACCTTTGGATACATCAATATTTAAAATCGATGTGTTCGCCTTAATGGCATCAATAGTTTTTTGCAGTTCATTTAATAACTTCTTTGATTGAGCCCCATTCTCATTAGCATCCTGGATCAGTTTTGCACCAGTTCTCACCAATATAAATAGCACAGTCGTTATTAATGCCTGTAAAATATCAGGAAATAGGTAAGCTTCGATGTTTAAACCTGGAGTCATTATATGCAATATTATTATAGCTGCATTAATAATAACTCCAACAATAATAAAAATCCATTGATTTAAATACAATGCAGCAACACTGATTGGCAACATCGCTAAAACAAAAGTACCTTCGCCTAACATGGACAGTAAAGGAAGTACCTGTATTAATGCTGATGCAACCAATACATAACTTGCTGCAGCCTCCTTCTTTTTATATCTTAAATACAAAGCCAGAAAAGATGATAGAATTGTTACTAAAAGAGGAATAATGCTTGAAGTTATTGTTCGCGTAACAATTCCTGCAATAAGCATTACAAAGCCCAGCACAAAAAACACACTGTTCAATACTTTGTTAACTCTGATTACATGTTTTACCAACGAATTGTCCTGCATACTTCTCCCCCCAAATACCATCTGATAATTAAATTAATGTAATGTTTTATTTGTAAATTAATTATAGTAAAAATTCTAAACTGTGTAAACAGATATTTTGTGAGTCGAATTTCCCATTTTACTTTTCAATGATGCAATGCTTTTTATACTGATCTATATCTATTATTTATGGACATTTCGTTGATCAAACAGGCCATAACTCAATAATTAAGGGAGTATCTTATTTCCTGATATACATAAGCCAAAAAATTCTTTAATAACAGTAGCATTTTTTAATTCTGAATGATCGATTAATTCTTTAATCTCATCAACCGTATATGCTGCATTTAAAGAACTTAAAAATCCAGGGCGAATTTCTTTTGGCTTAGTTGTAAAATATATGGGCCATTTGAAATAACAGCATCAAAAGAATCATCTGAAAATAGCATCTGCATGCCATTGCCTTCAATATAACTCGCTCTGTTTTCAAAACCATATTCTTTTGCATTTTTCTTAGCAACTTTTATCATTTCACGGCTTATTTCACATCCGGTAAGTATTGCACCAGAGCATCTCTTAAGTAACTCCAAGCCCACATAGCCAGGTCCAGGGCCTATTTCCAGTATATTTCCTTTTGTAATGCCTGCTTTGACATAATACTTCTCCTATTTATTTTAATATTTTTAGTCCATTAACTTTTCTAAAAGCAAAATAGTCAGTACTGAGTATAATTATGCTCAACACTGACTATTTGTCGATAAATTATTTGAAAATTAACACTTATTTCTCCCAGCTGACAAAAAGGGCAGAAACGATGAAGTTGGAGGGGTAACACCTATACATCCAAGCAAGTTAAAACTTCTATTAAGGCATTTGATATTTCATACAATAAAGCTTATTTTAGTCTTAAATAATCCAGTATATTCTCACTCTTACATCAATATGGCATCTTAAATTCATTATAGTAAAAAAAAGGACACTTTTCAGTGACTCATACGTACAGTATGCCAAACAATCACTGCAAGTGTCCTTCTCTTATATAAGTAAACAGCCTAATCAATCTCTTTGCTTATCCCATAATCACTTCTACAAACACATCTTTACGATCTACGATTGGAATAATGTTGCTTTCAATAACTTCACCATCTACAATTACTTCTTTTACTCCCTTTTGAACATTTGAAGGATTCTTTACCTGAATATGATAATTCGTTCCACGGTAGTATCTTTCGAGACAAAAATCACCAAAACCTTCTGGTACACAAGGATCAATCATGAGACCGGAATGGGTTGGACGAAGACCAAGAATATATTGGGATATATTCACGAAGGTCCATGCAGCGGTTCCGGTTAACCAACTGTTCTTCGCTTCCCCATGTCTTGGCGCATCAGCACCGGCAATCATCTGTGAATATACATAAGGCTCAGTACGATGAATTTCGCTGAATTCTTCTACATAAGCCGGACATGTTTTGGAATAGATTTCAAATGCTCGGTTACCGTTTCCTACCACTGTTTCTGCAATAGATACCCAAGGGTTATTATGGCAGAAAATTCCTGCATTTTCCTTGTATCCCGGTGGATATGAAGTAATTTCTCCAAGTTCCAGATGATATCTGGTATAAGCTGGCTGGAGAATCATAATACCATATTTCGTGTCCAGTTTCTCTTTTACAGATTTCAACGCCTTCTGAGCTAATCCTTCTTTTACACCAATTCCAGCCAGAACACAGAAGCCCTGAGGTTCTATGTAAATCTGCCCTTCTTCGCATTCCTTGGATCCAACCTTATTGCCATAAGCATCGTAAGCACGAAGGAACCATTCACCATCCCATCCATAATTGAGAACGGCATTATACATGGTTGCTACTTCACTGCGAGCTCTTGCGGCTTCATCATGGTCTCCCATCAATTCTGCCAGCTGCGCATATTCCTCTCCATATTTTACAAACATACCTGCAATGAAGACAGATTCAGCAACTGGACCTTCACTGGGGCCATAAGTCTGGAAAGACTCTCCAGGATGCTCTGAGAAACAGTTCAGATTCAGACAATCATTCCAGTCTGCACGTCCAATGAGCGGCAATCCATGAGGTCCTTTATGAGTAATTGTAAAATTAAGAGAACGTTTAAGATGCTCCATAAGAGGCGCTGCTTTGTCCCAATCATTTTCGAAGGGAACCGTTTCTGTCAGAATAGAAGTATCCCCCGTTTCCCTCACATAGGCACTGGTGCATGCAATAAGCCAGAGAGGATCATCATTAAAGCCACTTCCTATATCGGAATTCCCTCTTTTTGTTAAAGGTTGATACTGGTGATAAGCACTACCATCTTCAAACTGAGTAGAAGCAATATCGATGATACGTTCCCTTGCTCGTTCCGGTATTAAATGTACGAAACCAAGGAGATCCTGACAGGAATCACGGAAGCCCATACCTCGGCCTATACCTGATTCATAATAAGAAGCTGAACGAGACATATTAAAGGTCACCATACATTGATATTGGTTCCATATATTTACCATTCGATTCACTTTGTCATTGGCAGAATGAACTTGATAACGAGAAAGAAGCTTTTGCCAATACTCTTGAAGATCAGCCAGAGCTTTATCAACTTGCTCAGAAGTCTGGTAACGCTGAATTAAGTCGTATGCTCTTGCTTTATTAATAATTCCTGGTTCAGTGAATTTTTCTTCTTTTGGATTTTCAATATACCCCAAAAGGAATATAAATTCACGGCTTTCTCCGGGAGCCAGGGTGATATTAATCTCATGGGATGCTATGGGCGACCAGCCACTGGCAATGCTGCCTGTACATTTTCCTGATTCAACAGCTACCGGGGAATCAAATCCTCTGTAAGGACCAAGGAAATCATCCCTGCTGGTGTCAAAACCATCTATAGGAGAATTTACAGAGAAAATTGCGTAGTGATTGCGACGTTCTCTGTATTCCGTCTTATGGTAGATCACGGAGCCTTCTATCTCAACTTCTCCTGTGCTTAAATTACGCTGAAAATTCTTCATATCATCATCAGCATTCCACAGACACCATTCCACAAAAGAGAACAAGGTTAATTCTTTCGCTTGGTTGCTCTTATTGGTTAAAGTTAGTTTATTGATTTCACACGAATCTTTTTGAGGAACAAAGCAAAGAAGGGAAGCCTCTATTTCATTTTTAGATGAATGGAATCGGCTGTATCCAAGTCCATGACGGCATTCATAGGAATCAAGAGGAGTTTTGGTAGGCTGCCAACCGGGATTCCAGACTGTATCACCATCCTTAATATAATAATATTTACCGCCTGTATCGGTTGGCACATTATTATAGCGGTAACGGGTCAATCTCAGAAGTTTAGCATCCTTATAAAATGAGTAACCACCACAGGTATTGGATATTAAACTAAAAAATTCATCGCTCCCAAGATAATTAATCCATGGAAGGGGCGTTGTAGGAGTAGTAATTACATACTCCATGTTTTTATCATCGAAATAACCGTATTTCATTTTATACTCCTCTCCTTAAATAAGTAATAGTCGTAAGCTTAATACGATAAACTATTATAGCAATATTCGTTGAATAGTGTAAATATTATAAATATCTAATAATTAAGTATATTTATAATATAATGTGCACAATTGTAAAATACTTACATATGCTTCGTAGAGCATTTTTGTTATTAATGCTAAAATGCAAAAAAACTGTAGTTTGGAAACTTGAAGGTTTGTCATTAAAACGCCCTTTTTCCCATATTGGATTAATCTATCTGATTAGTAAATAATACTATAATGTAAAATTTTTTGGGACACTTCTAATCAATTTTCATATGATTGCCTAAAAACAGTATCAAAACACGTTTTTAATGTTTTGAAAATAAAATCAGTCAGGAAGTTTTTTTCCACACTTTGGACAAAAATCAAATGTTACATCCACAGGTTTTCCACAATACGGACAAAAAGAAGCCTTTGGTCCATTTTCTTCGAGAATTCTCTGACTGGTTGGGGCTTTTTCTCCATATTTCTCATTGAAGGGATCAGATTCTTCATTTTCATCTACTATATCCACAATAGAATAACGATTTTTTGAAGTTACGTTATGATAATTGTAAATCGCAGTGTAAATCATCATTCCGATAAATACGAGTCCAAAGGGAATCATAAACCATGCACCAATTAACCCAACAAGAATACACCAAAACACTCCAAACAAGGCTACACCAATTGATCCCACCATTCCCATCTGTGATGGGCCTCTTCCAGGTTTTATGCTTTTCATAATTACACATATTCCTTTCTTTAATTAATGTTTAAAATCACTCATTGACAATTTCCATAGTAGCATCTTTTAGTCTGCAGTATAAGTAGTCATCTCCATCTTCTTTATATGTTTCAAAAGTACCTTGCACCACAATTTTCGTACCTTCTTGCGGATATTCGTCCGGATAAACATGGCTACCATCTCCCCACACAAACTCTATCCCTTGGGAACAGCAAGCCAATGCATCTTCTATAAGACAGTAATGATAATATTTTTTTGTAAGATCATAATAAATCGTATAATATTTTCCCTCTAAGCGAAAGGTTTTTCCAACGTACTCATCAGACTCAAATACCATCTGGTATACCATGGCATACACCATATCACTGCTCATTTTCGTAAGGTCATAGTCCACATCACTGACTTCATTTTCGCTTTTTTCAGCGCTGGCATTCCATTTTTCCATATCACCTTTTGATTGGTTAGAAGGTTCTATTTCTAAGTTCGTAGAGTTGTTTTCTGTTTCTGTCTGTTCAATTAATTGATCAATGACCTGATCCACATTGTTCTGGTTAATAACCCGGTTAACCACAGCCTCATCATTACTACATCCGGCCAGTATTAAAAGCAGGAATAACGCAATCATGATTTTTACACACTTCATAAAGCACATCGCCTCCTTAATATATTTCCAATTACAGAGGCCAATACATATGCCACGATATCAACAGCTACAATGGTTGACCCTACAGGAGTTCCTCCAAGAATGGAAATAAGCATCCCAGTTAATGCGCAAAATACAGACACTATCGCTGAGCAAATAGTAACACTTTTAAAACTCTTAAAAATTCTCATAGCTGATAATGGAGGAAAAATAACCAGGGCAGAAACCAGCAAAGATCCAACCAGATTCATGGCAAGGACAACAATAACAGCAACAATCACAGCAATGAGCAAGTTGTATATCCCTGCTTTTGTTCCTGTGGCCTGTGCAAAACTTTCATCAAAAGTAACTGCAAAAATCTTATTGTAAAACAAGATGAATATGGATACTACAAACACCGACAACACTGCACTTAACCATACTTCTATCTTCGTCAATGTAAGAATCGAAGTGGAACCAAACAGAACTGTGCACACATCCCCGCTTAAGTTAGTGGAGGTAGAAAATACATTCATGAGTAAATACCCTATGGCAAGGGCACCGACTGAAAACATGGCCAATGTGGCATCACCTTTAATTTTGGTATTTTGTCCCGTTCGTAAAAGCAGTATGGCACAAACAACAGTAATCGTTAAAATTAACGGCATATTGTTTGTGACTTTTAAAGATGTCGCAATGGCCATAGCTCCAAAGGCTACGTGGGAAAGCCCGTCTCCGATGAAAGAGAAACGCTTCAGTACCAAAATCACACCAAACAAAGATGAACAAAGAGCTATTAATATACCTACAATGACCGCATAACGAACAAAAGGATATTGCATGTACAGTGAAAGTTTGTCAAAGATCGTACTCATAACCTCCACCTCCTTCTTTTCCTGTAAGTATACGCCACATCTCACTCTTCAAATATTCTTCTTTTGCTCCAAAAAACATTCTTTTCCCAATATGTAGAATATGGCTTGCATGTTCAACTGCTGCCTGAACATCGTGAGAAATCATTATAACGGTAATGCCATCACGATGGTTGAGTTCATCAATCAAGTGATATAATTCTGATGACACTCTGGGATCAAGTCCTGTAAACGGCTCATCCAAAAGCAATATTTTTTGAGTCGCACATAAGGCACGGGCCAGCAAAACCCGTTGTTGCTGGCCTCCAGAAAGTTCACGATAACAACGTTTTGATAAGTGACTGATCCCCATCTTTTCCATCATTTCGTCTACAAGCTGTTTTTCCTTTCTATTGTAAAACATACGAAGGCCGCTTCTTCCCTGACAGCCTGAAATCACGACTTCTCTCACCGATGCAGGAAAATCTTTTTGCACAATGGTTTGTTGGGGCAGATATCCGATCTCATTCGGAAGAAGTCCATCCCCTGTATTCACTTTCCCCTGAATCGGTGGTTGTAACCCCAGAATCGTCTTCATAAGTGTACTTTTACCAGAACCATTTTCCCCTACAATACACAGGTAATCTCCGGCATTAACCGAGAAATTAAGGCCCTGCAAAACTACTTTTCCATCATACCCGACCGATAAATTTTCACAACTTAGCTGTGCCATTGGAATACCTCCTTATTTCAACGCTTCTTTCAGTACTTCCAGATTTTGTTCCATTACCGAAAGATAGGAAATTCCGTTTTTTACATCCTCGCCAGTTATGGATTGCATAGAGTTCATAGAAAGTATCTGTTGATTCTTGTTTTTGGTATTTGAAACCACAGTCTCTGCGATATTATGCTTCGTGCCATCTATTTTCAACACGCTGTTTAAACCTAACTCATCCACTTTGTTTGAAAGAAAAGTAATTGTTTCAAAACTGGCCTCAGTTTCTGCGGAACAGCCAGAAAACGCTGCGTAATAATCAAGATTATAATCATCTACAAGATAACGGAATGGAAAACGATCACCAAAGAGTAAGGTTTTATTTACTGCATGGTCAACTACTTTCTGATATTTCGCATCAAGAGCGGAAAGCTTTTTAATATATACCGATAAATTTGTCAAATAGTCGTCTTTATGTTGAGGATCTTTTTCACATAATTGAGTAGCAATCTCCCAACAAAGTAACTGAGCATTTTTTAAAGAAAGCCATATATGCTCATCGAGTTCATGGTGTTCTTCTTCGTCCTCGTGACCATGTTCTGATTCCGTTTCATGATCCATTTCATGACTATGCTCTGACTCGGCTTCATAATCTATTTCATTTTCATGGTTATGCTCTAAATCTGCCTCATTTTCATAGTCATGATCTGAATCCTGCATCCCTTCAACGATTTCCTCTTTTTTTACTAAGTCGCCCAAAGCGTTTATCAGATTAATAACCACCATATCCTTATTAACTGCATTTTTTAAAGCATCTTCAACCCATCTGTCAGATTCTCCCCCGACATAGATAAACATGTCACAAGTGGAAATTTTGATTAAATCATCAGCCGTAGGCTGATAACTGTGAAGATCCGCCCCATTGTCAATAAGCATCGCAATTTCCACATAATCGGCATCATCACCAATAATTTCTCTTACCCAATCAAAAACCGGAAAAATCGTTGTGACGATTTGAAATTTCTCACTCTGCTGATTTTGATGAATTATACTGGTACTGCAGCCGGACAGGTATAAAACAGACATTGTTACAATTAAAAAGAAAGAAATATATTTTTTCATAATCAAAATCCTCCATATTCTATTTTTTTATGATAGAAAATAAGGAGGTTTAATCAACGATCTAGTCGGACTTTTAGTGAAACAAGCGTAAAAAAACCTACATAAGGTGCAGAAGACTTTGGACAACAAAAAATAAATAAGTGAAACACAAATGAAAAAGTAGTGGCTACTATTGCTGTAGAAAACTGCTTAAGTAAATTTTCAGCAGTTGCTAAATGTATACATGTGGCACAGGTTCCATTAAGTCCATCATGATCATGCTGATGATTGGCATGGATTAATATAAATACTGCTGAAAGAATGGAGGTCACGATGATGCAAACGCAAAGCATCACAGCAATATACTTTGTCATTAAACGTTTAAGACTTTGCTTAAAAGAATAAATATCATACATCGTAATACCTCCTTTCATGCAATTGACTTTTATTCTCAAAATTCTTAGTCGCATTTAAGTATAATACTGAATTTACATTTTTTCAAGTTCTACCCATATAAACATATATTCTTATATAATAAAATACAATACACGCAAGTGTGTGCATCCCTGCTCAAAAAGTTTTTTTATTACATAGGAAATCTTGAGGAATTTCCTATGTAATAAAAAATAAGCGTAAAATCTGATAGATTTCACGCTGAACTATTTTTTATGAAATTTGCTGATTGATAATATTTTCGCTGTCTGCCATTGCCTGAAGGGTCATAGAAAGAAGTTTGTCAAGATCCCATCCAAGCATATTTGCACCACGCTCAATCACTTCTCTTGAGCAGCCAGCAGCAAAGCCTTTGCTCTTGTATTTCTTCTTAAGAGATTTCAGTTCCATGTCCTTTGTACTTTTTGAAGGACGCATAAGTGCTGCCGCCCAGATCAGTCCTGTTAACTCATCTACAGCATAGAGCACTTTTTCCATCTCATGCTCTGGAACCACATCAATTGTAGCACCACATCCTACAGTGATTGCATAGCCATGAGAAACAACACTATGGATGATCTCTTCTCCTACGCCTTCTTGACGCAACAGCTCCGGTGCCTTAAGGCAGTGTTCATCAGGATACAGTTCAAAATCAATATCATGCAATAATCCAATATTTCCCCAATATTCTTCCTCATCACCATAACCTAATTCTTTTGCAAACCATTTCATAACAGCTTCAACTGTCAAGGCATGCTGGATATGAAAAGGCTCTTTGTTATACTTCTTTAAAATTGCAAGTGCTTCATCTCTTGTTAATTGCTGCATCTTCAAACCTCCTGTAATAAAAAATTACTTTTTTCAAATTTGAACAATATGAGCTGGATCATCGCTTCACCTGTTTCATTTAAATTATACCCAAAATCTACCGTTTTTTACTTGTAGTCTATTTTAATCATAAATATGATAAATTTCAACATCAAAAAATCATATAAATTTTAACAATATACATTTTTAATGGATATTGACAAAACTTGCTAAATTGTTATAATAATCGTTAATATATATATGAATACTTGGGTATAAAATTATCTTTTAAGTTATAATTTTATAACCCAATATTTTTGTGCCTTTTCCTTTTCTTATTAAAAATATATGAATACTTGTATATAGTGAGGTGTACTATGGAAAATTTGCATGAGAATTTATTAAGTCTTATAGGAAAAACCCCTCTTGTAAAATTTAACCGTATTAACGATGGCACGGCGGAAATTTATGCAAAAGTCGAATATTTTAATCCGGGAGGAAGCGTAAAAGACAGAATTGCCTATTCGATGATCGCCGAGGCTGAAAAAAAAGGACTAATCAACCAAGATACAGTAATCATTGAACCAACCAGCGGAAATACCGGTATAGGCCTTGCACTGGTAGCTGCCATAAAAGGCTACAGACTTATTCTGACAATGCCAGAAACGATGAGTATTGAAAGAAGAATGCTTCTTAAAGCTTATGGGGCAGAGCTTGTACTCACTCCAGGTTCAGAAGGTATGAAAGGTGCTGTAAGAAAAGCCGAGGAACTTGCCAGACAATATGGAAATGCCTTTATACCACAGCAGTTTAAAAACCTTTCCAACCCAAAAATTCATCGGCTTACCACTGCCCAGGAAATACTAAACGATACGAACGGCAATATAGACATTTTCGTAGCCGGCGTCGGTACCGGGGGAACATTAACAGGAGTTGGTGAAATCCTCAAAGCACACAATCCTAATATCAAAGTCGTAGCTGTGGAACCTTCTGCTTCTGCCGTACTTTCAGGAGAAATGCCTGGACCTCATAAAATACAGGGAATTGGGGCTGGCTTCATTCCTGAGATATTAAATGTAGATGTAGTTGATGAGATTATTAAAGTCTCAAATGATGATGCCATAAACACTGCAAGAAAGCTTGCAAAATTGGAAGGACTCCTAGTTGGAATATCTTCGGGGGCTGCTGCCTGGGCTGCCCTTACTCTGGCAAAGCAAATTGAAAATAAGGGTAAGCGAATTGTTGTTGTTCTGCCCGATACAGGTGAAAGATATTTATCTGCCGGACTTTATTCGCAAGAGTAATTCAATTAGTCAATTAAAGAGGGGGAAACTGATATGAGTTATAAATATCCATATTTAAATACGGATATGCCGGATAAAACTGAAGTATTACAGAAAACACCAAATACAGCAACCAAAATGTTAATCGAAAAAATTGAGGCAGACGGCAATGAAACTTATCTTGACAGATTTGCCAGCCAACAGCCTCAGTGCAGTTTTGGACTTAAAGGCACCTGCTGCAGGATGTGCCAATGGGGTCCATGCCGCATCACGGAAAAAAGCCCCAGAGGCATTTGCGGAAGAAGCCAGGATGAAATTGTAATCAGCAACATTATAAGGGCTCTTGTATCTGGCCTTGCCGCCCACGGAAGGCATGCTCACGAAATCATATACACCATAAAAGGGGTCGCAGAAGGTAAAATCAACTTAAAACTTAAGGGGACCGAAAGAATCATCGAAATGGCAAAAAAACTTGAGCTGAAAATAAGTAACAAAACTCCCGAGCAATTGGCAGGCGAAATTGCAGATATCCTCATTGAAGACCTGTCAAGAATGGACAATAAGAACATTCGCCTCCTTGAAGTATTCGCTCCTCAGGAGAGAAAAGATGTGTGGGGTAATCTTGATGTTCTTCCCCGTTCAGCATCCTATGAAATCATGGAAGCCCTCCATATGACAACCCTGGGAAGCTGTACAGACTGGAGAGCGATTGCAGGACAGGAAAAACGCTCGGCCCTTGCTTACTGCTATAGTACACTGTTTGGCTCCTCCCTTGCCACAGAAATACTGTTTGGGCTCCCTGAACCGAAGGAAACAGAAGTTAATTACGGCATCATGAAAGAAGATCATGTCAATATACTGGTTCATGGACATTCTCCTGTAATGATTGAGAAGGTTCTTGAAAAAATCAAGCTTCCTGAAATCCAACAGCTGGCAAAAGATTATGGTGCAAAAGGCATTGTCATCGGAGGGCTTTGCTGCACAGGTACTGAATTGTTAGCAAGGTATGGCATACCAACTGTTACAAATATCCTTGGGCAAGAATTCGTCATCGGTACAGGCGCAGTAGACTGTGTAGTTGTGGATATGCAGTGCGTTATACCAGGTATGAAAATACTCGCCGACTGCTATGGTACAAAAATCATTACCACCTGTAATTCCAACAGAATTCCGGGTGCTGTCCATCTTCCCTTTGATCCTGAAAAACCTGAGACTCTCGATGAAGATGCTTATACGATTGCCAGAACAGCTGTTGAAGCTTATAAAAACAGAGATAGAAGCAAGATCAAAATACCTAAAGAAACTACAAAAGCTTACGGAGGATGGGGCTATGAAAGCATTGTTAAAACCCTGGGAGGCATCTCAAATATCGGAAAACTGTTAAAAAACGGTACATTGAAAGGAATCGCCACTGTGGTGGGCTGTAATACTCCCAAGGTCGCTTATGAAAGCAACCATGTCACCATTGTGAAGAAACTCATCGAATGGGATATCCTTGTTTTAACGACTGGCTGCTGTTCCCATGCTCTGTTGAACGCAGGACTGTGTAGCAAGGAAGCATCAGAGCTCTGTGGCAATGGTTTGAAAAAAGTTATAGAAGAATATAATGTTCCTCCGGTAATGGCTGTAGGAGGATGTGTAGATAATACCAGAACCTTACGGCTATTTATAGCTTTATCAGAAGAACTGGGGATAGCAATCAAAGATATGCCGTTTATGTTTGTGGGTCCTGAGCCTGGAAATGAAAAAACTGTAGGACAAGGTATGAGCTTCTTAATGCATGGTGTATCCAATCTCGTAGGCTTCCCTGCTCCAATACCTGTTCCCATGCCCAAACCAATAGCAGGTTCTGCTGATGGTGAAATGGATCGCGGAAGTAACAACATTGCAGATTATTTTGGAGGAAACGGCGCTCTTGAAGAACTGGGAGCAAAAATATACACCGAACCCTATCCTGAGTTAGCGGCTCAAACCATCAAAATGCATATTAAACGAAAAAGAAATCATCTTGGTTGGAAATAGGAGGATGATACATGAAGATTTTAAAAAGGATTTTTGTTACAGCAATTTTTACTTTACTGATCACCGGCTTGTCTGCATGCGGTGGAAGTCAGAATGTCAGCAATACTGAAAACGTCACCAACGATACCAAGAACGAGGGTGGCAAGCAAACTGTAAAGATAGCCTATCTTCCTATCACTCATGCCCTGCCCTTGTACGTAGAAAATGAACTGGGACAAGAAAACTTTAAGAATATCCATATTGAGCTTGTCAAATTCGGTTCATGGCCTGAATTAATGGATGCTCTCAATACGGGAAGCGTTGATGGCGCATCAGTATTGATCGAACTTGCCATAAAAGCAAAGGAACAAGGAATCGATTTAAAAGCAGTAGCTCTTGGCCATCGTGACGGGAACGTAGTAGTTGTTTCTCCAGATATCAGCACTACCAGTGATTTAAAAGGTAAAACCTTCGCCATTCCTCACAGAATGTCCACCCATAATATTCTCCTGTATCAGATGTTAAAAGATGCAGGACTAAGTTTTTCTGATTTAGACATCGTTGAGCTTCCTCCGCCGGAAATGCCTGCTGCTCTTTCAGAGGGCAGAATATCCGGATATCTTGTTGCCGAACCTTTTGGTGCAAAAGCAGTAGCTGGCAACAAGGGAAAAGTACTTTATTACTCCAAAGATTTATGGAAAGATTCTGTGTGCTGCGGCTTAGTATTAAGAGGCGATTTTATAAAAAATAATCCTGCTGCCGCAGAAGAACTTTTAAAAGAATACGTTGCTGCTGGTGAATATATTGATTCAAAAGGTGAAAAGGTCCAGGAAATCTCCAAAAACTATATGAATGTAGAGCAAAATGTTCTTGACCTGTCCATGGAATGGATATCCTACAATGATCTTAAAATCTATGAAAAGGATTATAATGATTTAATTAAATATCTCGTAGAAATGGGCTTATCAGAGAATCCTCCCTCCTACGAAGATTTCGTAGACAACTCATTTATTGATAAGGTCGTGATCAAATGAGCAGATTAAGAAAATTAATCAATACATTAATTGGATTAGTAATTTTGCTTGCTGTATGGCAGGGAATTGTCCTTACAGGAAAGTATGACACTTCCCTGCTTCCTCCTCCCCAAAAGGTTCTTCACGGGATGGGCGAACTTATAGAAAATGGAACGCTTTTTACACATATAACGGTTAGCTTATACCGCTTTTTTGCCGGCTATCTGAGTGCTGTGGCAGCTGGCATCGTTCTGGGCCTGATTTTTGGATGGTTTAACAAACTATGGGGAATCTTTGATCCTATCGTACAAGTATTAAGGCCTATATCCCCCATAGCCTGGTTCCCATTTATTGTGCTTTGGTTCGGTATTGGCGATACTCCTGCCATTGTAATCATTTTTATTGCTGCATTCTTTCCAGTACTTTTATCAACAGTATCTGCAGTAAGCAAAGTGGATCAGACATATCTTAAAGTGGCCAAGAATTTTGGCATCAAACAGCCCCACATATTAACAAAGATTATTTTCCCGGCGGCTTTCCCATACATCGCAACAGGACTTCACTTAGCCCTTGGTACAGCATGGGTTTTTCTCGTTGCAGGTGAAATGGTCGGTGCACAGTCCGGTCTTGGATATCTTATTATCGATGCCAGAAATAACATAAGGCCAGATTTAGTACTGGCAGGCATTATATTCATTGGAATCTCCGGTCTCATTCTGGACAGACTAATACGATTACTGGAAAATTGGGTCGGTAAAAACTGGGGAATCGTACCGAACGAAAGGGGAATCTGATATGTATATTCAGGTTAAAAACGTGACCAAGATATATAATCAAAACTCACCAAAAGCATCCAAAGCCCTTGAAGGTGCAAATTTGGATATCAACTGTGGTGAATTCATATGTCTGTTAGGTCCTTCGGGATGTGGAAAGACAACGCTTCTGAATCTTATTGCCGGTTTTGAAAAGCCTACGGAGGGAGAGATATTACTTGACGGGAAAGTTGTAAATGAACCTTCTATAAAATATGTAACCATTTTTCAAAACTACGGGCTGCTGCCATGGAGGACTGTACAGGGTAACGTGGAACTGGGTCTGGAATCCTTAGGCTATGATAAAGTAAAGATCAAGGAAATTGCTGAAGAATACATTGAACTGGTAGGACTTTGTGAGTTTAAAAAACATCATCCGTATCAACTTTCCGGTGGTATGCAGCAAAGGGTTGCAATCGCCAGGGCTTTAGCAGTTGACCCTGATGTCATTTTTATGGATGAACCTTTTGGCGCCCTGGATGCAATGACCCGGATGAAGATGCAGGATGAAATCTCCAGTCTCTGGGAAAAGAAGAAAAAAACCATTCTGTTCGTGACCCATGATATTGATGAATCCGTCTTTCTGGCGGACAGAATTGTCATTATGACCCCCCATCCCGGAAAAATAAAAAGTATTATCGATGTTCCTTTGGCAAGAAAAAGGGACAGGACAAATCCCGATTTCCTGGCAATCCGCGATAAAGTATTTACAGAGTTTGAAATGAAAGAAAAGGACAGGATCGACTATTATATTTAATCTCAGAGCACTTATATTTCCCCTAGGCTATTGTATACAGCCAATGCATCTGTAATGTTAAATTGTTCCGTATGATGATTTCCTTTTACTCCGGCTGTAATAAGAATATATTCCTGCTGCCCAACTTTTGCAAGGCTTGCCAGACATAGACCGGCTTCATCAGTATATCCAGTTTTCCCGCCTAAAATTTCTCCATTCATAATGGGTCTGCTATCAAGTTTTTCATACATGGTACTGGTTAAAGTAATCCCTTCTGGATGCTGATTCGTAGGTGGAGTGGAATAACGGAATGTAGTAAAAATATCTCGGAAAATATCATTTTGTAAAGCTTCTCTTAAAAAGATACTCATATCTTTAACTGTCGTATAATGGTTCTCATCATGAAGTCCGGTCGTATTTTCAAAATGGGTATGGCACATGCCAAGTTCTTCTGCCTTCTCATTCATTAGTCTTACAAAGTTCTGTTCTGATCCCGCTATATGTTCCGCCAGCGCAATACAACTCTCCGCACCACTGGGCAGCATGGCGCCATATAGCAAATCCACTGACCTGACCTGTTCCCCCGGCTTAAAGCCTGCCATTGATGCATTGGCTTCATACAGCCCTTCAAACATAGATTGGGTAAGTTCAATTTTTTCATTGAGATCAGATAAATGCTCTATCGCAACAAATACGGTCATCATTTTAGTTAGGGAGGCTGGGTAAACTTTTTCTTCACTGTTTTTTTCCATCAAAACAGCATCATCCCTTAATCGGACCAGAATTGCATTGGAACTGTATAATTGATCAGGCGTCACAGACACTGGCACATCAGTTTCTTTTTCTATTGGTAAAGGAACCATGACTGTTTTATAGGCATAAGCATATAATTTCTCAAATATTTGGCTGTTTCCTGAAGTAATGATGGAACGGTAAGCAAAATAGGCAATACCAGCTATCATCAGAAATTTTATAAATTTTCGTCTTCTATGTTTTTTCTTTCGTGCTTTTTGTCTCATAATATAAAACACCCCTTATTATGTGATGATATTAATTTAACCACAAAACAAGGAGTTATGTCTGAAATTTACTTTATAAATTTCTTAAGATTTTCTTACATCAAGTATAAAAATTCAATTACTCATAATATCCCTGTTCAATACCAGAAATAGATGGATTTTTACTATCATAAGTAATATTTGTTTTCCATCAGTCCAGCCATGATAAATTGCATTGCAGTTAATGAATAATTATTTAATAAATTAAAATCATTATTATAGTAGTTATAATACTGATAATACTCCAGTAACATTCTTTTTCTTGCCATTGCCTCTGCAATAAGCATCTGATGCTGTTTTTTGCGTTTTAATTTTATCTTTCTCTCATCCTCTGCCTTTATGTCAGCTTCTATCTTTTTTCTTACTTCGGGTTTTAGGTCTCCGGTAACATAGTGTGTAACCGTTCCATCTGAGTGAATAATAATGCCGGATGAATGTATTTCATGTCCCATAGCAGACAATTCTGCCTGATACCTTAATATGGAATTCAAATAATTCTGTATCTTACTCTCAAAATAAGAGGCTTGATCCGGATCGCTTGCCATCTGATTTAAAATATATGGTGCAATGACAACATTTCTCGTTCCGAATGTTCCAGCTCCCATGGTGTCTATATTGCTTTGGTCTTTCCCTACATTTTTAACGATCACATTTCCATAGCATAATCTTAAATAGTCCGTATAGGTATCAAGCTTTGTCATATTTGCTCCAGCTATGTTTTGTAAGATCTGTGCAAAACTTAATCTGGTTGCTGCTACGTTCTGCGCTTTGCCAGCCCATCTGACTGCTCCATACTGTGATATTGCTAAAACATTATTTATATTATTCATACCCATTTTCTACTCTCCTTTCATTTCTCATCATCACAGTTAAAACAAACACCGTAAAAAACATTTTTCTCTTATGTGAGTGAAAGTAGACAAATGAAAGTCTCGGCATTCAGGTTTTCTATTTTTAGCTTTGTTCTAAACAATCACATCTTGATAAAATATATAGTCTGTTATTCATTATATCGTAAAAAATATCTATTTATTGAGCTAAAAGGAGTGAAATGTATTTAAAATAACACAAACAACTTTCAAAACTTGTTTAATTAAGATAATTCACACCAAGAAAGAGTTTTTCTTACCATTGCACAGGAAATCCAAAGGAGTTTCTTACATAATTAAAAAAGGTACCCGACAATAATCAGGTACCTCATTAAAAGAGTTATTCCATGAAATTAAACTCACTATCTTTCCTTCCTTTGTCATACTTATCATTTCTTGAGCTGAAAGTTCATTTTGATTTTTGTCTGCCGGCAGATTTGGAATTTCTGATGGGCTTACTTCCACAGTTTCAACGCCTTTCTCCAGGCCACTTTCCTGAAATTTCTCTGCCAATACCGGGAAAGCCATGGCGAATACTGCTACAATCACTCCAGCAGTCATAATAGGCAAGGTTAAAGGTCTCCAACTTATCAGTTAGGCCTCCCCTGGCAGTAATTAAAATCACTTTTGTGTTTTCAGATATAGTATGTTTTAACAAATCCATACCGCTCATCCCCGGGAGCATAATGTCAAGTAATATTAAATCATACTTTGAATTCCTAATCATTTCCACAGCCCGGTAACCATCAAGTGCTTTTTTACACTCATAACCAATGACAGAAAGATTCATTGCGATCAGATTATTTATTGACCTGTCATCTTCTACAATTAGAATTTTCGCCATACTTCTATTACCATTTACAAAAACAAACCATTTTATCCAAAATGTATTATTTATCATTACATTATAGCATAATATCTACAATATTGACTTTTCCCAGCAAAAATAAAGGACCGTCTTTTTGTCGGTCCATTTTTTATTTACATACCAAGGGCTTAGTCCAATAGTTAGGACTAAATATTTACTTTCTCAACATTTGGCTTTTTTCTTACATTTATCTCTGACAGAGACAGTCCAGCCAATGTTAATAAAGTACCAATCAGAGCTGTTCCCGTAAGTTTTTCATGAAGAATAAGATACGATACCAGAATATTAATAACCGGTATTAAGTAAATATAGATACTTGTTTTGGCTGCACCAAGTACACTTATACTCCAGTTCCATATAACAAAACACAATGCAGAAGCTCCAAGGCCAAGGAATAAAAGATTCAGCACATTGGCAGGTTTAGAAAAACGTACAAGCCCCAAATGAAAATCTGAAAACATCAAAGCAGGGATTAAAAACAAAGTTCCATAGAAAAATACTCGCCGTGTGCAATCCGTATTGTTATAATCCAGTTCGCTTACTTTTCGCATCAAAATGGAGTAAACCGCCCAAAATAGGCAAGCTAATACAGCAAGGATATCTCCTTTAGGATTTAATTTTAATATAAAGCTGCCATTAAAAATGATCAGAGTGATTCCTGCCATTGCAACGATAAATCCAAAAAATACTTGAGGCCTCAGAGGTTCCCCTTTTAAAAAGAAATGTGCCAATACCGCTGTAAAAAATGGAGCAACAGAAACAATAATGCCCACATTGGAAGATAAGGTATAGGTAAGTGCTACGGTTTGAAGCAGGAAGTACATCGTCACTCCGCTAAAACCCGCAGCAAGGAAAAGAATTTCTTCCTTCAAATTTTTAGTTTTTATAAAATGGGGATGGGTCAGAAACAAGGCAATATAACATAGAATAAAACGGAAAAACAGTATTTCATAAGCCGAAAAATCTTCCAAAAGAACTTTGGTAGAAACAAAGGTTGTTCCCCAAATCAAAATACTGAATACAGCCGCCAGATGACCAGCAGCTATAGAACGCGTTTTTATCATAACTCCACTCCTTACATTAACCTCTTTGCTTATGGTTCTCACATATCCTGACTACTTCAACACAATTTCACGGCCACTAATAGTACGAATATATTGAAATAATTCTACTTCGATTGAACTGGTATCAGGAGAAACTGGTTCCTGGATTACAGCAGCTTTGAGTTTAAGACCCAGAATACCTGTAGACTGATCCGGTGCAACAATAAATCCCATACTACTTCCTCTGTGTAAAGGCTTTGAATCCAAATAAGCTTTGGAATAAAACTGTAAAGAGATATCTTCTTCACACTCATATTCAACAATAGGAAAATACATCCCTCTGGGGCAAATCTCCAAAAAATGTTTTTCAAAATCTGACTTTGCACGAGTAAACTCTTCAGAAGTCATCTTCTCTTGAATTTTAGGGTTGCTGAAAGTTTTTTCCATTTCCGCCCACATGTCTAACAAATATACCCTATTAATCTGTGCCCAATGTTCTTCACCGGTGTCTGCATCCTGAAACCATAATCTATCTGAATATTCTCCCCCAACAATCAAAGTGACAGGCTTTTCCACCTGATGCGAGACACTTCGGATTCCCGTTACAAAGCGTATTTCTGTACTTGAATCAAAATCTGGAATAGATATATAGTCCCCTTCCAATTTTGCCCTGGTCAAAAATAAGGTATTTATATTCTGATAATCGATCCCATTTGGTTGCCATCCGTTATTTAGAAACTGGACAAGGAGTAATATATCCTCCCTATTTTCTGTACTCATCTGTCCGGATTCCGAAACATATACTTTAAATTCTCCTTCTCCAATAAACACTTTTTCAACTGGGAAGATTGAATTTATGGCATCATTCCTTCTGTCAGCACGCATCAACATCCTGTTACTCTCGGGTACATCCGCAGCATCAGGCAGCTTTGTCTCTTCACTTTCCTCAATCATTTGCTCAAAATTCTCATCATATTGCAAAATCAAAAGCTCCATCTCCATACCATGGCGTATCAATCCCATGACATTGCAGACGACACCGTCTACTGTAGCACTTTTCCCTATTACTTTAATCTCATCTATACGGGATAAGATATCCTGCAAATATCTGATATTCATATGTTTACTCCTTATTACATAAATTCTTAGCTTACCTTATACTTCCAATGCTATGAAATCCGATTTTTCATATCGATTATGCCCTTTTAACGATTTCTTGTATTTCCAGCACTTAATAGCATCTTCCAGAGTTCTTCCCTGATGATCTGCAAAAAATGAATAACTCACTCCATTGAATTTGAATTTATTTTGACAAAAGGGATGCATCAGTTGAAGCACCCCTTTGTGATCATTACTTATTACTTGTTAATCAGCTTTAATTCATTAACCTGTTCCGCACGCCCTGTATTACAGCTGAATATAATATAAAATATTATAAACATTTGGAAGAAAATTTCAACAAAAAACCTTAATGAAAATAAGGCTTCCTGACATTGCTATCTCAGGCAAACTGCCTAAGAAACTATCCAACATCTGGGAGCCCCTATTTCTAACTCAAATCAGATTAAAATTGAATTGATCGCTTAATTAATATTGATCAGTGCAAGACCCGTTAAGCAAACAATAATTCCGGCGATTTTATTCCATGTTATTGACTCATGATAAAGCAGGTAGCCAACGAAAATCAAAATTACTGCCAGCACCGATGCCTGAACAATCTGGGCTACACTTACCGGCCATCCAGCTTTATAAGCATAAATATATCCGACTTCCAGACCAACAATAGCAAAACCAAGTACAAATGGCGCCCAGTTTACTTTACTGTATTCATGAATGATGTTTGCCTCCTTATTCAACACATAATAAAAAATCAAAGACGCTACCGCACCAATGACATAAGTAACTGTTAAGGAAGCAAAAGGATTCATTTCATCTGGTGCTGATTTTGCGCTGATTTGATAAAACACATTTGACAGTATGATCTGCAAGTGGCCAGATAAACTTAAACATCATCTTTTCTATTCCCCCTAAAAAATATCTTAATTTAAAAACATTTTCAATTATTATATAAAATTTTATTAATAGATTCAACACTTGCATTGGTGTTAATCATAGACTGAAGTTTATTGAAAGCTTTTGCCGGTTCACCAACAAGGATATATCCAACAAATGCTCCGTTACGAAATACAAGTTTAGAATAGCTAAAGTGTTCGTTATCAATCTTTTGATCTTTTTCATAAGTTGCTTCGGGAAGAGTGCCTGTATCACCTAAGCAAACAACTCTTGTTCCCATAGTGGCAAGTATATAAGGTGTATCCGTTATTTTGTAAGCAGCATTTCCTCCTGCAGCATTGGTCCCTGCAACCTGTCCCTGTTTGCCAGCTACTGCCCAGAGCCCGAACCATCTGCCGTTGACACTTGCTACATCCCCTGCCGCATAAATATCTTCAATACTGGTCTCCATTTTCTCATTGACATTCACGAATCGATCTATACTTATGCCTGTTCCCTGGAATATTTCTGTATTAGGCGCAACGCCAACCGCTACAATAACAGCATCCGTTTCAAGGGATGTATGATCATCCATATGCACTCGCATAACCTGTCCATTCTGATCCCCTTCAAAACCTGTCACACATTTTCCACAAAGCACCCTAATACCTAAGCTCTCCACTTTATCCTTAAATATTTCTGAACCTTCCTCATCCAGTTGCTTAGGTAAAAGTCTTGGCATGCCCTCTATCAATGATACTCCAATACCCATTTCAGAAATTTTGTGTGCAGCTTCAAGTCCAAGCAGTCCTCCTCCGATCACAACTGCCTTTTTGGCACCCTTTAGACTCTTATTGATTCCCACAAGATCCTCCCAGGTCCATAAGGTATGGACACCTGAAAGTTCTTTCCCTTTAAAAGAAGGCATGATGGGTGTACTGCCCGTAGCCAGCACCAAGCTGTCATAGCTGTATTCTTTGCCTTCAACAGTGATTTTCTTGCCTTCAACATCTATTGCTGTAACTTTTGAGGAGGTCTCCACCTGAATTCTGTTCTTCTCAAACCA
>ERZ773359.1075-NODE-1075-length-38779-cov-33.060376_pt1 | contig 38779 bp, 33 predicted proteins | sample MGYA00374955_ERZ773359 | MGnify/ENA primary metagenome ERZ773359 (study PRJEB29098, sample SAMN04486028) | biogas fermenter metagenome | study: EMG produced TPA metagenomics assembly of the Biogas fermentation microbial communities from Germany - Plant 4 DNA1...
AAGATAGTTAGCATTTTTTTCATTAGAAACACCTCCATACAAATTATAAAAACAGTTGCCATGAAAAACCCATATCACTCCTCCCTTGTTTCCCATAGATCTCTAAAATTGATTATCAACTCCGCTCGCGAGTTTACATTTAGCTTTTTGTAAATTGCTGTTTGATAAGTATTGGCAGTAGAATATCTAATATTTAGTTGTTTAGCAGCTTCCTTTAGACTGTAACCTCCCAATAAAATATAAAATGTTTCTTTTTCTCTTGGTGTCAGGCTTTCAATCATTTTTAACTTTTCACTGTGGCTAAGATTCATCTTTTTCCCGTAATGTGTTTCAGTACTGAAAATCTCTGTTTCTTTTTCTTCTGTTTCTGGTTTTGACTTCAAAAGTATTTCTTTGATCCTATCCATGAACCCCAAGCAGATCACCTCCCAAATATGTATAGGGGATACTTCTAATATAGCTGGGAAACTATTGGAGGTCACTTCATTAACTCACATGATAAAGGAAAAAACCCCCTCTCATTAGAACTAATGAGAGGGGGTTAAAGCTTGATAATATCCTATTCTTTGTAATCTTGTAATAAAAGAAAGAGTTCAGTACGACTATTAATATTTAACTTCCGATATATTGATGTACAATATGTATTAATAGTGGAATATGCCTTGGACTGCATGCCTGAAATCTGCCGAAGTGTATATCCATCAAGTAGAAGTCTACATACCTCTATTTCCGCAGGGGTAAGTTTGTAATCCTTTAGTTTAGCTTCCAACCTTGAATCCTGGCTGATATCTCCCCGATAAGCATCATCAATCCATTCTCCTGAATACAGCATCTTGATAAAGAATGGAGACATAATGAAAAATATGATAATAATACATATGGAAATAAAGGCCATCAAGATAGATGACACAGGCTTTCCACTATGACCGAAAATCTTGACAAAAATTAATGAAACAAGGTAACACAGGGAGGAAAGAAGAAAGCCAGTCCTGTAAAAATATATGCTCTGGAATTTCTTTATCATAAATCCTGCCAGATAATATATGTTGACAATACCTATGGAGTAGGCAACACCGAAGCAAAAGGCTGGCACAAGCCCTAGGTCTGGGAGCTGGATTCGAACTATATCTACCACAAAGCCAAGGGCTAAAAATGCAAAAGAAAGGTTCAACATGGTACAAATATTCATGGAAAAACGAGTTTGCAGGAGTAGAATCACTGCAATGCCTACTAGAATACCGATGAAGTAGATGCTTTCAATCTGGCTTTTTGTAAAACTACCCATCTGTTGGAGAATTGTTGGTGCAATCACATCATTTAAGGCAAATACTATATATATAACTGGCATTAGAGAATAGGCCTTTATGGGTGCTTTTACTTTTTGAAAGGAAGGCACAGTCTCCCCATGGGTCTTAATGTAATATGTAGTGAATGCAAGAATTATCATAATGAAAAAAATAAGTATGGAGTAGGGATGTAATGTAAGGTTAGTACTACTTAATATGGGTTTTATATAAATTAGTACCTTAGGGAGCAGGACAACAAGAATCATAGAGTATAGTTTTTCTGAATTGTTGAGGACCATAAAAAAAGCATATACATGGGAAATAAAAATATGACCAATGCAGGGTACAGCAATCATCATAATTATTTTGGAAGGTAAGCCTGGTCCAAGAAATGATACTGTTATAAAAGATACTAATGAAACAATAACACTATAAAAGGATGCAGGAACAAATCTTTTTCCATCGAAAAGAATCGGTATCAAACTACCTGTAATCAACATGACAACAAAATAAAGGCTTGTATCACCTACGATTTCTTCAAAAAGGCTTACTTTAATGGCAAAGTCTCCCATTGGAAGAAAATAAGCATATAGCCATATGGAAACAGCAATCCATCCAACAAAATATGGTAAATTTCCCCGAGTGATGGATTTGATGCTTAGTTTGTTTGCAGACCAAAAAGCAGATCCCAAGAGACCTTTCAAATCAATCTTATCTATTCTCATACTTCTACCCCCTGTGCACTCTTATGTGCTTTACATCTACCGTCTCTCGGTTTATCTGCTTTATTTAATTGCCCATACCTTATCGAAACGGTCAAATATTATATCAATTCTACCCCTATCCATATAATTGTATTATAGTAATTTAATTATAATACATTGTCTAGTATAAAAAAAGCATCTTCATTTAGAAGAGCTTAATTTGTTTTGAGTTTAATATGAGGGTAATACTTTTTTCGATAATAAATGTTATTATTAAAAAAACATTAGCATTATGTAGATAGGAATAACTATAAGCATTAAACTAATACAACATGCGATTGTGTATTTTTCAGTATCTTGTCCCTCCTTAATAGCTTTCATTGCACCAATCAAACTAGTCACAAATACAAATGGCAGATACTCAGATGAAATGAGAAAGAAAAAAGAACAATTCTACATAGACTTTAGAAAATATAAAAAGCCTTGATTAGATATAAGCTAATCAAGGCTTTTTATATGTATGGTGGAGGCGGTGGGAGTCGAACCCACGTCCGAAAATATTTCCACAAGAGCTTCTCCGAGTGCAGTCAGTATTTTAACATTCCCTCCACTTGACCCCTACTGACAGGGTTCAAGTTTCAGTAGCTTCATAGATTCCGTCCTTAGCTCAAAGCTTTGCTAAGTGCGGTTCCCCACTAGTTTGGCGCCCTTTCCCAAGCCGTGGGTTACTTGGGTAGGACGAGCAGCTTAACTAAGCTGCTAAAGCGTAATTATCGTTTGCGTTTATTTTTAGTTGCCACTTTTAACGTTGCTTGGCGACAACGACTCGCTACTCCTGCTTCCATATCCCCGTCGAAACCATGTTCGCCCCCATATTAAATTATTGGCATTTTATTATATCAAATTTTTTGTATAATGTCAACTGGCGACCTTAGGCCGCCAGTTACTTATATATATTTCTCTGATGCATGCTGCTTCATCCTTCTCTCTGCATCCCTTTTAGCTATATCTTCTCTTTTATCGTATAGTTTCTTACCCTTAGCCACTGCTAATTCTATCTTCACTAGTCCGTCTTTTATATAAACAGATAGTGGGACTAAAGTGTAACCTTTTTGAGTAGTGGCCACCATTAGCTTTCTGATTTCCCTTTTGTGCAATAATAGTTTTCTCTTCCTTAATGGGTCTACATTGAATATATTGCCCTGCTCATAGGGGCTAATGTGCATATTATTTAAAAAAACTTCACCCTTTTCAATGGAAGCATAACTATCCTTTACATTGACTTTTCCCTGTCTAATAGATTTAACTTCTGTACCAGTAAGGGCTATACCTGCTTCATAAGTTTCCTCTATGAAGTATTCATGTCTTGCTTTTCTATTTGTTGCTACGGTTTTGATGCCATCTTTCTTCATCTTAATCACCATTCTATATTTTTCTGTTATTTAGTTTAACAGATATATAGAAAAGTGTCAATCTACTAAACCAGTTCAAAGTCTATATTTCTCCTTACTACGTCTGCATCTATTACCCTAACCCTGACTATGTCCCCTAATCTAAATATCCTATTGGTCCTCTCTCCAATGATATGATACTTTTCCTCATCGAAATGGTAGTAGTCATCTAGCATACTGGTAAATCGAACTAATCCTTCTATTGTATTCTCCAGTTGTACAAACATACCAAAGTTAGTTAGAGAGGATATTATACCTTCAAACTCATCTCCTATATACCTTGTCATGTATTGGGCCTTCTTCATGTCTTCTACTTCCCTTTCAGCTTCTTCTGCTCTTCTTTCTGTCATGGAAGTATGTTCTGCTATTTCTGGCAGCCTGACTTCTAGGCTCTTTATATATTTACTGTTTAACTTACCCTTTAAATAAGTCTTTATTATTCTATGGATAACCAGGTCTGGATACCTCCTAATAGGTGCTGTAAAATGGCTATAGTACTTAGCTGCCAAGCCAAAATGTATGTCCGGTTCACTACTATATAGGGCTTTTCTCAAGGACCTGAGCATCAAGGTGCTGATCAAGGTTTCTTCCTTGGTACCTTTTATATCGTCTATTAAGCGCTGTAACTCCTTAGGATGTATTTCCTGGCCCTTTAACTTGTATCCGAAGTTGTGGATCAGCTTGCTAAAAGTTTCCATTTTCTCTTCAGATGGCTCTTCATGGATCCTATACAAAAATGGTATTTCTGCCCAGAAGAATTCCTCTGCTATGGTTTCATTGCAAACCAACATGAATTCCTCGATTATCCTATTGGCTATTCGCCTTTCTTCCTTTCTGATTTCTACTGGTATTCCCTTATCATCCAGGATAATCTTTGTTTCTGGGAATTCAAAGTCTATGCTGCCCCTTTTCCTTCTTCTTTCATATAGTATATGGCAAAGTTCTTCCATTAGTTTTAGATCATCAGCCACTTTTGCAAGTTTTTCTTTTGCTGCTTCATCGTCATTTTCTAAGAAATCGGAAACATCATCGTATACAAGTCTCTGCTTACTGTTGATTACCCCTTCCACTATTTTATGGCTAACTACCTTGCCCTTTTTATCTATTTCCATGAAAACAGACAGTGTAAGCCTATCTACATTGGGGTTTAAAGAGCATATCCCATTAGATAGTTCCTTAGGCAGCATTGGTATTACCCTGTCTAATAGATATACTGAGTTTCCTCTTTCCAATGCCTCTTTGTCTAGGACTGATCTTTCCTTTACATAATGGGCAACGTCTGCTATATGGACTCCTAGATAGTAATTTCCATTTTCCAGCTTCTCGATAGATACAGCATCGTCTATATCCTTGGCATCTATTCCATCTATGGTGAAGGTATTTAAATGTCTTAAATCTACTCTTCTCTTTATTTCTTCAGGCTCTACCTCTTGTTCTATGGCCCTTGCTGCCTCCTGCACTGTAATTGGAAATTCCTCAGGTAATCCATATTGCCTGATAATAGATAATATATCTGTACCCTTTTCATCCAAATATCCTAATACTTCCACAACTCGTCCTTCTGGATTTCGTCTAGGTTCTGGATAGGAGGTTATTTCCACAACTACCTTTTGATTTGTTTTAGCATTTAAGGTATAGGCTTTAGGTATGAAGATATCGTACCCGATTCTGGAGTCATCAGGAACTACGAAACCAAAGTTTCTATTGTCTTCGAAGGTACCTACTATTACCTTTTTGCTCCTTTCTAGGATCCTTATGACTTCTCCTTCTTCTCTTTTCCCGAATTCATTTCTCCTAGTGATATTTACTATTACCCTATCACCGTGCATAGCACCATTCATATTTTCTGCAGGTATAAACACGTCATCCCTGGTCTTATCCTTGGGGATTAAAAATCCAAATCCCCTTTGATGGCCTTCAATGGTTCCAACTACTAGATAATCATTGTCTATTAAGGCATATTTTTCATTATTTGTTTTGAAGATTAATCCTTCGCTTTCTAGGCTATCTAATACTTTATAAAAATCTTTTATATCCTTCCTATCTATATCAAAAAAAACCGCCAATTCTTCTTTTAACATAGGCTTATACTTCTTTGTTTCCATCAATTCAATTATTTTTTCTCTTATACTCATCCCTATTCATTCCCTTCTCTAAACTTATTCTACTTTAGTATTTACCCTTTTTTAGAAATTAATCCCAAAATCCTATATTAATACACAACAAAACAGAGGTAAGTTTTGAACTTACCTCTACTTGACCTTGGCACCAAATTGGGTTCTGTTTAATAGGTTTGCTTCATAGGAATAAGAATTCTTCTTTTTCTCTTCATGAACTATAATTGCTATATTTATTAACTCATCAATTAATTTACTAATGGAATAACCTTTACCTTCCCATAGATAAAAGGATATGGAGCCAGGTAAAGTGTTTATTTCATTTATATATACCTTGTTATTCTTATCTAATAAAAAGTCTATTCTAGAAACTCCCTTTGCATCTATGGTCTTAAAGGCCAGTTTTGCTAATTCTTCTATTTCTTCCCTAACCTTATCGTCTATTTCTGCTGGTATCCTTCTTCTTTCACTGGCGCCCTTACCTTTAGCGTTTGATTTTACATATTTATCTTCAAAGGTTAATATTTCTTTCCAACCGATAGGCTCCTCACATAGGGAAGTAATTAATTCGTCATCATATCCCATAACTGCACAGTTGATTTCCCTCGGTTCTTCAACTGCCTTTTCTACTATTATCTTTCTATCATATCTAATGGCAACTTCTATGGCTTCTATTAGCCCATCCATGTCCTTTGCCTTTGATATACCTATACTTGAACCTAGGTTGGCTGGTTTTACAAATAAGGGATAGGAAAGTTTTTCTTCTATTCTGTTTATTACTTCTTCCCTACTATTTATCCATTTGCTCCTATAGAACCATGTATAGTCTACTATTGGTAGATTATTGGCCTTGTAGACATCCTTCATAAGTATTTTATCCATCCCTACAGCAGAACCTAAGACTCCACAGCCTACATAGGGTATATCCATTAGCTCAAATATTCCTTGTACTGTACCATCTTCTCCGTTCATACCATGAAATGCAGGAAAGGCTATATCAATCCTATCTAAGATTTTTTTCTTGAATAAGCCTGTTAACCTGGGGCTTACATAAATATTATTATCACCATAGTTATGGGAAAGAACTATTTCTTGTGCATCTTTAAAGTTGTTTTCTTTATAATTTTTGAATTCCATCAGACTATTTCCAGTTAACCATTTCCCTTCTTTGTTTACATATATGGGGATAACATTGTATTTTGTCTTGTCCATATTCTCTATTATTTGCATACCTGTAATTATTGAAACTTCATGTTCAACACTTCGTCCACCAAAAAGTACAGCCACTTTTTTCATAAGCTACACCTCCTTATTATTCATTATAGTTATCAGGTAAATCGTTTTCAAACAAAATAACGTCCTTAGGTCTGGCTATTTTTTGAATACATGCTGTTGCTTCATCTAAGTTGTTTACAATAAATATGTTATCTTCATTATAATTTACTTCCATTAAGCCTTCATATATTGGCCTTGTTCTTTTCTCTCCTACTAAAATAACATAGTCACAAACCTTCCCAATATTCTCTCCCAATTCTCTATTGGCTTCTTCTTCCATAGCCCCTAGTTCTACCATGCCAGGGGTTACTATTATCTTTCTTCCTTCTTTGAATTGAGATAATACTTCTAAGGCAGCCTTGGCTCCAATTGGATTAGAATTAAAGGCATCATCGATGATTATTATACCTGTACCTGGGTTTATTATATTTAATCTGTGGGGAATTGGTTCTATTTTTTCTATTCCCCTTTTTATCTCTTCTAGGGATAAGCCTAAAATTTTGGCCACTGCCACTCCTGCTAGTATATTGTATATATTGTGCTTACCAAGTAGTTTTGTTGTACACCTAATGGAATTACCTTCTTTGTCCTTAATAGTAAATGTGGATCCAAATTCAGAAACCTCAATATCTTCTGCATATAAATCTAGATTTTCCACTTCTTCTAAGCCATATAGGATTTTTTCTTTAAAGGTTTTATCGGCTAATTTTCTTATATATTCATTGTCATAATTGAATATGGCTATGCCGTCTGTTGGTAATTCTTCTACCAGCTCATATTTGGTCTTCATTATATTGTCCATATTCTTAAAGGTTTCCAAATGAGTTGGCCCTATGGATGTGATTACTCCTATTTTAGGCATTACTAATTTTCCTACTTCTTTTATATCTCCTATATTTCTTGCTCCTAATTCAGCAATGAATATTTCATGATCATCAGCCAAATCGTTGTTGATTACCTTAGATAATCCCATAGGTGTATTATAGGATTCTGGAGTATTCAATACCTTATATTTTTCTCCCAAAATGGTTCCAACGATAAACTTAGTGCTGGTCTTTCCAAAGCTACCAGTAATACCTACAACAGTTAAATCAGGTCTAGACTTTATTTTCTCTTGAGCTTGTTTATAGAAACCTAAGTTGATCCGATTTTCCACTGGTAGAATAGAATTATTTGCTATTAACATAAAGAAGGCTTGTAGAAAATATAAAAGTCCAAGTATTACAATATATACTAATAGTGCGAAAACAGTGAAATAAATTGAAGCAGATGGATTTGTTACAAAGTTTCTCATTTTTAAAACAAATAAAGTAATCAATATTATATTTATTCCTAAATTAGTTCCATATAATCTTTTTGCCCTATTAGTAAATACTAAGGGTTTTTTGACTTCTCCCTTGTCTATTTTTAATGAAAAAGCTTTTTTCCTATTGTTGTATATCCATTTTTGGAATTGTAGGGAATTATAGCCCTCTAATTGAAGCATATGTAAAAAGTATTTTGATTTCTGTCCTATTAAAATTATTGCAATTATGGCGATTATTAAACTTAAGATAAACAAAATAATCCCTCCACTTATTCAATGCACAGTGCACAATGCACAATATTAACCAATGCAAAATTATCAATGTACAGTTCACAATTGTTTAAGTCAAACCTGGAGGTCAAATATCCCATTTGTTTGACCTAAGTAATTGTAAATTATGAGTTATTAATTATTATTTGGAGAAGATTGTGAATTGTGAACTGTGAATTGTGAATTGATCATTACTGCTCATTATATTTCAAAAAATGTCTCAAAACCACTGTAAACCGTTGGTATTCATCTAAGTAAGAATAATGTCCTGCTCCTTCAAATACTACTAAGCCTGCATCCCCTATTTCCTTCTCCATTGTCTTTCCCATATATAAGGGAGTAGCTGTATCCTCATCTCCCCATATTAGTAAAGTGGGAGCTTTAATCTTTCTTAACAGAGGAAATAGATCTTCATTTACTACTGTAACTAAGATCCTTCTCATTACTCCTGAAGCTTCTCTATAGTCTGTTGAACCAAATTTTTTGTAGAACTTTTCTAGCCTTTCTTCATCTTTTAACCAAAAGAATAAATTCTTATATAAAAATCTCAAGGTTTTAAAACTATGTACTTTTACGTAATATTTGGGTCCCCTTTTAGGGATTAAGCCTGCACTGTTTATAAGTACAATTTTATCAATTAATTCAGGGTATTTGCTGCCTAGTATGATGGACAATTTCCCACCAAAGGAATGTCCAATTAAAGTTACCTTATTTATTTCCATATTTTCCATATATTTTTTAACTATATCTGCATATTGAAAGGAGTCTATAGGTTCCTTTGGTTGAGAACTCTCTCCAAATCCAGGTAAGTCTAGTGCATGGACTTTAAACTTATCTTTAAGTATATTTACAATAGGCATAATGGTATTAATATTTGCACCCCATCCATGGAGTACAAGTATATCTTTTCCATTGCCCTCTACTATGTAGTTTAAGCTTAAGCCATCAATATCCATTATCATAACTACCCCTACCCTTATATATAATTATGCCCTTGACTATAAGATTATATCATATCATAGTGAATTATGACAGTAGAAAGAAAAAATCCCTCTAATGAGGGATTTTATTAAAATAGTATTCCGTTTCCGAAAAGTCCTGCAAATACTAACGATACAATAGTCATTAGTTTAATTAATATATTTAATGAAGGACCTGAAGTATCCTTAAATGGGTCACCTACAGTGTCTCCAGTAACTGCTGCTTTGTGAGCTTCGCTACCTTTTCCACCGTGATTTCCTTCTTCTATATATTTCTTAGCATTATCCCATGCTCCACCAGCATTGGACATGAATATAGCCATAAGTACACCTGTTACTAAAGCTCCTGCTAATAATCCTCCAAGAGCTTCTGCTCCTAGTAGGAAACCTACTAATACTGGTGCTACTACTGCTAATAATCCTGGAATTATCATCTCTTTAAGAGCAGCTTTTGTACTAATATCTACACATTTAGCATATTCAGGAGTTGCTTTACCTTCCATAATTCCTGGAATTTCTCTAAATTGTCTTCTTACTTCTTCTATCATGTAGGAAGCTGCCTTGCCAACTGCATCCATAGTCATAGCTGAGAATAGGAATGGTAACATACCACCTATAAATGTACCTGCTATAACTGTTGGTGAAGTTAAGTCGATACCTGTTAATCCTACTACTTGAGTATAGGAAGCAAATAAGGCTAAGGCTGTAAGAGCTGCTGAACCTATAGCAAATCCTTTACCTATAGCAGCTGTAGTATTACCAACAGAGTCAAGTTTATCAGTAATTTCTCTAACTTCGTCTGGTAACTCACACATTTCAGCTATACCACCAGCATTGTCTGCTATTGGACCATAAGCGTCTACTGCTATAGTCATAGCCGCTGTTGAAAGCATACCTACTGCTGCTAGGGCGATACCATATAAACCTTCTGCAGCATTAGTTGCACCACCAGATACAAAGTAAGCTACTAAAATACCGATGGATATTATAACCAATGGAGCTGCTGTTGACATCATACCAACAGATAAACCACCGATGATATTAGTAGAAGCCCCTGTTTCTGATTCTTTAGCTATTCTTTGTACAGGTTTATAGTCACCTGAAGTATAATATTCTGTAATTTTTGCTATGATAAGTCCTACAACTAATCCAGATAATATAGCTATAAATGGTTTATATGATTCTAGTATCATATTACTTAAGAAAAATCCTGCTATTATGGTGATTAATGAACTAGCTAGAGTTCCATTGTTTAAAGCTTTTTGTGGGTCCTTATCGCCCCTAACAAAATATACCCCAATAATTGAAGCTATAATTCCAACTGATGAAAGAGCAAGGGCAAATTGAACTCCAGCTTCTCCATGTGCAACAATTCCTAAAGTAATAGCTGAAATAATTGCTCCAACATAGGACTCGAATAAGTCAGCACCCATACCTGCAACGTCACCTACGTTGTCTCCAACGTTATCTGCAATTACAGCTGGGTTTCTTGGGTCGTCTTCAGGAATTCCTGCTTCTACCTTACCTACTAAGTCAGCACCAACGTCTGCTGCCTTTGTATAGATACCTCCACCTACTCTTGCAAATAATGCAATAGATGAAGCACCAAGGCTGAAACCGGTAACAATATTTGGATCCTTAAAAATCATGTATAAAACGCCTATACCTAAAATACCTAGTCCTACTACACACATTCCCATTACGGATCCACCTGAAAAGGCAACATTTAAAGCCTTTGTCATACCAGATTCTCTGGCAGCATTAGCTGTTCTTACATTGGCTTTTGTAGCTACTCTCATTCCAAAATAACCAGCTAAAACTGAGAATAAAGCTCCTACTATAAAGCATAATGCAGTACTAATGCCAAGGCCAGGAGCTACAGTTAAGATGATAAATAAAACAACAACAAAAATAACTAAAGACCTATATTGTCTTTTTAAGAAGGCCATAGCACCCTCTTGGATGTATGTTGATATTTCTTTCATCCTGTCATTACCAGGACTAACTTTATCAATACTGCTTGCCTTATAAAAAGCAAATAGTAATGCCAATATACCTACTATTGGCGCAGAGATTAATGCAAAATCCATTTTTTCTCCTCCTTTGTATTATTGAGCTGCTAAAAATAGTGTGGATATTAAAAAGATAACAGATGATATAACTGTTATTCTCTTAAGTACATCTTCTCGACTTTTCCCTCTTGTCTTACCCCACAATGAAGCTGATGAGTCGCCTGCTAATGCTCCCAATCCATCGTCTTTGCTTTCTTGCAACACTACGGAAATTATTAGAGATAAACTTGACGCAAGTACCAATATTGAAAAAAATGTAGTCATTCTTACACCTCCTGAATATATAATAGATGATTACTAGTCCCATAAAACATAACTATTTTATCATAGAAGGAGCATAAAATCAATAGTAAGACTGAAGTCTATAACTAGTGATTTATGCCCCTTTCACCTATTTTTTTAAGTTATAAAAAGACTTAATACCCTTGTATATTGCTTCCTCTCCTAAATCATCCTCTATTCTCAACAATTGATTGTATTTTGCTACCCTATCAGTTCTTGAAGGAGCACCTGTTTTTATTTGACTTGCATTTGTAGCTACTGCTAAATCCGCAATTGTAGTATCTTCAGTCTCTCCAGATCTATGAGATATAACTGCAGTATAGCCATTTATCTTTGCCATTTCAATAGTATCTAAAGTTTCTGTTAAGGTACCAATTTGATTTAATTTAACTAATACAGAGTTAGCTACCCCTAGCTCTATACCTTTTTTAAGCCTTTCAGTATTGGTAACGAATAAGTCATCTCCTACTAATTGAATTTTCTTTCCTAATCTTTCAGTTAAGAGTTTCCAGCCTTCCCAATCGTCTTCTGCTAAGCCGTCTTCTATAGATATTATTGGATATTTATTTACTAATTCCTCATAATAATCTATCATTTCTTCTACTGTAAGAGTTCTACCTTCTCCTGCTAGATTATATACTTTTTTCTCTTCATCATACATTTCGGTGGCTGCCACATCTAGGGCTAAGGCTACTTCTTCACCTGGTTTATATCCAGCTTTTTCTATAGCTTCTACTATGGTTTTTAAGGCTTCCTCATTGCTAGATAAGTTTGGTGCAAAGCCTCCTTCATCACCTACTGCTGTATTTAACCCTTTAGATTTTAGTACTGATTTTAAGCTGTGGAATATTTCTGCTCCCATTCTTAATGCTTCTCTAAAGTTTAATGCACCAACAGGCATTACCATAAATTCCTGTATATCTACATTGTTATCTGCATGGGCTCCACCGTTTAATATGTTCATCATAGGAACAGGTAGAGTCTTGGAGTTAATTCCACCTACATATTGGTATAAAGGCATACCTAGTTCATCAGCTGCTGCTTTTGCAACTGCTAGAGATACCCCTAAGATCGCATTGGCACCTAATTTCCCTTTATTTGGAGTACCATCTAATTCTATCATCAATCTGTCTATGGCAGCTTGGTCAAATACATTTAAGCCAATTATTTCCTCGGCAATAATAGTATTGACATTTTCTACTGCTTTCATAACACCTTTTCCTAAATATCTATCTTTATTTCCATCTCTTAATTCTACAGCTTCAAATGCTCCTGTACTAGCACCTGATGGAACTAGCGCCCTACCAAAGGCTCCGTTTTCAGTCCATACCTCTACTTCTACTGTAGGATTTCCCCTTGAGTCAAGTACTTCTCTTGCATAAACATCAGTTATTATACTCATAAAAACTCCTCCCTTTCTTTTATTTAGTGAATAACTAATAGTTAATAGTGAATAGTTATTGGTGTCAAGCTTATACTGCCAGGTTTAGGAAATCAAACCTTTGATATACAGGGAATAAATTCACAGCTGATCAACTAGTACCCCAAGCCTTTACACATACTACTATTCACTCTTCACTATTCACTATTAACTTTTCACTATTAAGGACTTTCCCGTCATTTCTTCTGGTTTCTCTAGGCCTAATAACTCCAATAATGTTGGAGCCAAGTCTGCTAAAATGCCTTGTCTCAGCTTTACATCCTTATCTCCAACTAATATCAATGGAACCCTATTGCTAGTGTGAGATGTAATAGGACTTCCATCCCTTTCATCTATTAACATCTCTGCATTTCCATGGTCAGAAGTAATTAAGGCCTTGCCACCTTTTTCAATTAAAAGCTCTACGATTTCTCCTAAACAGTTATCTACCGTTTCTATGGCCTTAACTGCTGCATCTACCACCCCTGTATGGCCTACCATATCAGGGTTGGCAAAGTTTAAGATAATTAAATCGTATTTATCCATATTTAATCTCTTGATTACTTCGTCCTTAACTTCTATGGCACTCATTTCTGGTTTTAAATCGTAGGTTGCCACCTTTGGAGATGGGATTAGTACCCTGTCTTCGTTTTCATAAGGTTCCTCGATTCCTCCATTGAAGAAAAAGGTTACATGGGCATATTTCTCTGTCTCTGCAATTCTAAGCTGTTTGAGTCCCTTTTCACTAATATATTTTCCTAAGGTATTAGTAGGAATTTCTTCCTTAAAGGCAACCAATACATTTTCTATGGTCTTATCGTATTCAGTCATAGTCACATAAAAAGTATTGACCTTTTTATCCCTATTAAACCCATTAAATTCTTCATCTACAAAGGCCCTGGTAATCTGCCTAGCCCTATCTGGTCTAAAGTTGAAAAAGATAATGGAATCATTGTTATCTACAAGTCCAAGAGGCTTATTATTCTCTTTAATAACTGTTGGTATTACAAATTCATCTGTTACATCTTTTTTATATGATTTTTCAATTGCTACTACTGGGTCAGTTTCTTCATTACCTATGCCTAGGGTATAAGCATCATAGGCTAACTTAGTCCTATCCCATCTTTTATCCCTATCCATGGCATAGTATCTACCTGAAACTGTAGCAATTTTCCCAACGCCTATTTCCTTGATCTTTTCCATTAATTCAGCTACATCTTCTTTTCCAGCAGTAGGAGATACATCTCTACCATCTAATATAACATGGATGAATACATTATAGAAATCATGTTTTTTCATTAGTTCCAAAAGGGCGTACAAATGGCTTATATGGCTATGGACTCCACCCTTTGACACTAAGCCTATGAGATGGATCTTTGAATTGTTCTCCTTGGCATTTCCTATGGCCTGCAGAAATTCTTCTTTTTCAAAGAAATCTCCATCCTTTATGGATTTAGATATCCTAGTAAAGTCTTGATATACTATCCTACCAGCTCCTATATTTAGATGTCCCACTTCAGAATTGCCCATTTGGCCTTCAGGTAAGCCTACTGCTAAACCACTTGCCTCTAAGGTCGTATTTGGATATTCTTCCATTAACCTATCTATATTTGGTGTTTTTGCAAGCTTTATTGCATTTCCTGGGTAGTCTTTACCTAAACCAAAGCCATCAAGTATTATTAACATTACTGGTCTTTTAGCCATATTATCCTCCAATTAATAATTAATAATATCTACAAAATCCTTTGCCTTTAGGCTGGCACCGCCAACTAAGGCTCCATCTATTTCTGGTTTTTCCATAAGTTCCTTAATATTACTTGGTTTTACACTACCGCCATATTGTATTCTAATTTTTTCCTTTACTTCCCCATATTTTTCTCCTATAGTCTCTCGTATAAAACCAATCATATCATTTGCATCATCTGCTGATGCTGTTTTTCCTGTTCCAATGGCCCATATAGGTTCATAGGCTATTACAATATTTTCTAGATCCTTTTCTTCTATGTCTTCAAAGGCTGTAAGTACTTGTGATTTGACTACTTCCTTTTCTATATTGCTTTCTCTTTGTTCTAAGGTTTCCCCTACACAGACTATTGGCTTAATTCCATGTAGTAGGGCAGATTTTATTTTTTTATTTACTGTAAAATCTAACTCATTGAAATATTGGCGTCTTTCAGAGTGTCCAATTATACAATAGTCAACTCCTATTTCCTTTAACATTAGTGGTGATATCTCTCCTGTAAAGGCCCCACTTTCTTCCCAATGCATATTTTGGGCTCCTAGCTTAATATTAGTCTTCTCTAAGGCCTTTTTAATCTCTGCAAGCCCTATAAAGGGAACACAGACCACTACTTCTACATTTTCATTTAATTTAGCTTCTTTTATTTCTTCTACTAATTGTAATCCCTCTTTAATAGTATTATTCATTTTCCAATTTCCTGCTATTATTGGAATCCTCATTTTCTACCTCCCGTTTAGTCAATTGACAATTGACAGTTGACAATTGACAATTTTATATTAGTGAATAACTAATAGTGAATAGTTGCTAATGTCGAACTCTTAGGTCGAAGATCCTTCGCTGGTGCTCAGGATGACACTTTGTGGTAATTCATAATTCACAGTTCACAGTTCTAGTGAAAAATTAATAAGTAATAGTGAATAGTTTTGGTAAGGAGCTTTAGTCATAGAATAAATTTTAAACAAGACTCGACTTTGGAGAATTTGACTAGAAGTATCCACTAAGCAAAAAATTTGCTTAGAGCTGCACTGTTTGAGCGCAGCGAGTTTGCAGCTCTAATTTTATGCGTGTGGTTATACTTCTTCAAATTCGGAATGGAGAGTCGGTTTAAAATTTATTCTAATAATGCGATTGATGTGAATTGTGCATTATATATAGTTGTGCATTATTTTTCTGAAATTGCTGCTATTCCTGGCAATACTTTGCCTTCTAGAAGTTCTAATGATGCTCCACCACCAGTAGATATATGGGTCATCTTGTGACCATATCCTGATTTTTCAACTGCTGATGCAGAGTCCCCTCCTCCTACTATAGTAGTTCCTTCTGATTCTGCCATTGCTTTCGCAATTGAAATGGTACCCTTAGCAAAGTTCTCCATTTCAAATACTCCCATAGGCCCATTCCAAACTATGGTCTTGCCCTGCTTAATTTCTTCCGAGTATAACTTAATAGTTTCTTCTCCAATATCTAATCCCATCATGTCTTCTGGTATATTATCTATACTAACAACCTTAAACTCAGTGTCATTTTTGAATTCCTTTGCAACTACTACATCTACTGGCAACATTAATTTTATATTTTTTTCCTTAGCCTTTTCAATAAGTTCCTTTGCCAAATCTATTTTATCTTCCTCTAATAAGGACTTGCCTATTTCATAGCCCTGAGCCTTTAAAAATGTAAAGGCCATACCTCCACCTATGATTATTGTATCTACTATATTTATAAGGTTTTCTATAACTCCAATTTTATCTGATACCTTGGCTCCACCTAGTATGGCTATAAATGGTCTTTCTGGTTGCTCTAAAGCCTTGCCCATAACAGAAATTTCCTTCTCAACTAGGAAGCCTACTGCTGACGGTAAATAAGTAGATACTCCTACATTGGAAGCATGAGCCCTATGGGAGGTTCCAAAGGCATCATTTACATATAGGTCTCCTAAAGATGCTAGCTCTTTTGAAAAATTCTCTTCATTTTTTTCTTCTTCTTTCCTAAATCTAGTATTCTCCAACAATGCCACATCTCCGTCTTCCATGGCCTCTACCCTTTTTTTCACTGGATTGGAGACTACTTCATCATCCTGCAAAAATATTACTTCTTTATTTAATAACTCAGATAGTCTCTTGGCCACTGGTTCTAGGGTATATTTTTTTATAGGTTGTCCCTTTGGCCTTCCTAGATGTGACATTAATATAACCTTTGCATTTTGTTCAAGTAAATAATTTATTGTTGGTAAAGAGGATATTATCCTTGTATCATCTGTTATATTCCCTTCATCATCCATGGGGACGTTGAAATCACATCTAACTAGTACTTTTTTTCCCCTGTATTCAAAATCCCTTAATGACTTTTTATTTAACATATAGCACCTCCGCCTTAAATATTACATGAAGCCGGGCAAAATGCCCGACTTTCCTCTTAGAGTTATTTATTGGCAACTAGTTTAGCTAAGTCTAATACTCTTTCAGAATATCCCCACTCATTGTCATACCATGCAACTACTTTTACCATATTGCCTATAACCATAGTAGATAATCCGTCTACGATGGATGATCTTGGATCTCCAACATAGTCTGAGGATACTAAAGGCTCGTCAGAATATCCTAAAATTCCTTTTAACTTTCCTTCACTTGCTTCTTTTAATACTTTATTTACTTCTTCAGCTGTTGTTTCTTTTTCTACTTCAAATACTACGTCTACCATGGAAACTGTAGGTACTGGTACCCTTACAGAGAATCCATTTAGCTTTCCTTTTAGTTCTGGAAGTACTAATGCTACAGCCTTTGCCGCTCCAGTAGTAGTTGGTACAATATTAGCTGCTGCAGCTCTTGCCCTTCTTAAATCCTTATGTCTTTTATCTAGAATTTGTTGGTCATTTGTATAGGCATGGATTGTAGTCATTAATCCCTTGTTGATACCAAAGTTTTCTAATATTACTTTTGCCACAGGTGCTAAACAGTTAGTTGTACATGAAGCATTAGATATAATATGGTGGTTTTCAGGGTCATATTTTTCCTCATTTACACCTAATACAATAGTTATATCTTCACCCTTAGCAGGTGCAGTAACTATTACCTTCTTAGCTCCTGCCTTAATATGTTTAGATAATCCATCTCTGTCTCTAAAAGCTCCAGTAGAGTCTACTACTAGTTCTACTCCTAAATCTGTCCAAGGTATTTCTGCTGGGTCCCTATGGGCAACTACCTTGATTTTCTTGCCATTTAGAATAAAACCGTCTTCTACTACCTCTATGGTGCCATTGAATTTTCCATACATAGTATCATATTTAAATAGATGTGCTAGGTCTTCTAGGTTGCCTGATGCATTGATTGCTACTAATTCAAAATCCTTTACGTCTTTTTCTGCATATGCTCTTAAGAAGTCTCTACCTATTCTACCAAATCCACTTAATCCAACTTTCATTGACATAAAAATTCCTCCTATTAATTTATATTTTAGCTACTATGTAGCATTATCTACAAGTTTAAGTATTTTTCTAGCTGCAGCTTCATCGGTAATCAATACCATGTTTTCGTTTAAGGTGGCAATGGCTATAATGGCTTCTGCCTTTTCTTCCCCACCGGCAACAGCTACAACATTGTTTAGTTTTTTGAACTTATTAAGAGAAAGACCTACTGTCTTATATTCCCAAATTTCTTTTCCATTTATGTCAAAATAATGGCCGAAGGCCTCTGCTACTGCCCCTCTACTTATTAGTTCTTCTACTCTTTCAGGAGGCAAATTTCTTCTCTTTGCCATGGTATCTGCCCTTCCAATGCCAAAGATTAACATATCCATATTATCTATTAGGTTTAAGGACTCTTTAATATCTTCATTTTTTATTATGTATTCTAAGGCTTCTTTTTCTAGCCCATCTGGTACAAATAGTAGCCTATACGTTCCTCCAAGTTTTTTTGCAAAGGTTGCAGCTATGGAGTTCGCTTGGGTCTCTACATTTCTACCTAAACCACCCCTTGCAGGTATAAAGATAACATCTCTTTTAATCTTGTCTGGAACAAATTCTTCTGCCACCGCCGCCATAGTACTACCACCAGTAATTCCAACTATATCTCCATTATTAATGATGTTTTTGATTATCTTAGAAGTTATTTTTCCCATATCCCTCAGAACCATTCCGCTATCTTTGGAATTTCCTGGAAGTATGCTTACTTTTCTTATATTCAAAAGTTTCTTCAACTTAACTTCAAGTTCTGGAATACCCTTAATATGATTATAAATTGGGTTTAGGCTTTCTAGGGTTTTGATACCTTCATCGGTAATATACATACCCATAAAATCTATCTTTAATAGTCCTTGGTTTCTCAAAAAAACTACTTGATCCCTAACAGCCCTTTCCTTAAATCCAAGGATATCTGAAAGGCTCCTTCTCCCTATAGGTTGGTTGTAAAGAATAGTTCTCAGGATTAAGTACCTTTCTTCCAATATTTTTATTGCTTCAGGCGCAATTGTTTTTATTAAATCTAAAACTTCCAACCCATCACCTCATTGCCTAGCTACTTATGGCGTGGACAGATATTGTCCCGCAGCTTGAAAAAATGTCCCGGGCTTCACAAAGAAATAGTAGAATATTGATTCTACTATGATTAGTATATATTATTACCATATTTTATGCAATATGGTAAGAGAAATTTTTATCAATATCGTTTTCTCATATTGGAAGGTGGAATATTTAGCTCATCCCTATATTTTGCAACTGTTCTTCTGGAAATCTTAATACCCTTTTGAGCTAAAATTTCAGCTAGCTTATTATCACTATATGGCTTTTTAGGATTTTCCTCATCTATTATCTCTTGCAATATCTTTTTTATACTAACAGAGGAAATACCTCCATCATGGCTTTCTACTCCTGAAGAGAAAAAGTATTTTAGTTCAAACAAGCCCCTTGGGGTTTGAACATATTTACCATTGGTTGCTCTTGATATGGTAGATTCATGCATGTCTATATCATTGGCAATATCCTTCAAGGTAAGAGGTCTAAGTGATTTCTCGCCTTCTAAAAAGAATTCTCTCTGGAATTTAATTATTGATTCTATTACTTTTTTAATTGTATTTCTTCTTTGTTCTATGCTCCTAATAATCCACATGGCAGAATTAAATTTCTGATTTAAAAATTCCATGGTATCCTTATCATTACCAGTCCTTAGGAGTGACCTATAATAGTTGTTTATCCCTAGCCTTGGTCCGGTTACATCATTTAATATTACTTCCAGTTCTCCGTTTATGAGCTTAATTTCAGCATCAGGTATTATATATCCTAAATCTTGATTATTTCCAAAGGCTCTTCCTGGTTTTGGTTCTAACTGTCTTATATAATCACATGCCTCCTGCACTTCATAGGTTTCTATGTCTAAAGCCTTAGCGATTTTTTGGATCCTATTATGGCCTAGATCCTCTAAATAGTTCTCTATTATTTCCACTATATACTTGTTTATATCTTTCCTATCCCTTACTTGAATAAGTAGGCATTCTTTTAAGTTTCTGGCACCAACTCCTGAGGGATCAAAGTTTTGGATAATATTTAAGATTATTTCTACTTCTTCTATGCTAGAATTAGTTGATTTTGCAATATCTTCTATGGATGAAATGAGGTATCCATTATTATCAATATTCTCTATGATGTTTACTCCAATTTTATGCTCCCTATTTTCCAAGGGAATTAGATTTAACTGGTTTAATAAAAATTCCCTTAGTGTTGGTTCATAAGAAATATAGGATTCAAAGTTGAATTCTTCAACATTTCTATCTACTTCTTGTTTATAGCTATAGTCATCATAATGCTCAAAATACTCTTTCCAGTCAATTTCATCCTTTGTATATTTCTCTAAGTCCTCATATTCTTCAATAGTACTAGTTATTTCTAGTATAGGATTTTCTTCTAGTTCTTTAGCAATGTATTCTTGCAATTCTAAAGTATTAAATTGGAGCAACTCTATAGCTAGCCTAAGTTCAGGAGTCATAATTAATTTTTGAGTCTGCTCAAGGGTTAAATCATAGGTTAGCCTCATGTAACTCAACCTTCCTAATATATTGTCTACCTATATTATATCAGATTATTACTAAAGTACAAAAACAAAATGACAAGAATTGCATCTTGCCATTTTGTGTGTTTTTTATATAAATTATGAATTATAATTTTCATCATCTTAAAGATTTATCGTAAGGTATTCCCTCTGCTTTAGGAGCTCTAGATTTCTTAGATGTAAAGGCTAATACTACCATGGTAGCTACATAAGGCATCATCCTATAATATGTTTGGTCTATACCTAAATTAGCCAAGAATGGTATTAATGAGACTGAGTATGCTAAGGTCCTTAAAAATGCAAAGAATAAGGCACCTAAAAATATTTTGCCAGGTCTCCATTGGCCAAATATCATTACAGCTAAGGCTAAGAAACCAAAGCCTGCAACTCCAGTATGGCCATTTACATTACCATCCATTATACCCACAGAGTAGAAGAATCCGCCTATACCTCCTAAAATCCCTGATATACTGGTACCTAAATATCTCATTTTGTGGACATTGATACCTACTGAATCGGCTGCATGAGGATGTTCACCGCAGGCACGAAGTCTTAGACCAAATTTAGTCTTATAAAAGACTACGGTAGATATTATTAATAATGCAAACCCAATCATAACTGTTAAATAGGTTCTTTGGAAGAACATAGGCCCTATTACAGGGATGTCTCCTAATACTGGTACCTTTCTTATATAAAAGTTTATACTAGTAGTGATACCATCACTCATGAAGAACATTTTAGAGAATAATAAAACTGCAGCTGGGATTAACATATTAAGGGAAGTACCTACAATAGTTTGGTTAGCCTTCATAGTTACTGCTGCAAAGGATAACAACAAAGAATATATTAAGCCAGCCACCGCAGCAACTAACATACCTAATATGAGTATAGTCTGTGGATTCAGTCCACTGTCTTGTACAAAATATACAAAAAGAGTAGCGAAATAAGCTCCAAATAGCATAATTCCCTCAAGGGCTATATTAATAACTCCGCCTACTTCACTGAACATACCACCTAATGCAACTAGTAGTAAAGATATTGCAACCGGAAGCATGTTTTGGATTAAATAATATAAAGTACTCATTATTCCGCCTCCTTTGAGTTATTATTAGAGGCTTCAATATTATCTATTTCTTCTTTTATATCCTCTATTATATCAGTATGTTCTTTTTTAATACGCTTCTTAATAAATCTGCCTATTGCTGCATTCATTATCATGGCAAAGGCTGAGAAATATATAATGATAGCTATTACAACGTCTATTATTTCTGGCTTATATCCTACAAGAGTTGTTAAGGTTCCACCACGTTGTAAATGGGATATAAATAAGGCTGAGAAGATAATGCCTATAGGATGGGAATTGCCAAGTAGGGCAACGGCTATTCCATTAAATCCATTGGCAGCAATAATATTTACAGGCTCATAGGTCATACTACTACCTGGAATACCAGATGGTGCTAGAATTGCAAATGCTCCACCTAGACCAGATAAAGCCCCCGCTATCATCATGGTTATTATTATATTTGTCTTGCCTCTCATTCCTGCATATTCTGCTGCATGCTTATTATATCCTGTAGCCTTTAGCTCATAGCCAAAGGTTGTTTTCTGAAGTATGATATAGAGCAATATACCAATTAAGATGGCTAGCACAATCCCGTAGTTCACATTAGTTCCAGTGAATCCTAAGGATGGAATTTGGGCAGATTGTGGTATATAATTGGTCCTAGTAATAGTAGAATTATACATGGTTGAACTTCCACGAACCCACATATCTACCAAGTACATGCCTATATAATTAAACATAATAGAAGTAATTACTTCATTTACATTGAGCAGGGCTTTAAAAAATCCTGGTATAAAACCCCAAATCAGACCCCCAACCATACCAGCCAATACTGCAACTATCCAATGGAGGCCATTTGGCAAATCTAACATGAAACCAGCCATAAGGGCAAAAAACATTCCCATTGTATATTGACCTGATGCTCCAATGTTGAATAAGCCCATTTTAAAGGCAAAGCCAACTGATAATCCTGTCATTAGGATTGGCGTAGCAAAGTAGAAAACATCACCTAAACGGCTAAACCCCCCTAATGCTATGTATCGAAAACCTGCTAAAGCATTGGCAGGCATTGCAAAAAGCATAACGAAGAAACCAAATATTAAGCCCAGTAAAATAGCCATTAGAGCTGATGTAAATGAAGAAAAATCAATATTTTTTCTAATTGAATTCAGATTTATACTTTTATTTGTATCACTATTTCTATCCTGCATCGTTAATCTCCTTTACCCGATCTCGTTTTGCTCCTGACATGTAAAGTCCAAGCTCCTCTACTGTTATTTTATTTGGATCTAGGTCCCCAACTATTTCACCTTCATACATTACTAGAATTCGGTCAGAAACATCCATAACCTCATCTAATTCAAAGGATACAAGAAGTACTCCCTTCCCTGCATCTCTAGTCTCTACAAGCTGCTTATGAACATATTCAATAGCACCTACGTCTAGACCCCTTGTAGGTTGAACTGCTACTAGTAAATCGTGTTTCTTATCGATTTCCCTAGCGATAATTGCTTTTTGCTGATTTCCACCTGACATGCTTCTTGCTATGGTAATGGGTCCTTGACCTGATCTGATATCAAACTTATCAATTAGCTTCTCAGCATATTTCCTAACAGCATTAAATTTAATGAAGCCTTTATTTTGAAATTCTGGTTGCCAATATCTTTGTAGTACTAAGTTTTCTTCTAATTTATAATCAAGTACTAAACCATGTTTATGTCTATCTTCTGGAATATGGCTTATACCTTCTATGGAACGTTTTCTAATAGGAGCCTTGGTAATGTCCTTTCCATTTAGGATTATACTTCCGGAGCTTGATTTTTCTAGTCCAGTAATTGCACCAACTAGCTCCGTCTGACCATTACCATCTATTCCTGCTATACATACGATTTCTCCACGACGAATATCGAAGGATACATTTTTAACCGCATCTTTCTTATGGGTTTTTGATGGTACTGAAAGGTTTCTGACAGAAAGGACCACATCTTCTGGTTTCTTTTCCTTTTTTTCTACCTTAAAACTAACGTCTCTACCTACCATCATCCTAGAAAGCTCTTCTTTAGTTGTATCCTTAATGTCAACGGTGCCGATTAGTTTACCTTTTCTTAAAACTGTACACCTGTCGGCTACAGCCATGATTTCATTGAGCTTGTGAGTAATGAAAAGTATTGATTTGCCTTCATTTGCAAATTCTCTCATGGTCTGAAGCAGCTCATTGATCTCTTGAGGTGTTAAAACAGCCGTAGGCTCGTCAAATATTAGGATTTCATTATCCCTATATAACATCTTTAGTATCTCTACTCTTTGCTGCATTCCTACAGTTATATCCTCTATACGAGCATCTGGATCAATTTTTAGCCCATACTTTTCACTAAGCTCCAGTACTTTTTCCCTAGCTTCCTTTTTTTGTATAAAGCCCATCTTGTTGGGTTCTACACCAAGGATTATATTTTCTAGAACAGTAAATATCTCTACTAGTTTGAAATGTTGGTGTACCATTCCTATACCTAAATCGTTGGCATCGTTTGGATTGTTTATGTGTACTACCTGTCCGTTTTTTCTTATTTCTCCACCATCTGGTTGATACAATCCAAAAAGTACACTCATTAAAGTTGATTTACCAGCACCATTTTCTCCCAATAGGGCGTGGATTTCACCTTTTCTTAGTCTTAGAGTAATATTATCATTGGCAATAATACCAGGAAATACTTTTGTAATATTGATCATTTCAATAATATATTTTTCCACTTCAACCTCATCCAATTCTATTATATTTTAATAAAGAATGGGAGAATTAAGCCTTCTCCCATTCTTTATATATCTTACTTGCTTAAGGCTAAGGCCAATAGGCATGTAATCTTCTTTATCTAGTAGTTACTACAACTTTATTTAAGTTTAATTGACTAGTAAGTTCTTCAGCTGTTGCATTTCCTGATGGGTCTGCTACATTAATTGAACGAATAACTGAAACTTCACCATTCTTTAATTTAGCAAATAATGCATCATAGTCTTCTCTGGAGAAGGATTCAAATCTATCAAATGCATCTGCATCTTCGTCACCAATTACTACAGTTGGAAGTCCAACACCATCATTTTCAGCGTTGAAATAAGTAGTCTTACCACCATATTGTTCAAAGCTATTTGTTTTATAAATTGATTCAAGAACTGCTATTACAGAAGGAGCTAATCCTTTAGTTGCTGATGTGATTACAGTTTCACTATCGTATCTTTGGTCAACGTCAACACCTATAACTTTTGCTCCTGCTTCAGCTGCTGCAGACATTACTGATTTACCAACTGAACCACCGCAAGCGAAAATTACTTCTGTACCTTCTTGATACATGGTTGCAGCAGTAGCCTTGTTGGTATCGTTTTCTTCGAAGTTTCCAGTGTAGTGGTAGGTTACCTTAATGGAACCATCTGGAAGACCTAATTCCTTAGCAGCATCTTCAGCACCTTGAAGATATCCATATCCAAAGGCTTGAACAGCTGGAACAGCCATACCGCCCATGAATCCAAGATTTCTCATGCCATCCATAACTGCTGCATAACCAGCAAGGTAGCCTGATTCCTCTTCAGCGTACAATATACTTGCAACGTTTTCTCTAATATCTGGTGTAAAATCATCTGCTGGATGTGGAGCACCGTCTAGTAAGATAAACTTAACATCTGGATATTTTTGTTGTGCTTCATATACAGGTACTTCAAATAAGAATCCAGGTGTAACTATAACCTTAGCTCCACCTTGTACTGCAAGCTCGATTGCTTTTAGGTATCCATCATTTGTATCGTCTTCTGGTTTTATGTAGGTATGAGAGATACCTTCTCTTGTTGCAAACTCAACTACACCTTCCCAAGAACCTTGGTTGAAGGACTTGTCGTCGATATTTCCTTTGTCTGTGATAAGTATGATTTCATGACCGGAACTTGAACTACCACAACCGGCTAAAGTTACAGCTATCAATGTAATAGCTAAAGCAATGCTGAGTAATCTTTTCATTTCAACTTGCCCCCTTATATCATTTTCTTTTCTCTGACTTAATTATAACTCTTAAATGGCAAAAATACAACTCAAATATAGTTAAAGTCTTTGTAAAAAACCTACAAAATTAAAGCTCCAAGTTGCCTTGGAGCTTAGTTTCTAACAGGGATCAGCCTCTCCTACATCATATCCAGCTGCTTTTAGAGCTTTTAGTGCTTCATTTATTTTTCCTTCGTTAACCATTACTATTGGGCCAGTACATCCCATACCAGATTCAGCATAGATACCTGCCTTCCAAAGAGCCCTAACAGCATCTTCTAATTCCATAATATCTATACCACTTATGGTTCCAGTAACGGTTTCTGCAGGAGGTGCTTCTACTTCTTCATCTTCATTATCTTCTGCTTTCTTTGTTTCCTTAGTAAGGCCTTTTAGTATATCCTTTAGTCCAGCCTTGTTTGCTTTTTCAAACTCTTCCTTAGCTATATCTATTAATTTGCCTCTTACTAAGTTAGCTGCATAGCTAATTGCATTTGCTACCACAGGAGTACCAGAAGCCCTTGATAGGATTAGGATAATTCTTTCATAATCTTCTCCAATGCCTGGACCATAACCAAAGCCTAAAGATTCATAACTTCCACCTGTAGAGTAGGATGAGAATACTTTCATTAATAGGTTACCTGTAAGGGTATCAGTTATCATTACATCTGGTGTACCAATTAGTAAGTCATTACCTCTCATAACGGTTCCACCATCTGCTCTTTCTGATTCTGTAAAGTTTATTTCATAACCATTGCTTACTAGGTCCTTAAAAGCCCTTTCCACTTGTCTTGCTCCATCAACATTTAGTATGCCTACAGTTGGGTTTTCTATACCCATGGCTTTTGCGGTTATTATTCCATAAATACCATTTTTTACCATAGCTTCAACTCTATGAGGAGAAGATGTTCCTGTAGTTGTAGCTAAAAACATTTCTCTACCTCTACCAGGAGTCATTACTCTACCTACAGTAGATACCCCTATAGGGAAATTATAGTGCATTGTTACGCAAGCTTGGATCTGGCCGCTATCAAGTAGTTCTTCCATTTTTTTATGTTGAGCATCTTCACCTTCAACATTGTATTGAGTAAGGTTTGACTCTACCTTAGGACCAATTAGTACTACTTCAATACCTTTATCTCTGGCTTGGGCCATTTCAGCACCTTTAACGATATTATCGATACCTAGTTCTGAGCCTGCTACTGTAATCCCTACACGGACTTTTTCGCCAAATTGTCCAGTCTCTAAAGCATCTGCAATGTCGTTGAATACCTTGCCAATCATGCCTTTGATATTTTCAGTCATAGTATCACCTCTAATCTTGAAGTAGATGAGAAGCAAAGTCTCTCATAGCTTGTGCTACAAGGGATCTAACTTCTTCTTCGGATACACCTTTACCCTCATCTAACTTTCCACTATTTTTCTCTATAACTATTGAGGTACCGTCAAATAAATTAGTCATTCTACCTAAGAATAAACTACCTTTACCTACAATCATGGCCCTATTGATTTCTCCAGCTAGCATAGCCTCTCTTGCAAATCCAATATATGGAGCTCCTGAAGGAATATGACCTTGTGTAGGTGCCCAACCTTCCATACCATGTTTTTCTAGGAATTCGTTTATTTGAGTTCTTTCTAGTTCTCCTCTTTTTACTCCTAAGGCTGCAATCATCTTATAGTTAGCTGATGGTACGTCTCCTGCACCTGCTGGTTTAGTGATGTCAGGGTTTTGCATTTCTACAGAATATTTATCTATATCAGTAATCTTTAGATTTCCTCTGTCTAATGGTGCAGTAACTAAGGAAGTAATAACTGCTTGAGGTGATGAGCCTGTACCTACTGTATGTCTTCCAACTAGGTCAGTTCTTAGAACTGGGTTTACACCATCGTTTTCAGATACCAATACAGCAAATCCACCTACTACGTCTTCTAAAATAGGCATGCCTTTTTTAACGTGGTCTTTACCATTCATACCTAATTTAGCTGTAGAACCTCCAGCTACTACTAATACATTTTTGTAAGTTCCAGCTTGAACTAGGGATGCTGCAAGTATCAAAGCATGAGCTGGAGCAGCACAGAATCCTCTTGTGTCTGAACCCGTAGCATTAGTTAAACCTGCTATTTCTGCAATAGCTTTAGCAAAGTTTCCTCCACCTCTTTGGTTCATATCTCCACAAGCTTCTTCTGAACACTCAATTACATATTCTATATCTTCTGGATTAATATTATTTTTGTCTAATAAGTGTAACGCAGATAGTACTCCTGAAGCCTTGGATACAAGGTTTTCAAATAATACATGTGAGCTTAAGTTAACGTCAACGTCATGAGCCTTCTTTACACAACCAACTAATTGATTGTTGTTATAAAGTCCCTCTGCTCCATTTTCATTAACTTGCTTTTCTACATCTGCTAAATCTACGCCAGTTTTTAATCTAGCTATTAGATTTTCACCAATTAATGGATGTGCTTCTAGTTTTGCTTTAACTTCTTCTGTAAATTCCTTAGTTAATAGAACTAAGTCAAATACGTCTACTATTTTAATTAAGCCAATGAATTCATCTTGTGGCATTATTTCCCCAAATTTACCTACTCTTTTTGCATCCTTTGCACCTTTATCATACCAAGGTTGCTCAACTTTTCTTAATTCTTCAGGTTTATGATTTCCTATATAAACTTGGTTTGGTAAATAGTTTACTACCTCTTCATAACTACGAAGATGATTTGGCAATACCTTTAAATATTCTGAATCAGGATGCAGTGTCCTTTCTGTTGTTTGTGTTGTACCATTATGAATGACCATATCTGGTGCGTGAACTAGAACATAAGATGTTCCTTTTACTACTGAATAATTCATATATACACCTCCAAAATTTTTTTATGTAAATCCTTTTTTACTTCTATTTTAAAGTTTATATAAAAACTTTACTTGTTAAGACCTTTATTGCTTTTTACTTCTAGATTAATATATAAGGGCTTATTGTAAGGCAGGATCTACTGGTCAGTATTTCGTTTAACATCTATATTAAAGAACTAATAGTTCGAACTTTCAAACATAGCAATTTAAAATTTTTTCTCTATTTCCTTTTTATCTGTCAAGTTTATTAGTTCTTCATCTTTTGTTGAAGCAAAATCATTATACAATATTGTGAAGTTTTAGTCAATCTTTTTCAAGGGAAAACAAGCTATAGATATGAGTTTCAAGGAAAACCACAGGTTTTCCTTATAAAAGGGTGATGAAAATCACCCTTTTATAAGATTTTACCACTATTTCATTTCAAATACAGTTTGACCTTCAACTTCTGTTTGAAGAGCTTCTAATGCTCTCTCAACTAATTTTCTTCTTAGAGCTTTCTCTTCCTTAGGATCTAGACTTGGATTTCCTAATGGGTGAGGGATAGCTATAGTTGGTACTATTCTGTTAGCACCTACTGTTAATGAGATTGGAACTACTGTACACATGTGAACTACTGGGATACCAGCACGTTCGATTTCTTTTACCATTGTTGCACCGCAACGTGTACAGGTACCTCAGGTTGAGGTTAGGATAACTGCGTCTACTCCGGCTTCCTTTAAGTCTTTACCGATTGCTTCACCAAATTTCTTAGCGTTGGCTACTGCTGTACCATTACCTACTGTAGAATAATAGTATCTATGCAGTTTTCCAATTTTTCCTTCTCTTTCTAGATCTCTTAAAACGTCTACCGGTATAACCCTATCTAAGTCTTCGTTTGCATATACTGGGTCATATCCTCCATGGGCCGTTTCTCCATTTTCTGGGGTTAAGTCATTTATTCCTTCTATATCATACTTACCATATTTTTGAGCTGAGGATGATTCTATGTGATCAGGGTTGCCTTTAGGTACTGCTCCACCTGATGTTACTATAGCTATAGTAGCTTTAGTAATATCTTTTACCGCTGGATTAGGTGGTACCCTATCAAAATCAGGCATTGGGAATTCAGTTTCAAATTCTTCACCTTTAAGTTTCTTAATAAGCATGTCAACTGCTCTTTCAGAACCTCTTTTATCGGTAAAGAAATTCTTTCTAATTCCTCTTGATAGATAACCTTCCTCATCTGGTGAACCGATTTCTTCACCTTTAACTAATTTTAATGCCAATGGAACTATTTTCTTAACGGCATCTCTCATACCAGCAGCAGAGTCTTTTGTAGAAACTATATAAACTGATTTCTTAAACATATCTGCTCCTGGGTTTTCTTCGTACATAGCAGTTAATGAGGGAATTCCTAATTCATTTTGAACCGCATCTGCAATTGTACCGCAAGCCACACCGTATCTACCTGCGTTAAAAGCTGGACCTGCTATGAACAAGTCAGGATTGTATTTTTTAACCATTTCAAGGACTTCTTTTTTAGCTTCTTCTATATTTTCACCGAAATAGCTGTCACCACAGATTATAGTAGCAACTATTTCTGCTTCATCCTTGAAGCCTGCTTTTAAAGCTAAACCTGGTCCTAATACTTCTTCTCTGACTTCAGGCCTATGGTCCGCTTTTTCTTCACCACCAATACCAGCGAAGAATTGGTTGATGTAATGAACAACTTTAAATTTCCCCATTTATTCCCCTCCTCTCATATATTTCATATCGGGATTATATTCAAGCTTATATTAATATTTTGTATATTCGTCTCTCATTGATTTTACTTCTTCGATTATGGCGTCTACATCTAGAACCATTTCCATCATACCTATTTGTTCGTCATAAACTTCTGGGTCTACTGATTCTTTAAATTCTGGTTCTACTGGATGATAAACTTTAAGTCCCAACGGAACTCCTGCCAATGGACCTGCAAAAGTTGGGTCTCCAGCTGTAACTGTTTCAGCAGCTAATCCTGCTGATTCAGCTTCTGCTCCACCGATTAATACGATAATATTTTCTGCACCGTATTTTTCAGTTAATTCTTTAACCCTTCTTTGATTTTCTAGGTCCATTGCTCCTGCAGCAGTTCAGACAAAACATTCAGTTGCTGAAAATACTATTTCTGCAGGAGTTGTCTTTACACATTCTTCAATGGCTGGCCCTGGTATGCCGTCTCTATCGCCAATGATGATTACTTTTGAATTCTCATTGAATATTGACATTATGCCAACTCCTTTCTTTAGTTGATATTTTTTATATTTTCCATTGCTCATTAGAAGCTTCTTGCTGACATCTTGTTATAACCCATTTCGTTTGTAGCTCCAGTTATAGCTTGGATTTCAACAGTTATGGAACCATCTTCTGCCAATGAACCATCAAAACCACCAGCTATTGTATCTACATAGTCTAAAGTACCTATTACTTTATCCATAGGTGGTAGTTTAATTATTTCATTTGCATTTCCGCCAGTAACTACTGCATCTGCTGCCTTGTCAGCGTCTGCTAAGGATTGACTTGCACCATCTCTACCAGCATATTCATCAGTGATGATAACTGTTTTTATTCCCTTAGCTTCAATCTTCTTACAGTTCATAATTAGGTCTGTATCTGGGTTACCAAAGCCTTCTTGGGAAATGATTACTCCGTCAAGGCCTAGGTATTCAGCTAATTTAGCTGTCCAGTTAGATGACCTTTCTTTGTCAGCTAGGTAAACGTTTTCGTTTGTGATTATTACACCTACGAAGTTAAGTGTTTTACCATGCTCTTTAAACAAGTCATGAATTACTGGGTTATTCATTTGATGATATGTAGTGTTCTTATCACATGCAGACACACAGTTACCACTTACAATAGCACCATCCATAACCTCAGTTGGATAAATTATAGTTGGTACTATTTGTTTAGCGTCTACTCCATATACATAAGTATCATGAAGTAAACCTTGGGTTTGAAGCATTTGAACATATCCTACTCTTGGAAGATCAGGATATTTCTTTATACCTTCTAAGAATGGTAATGTTTCATAAACTTCTACTGTGTCTGGAGTTAATGATTTAGCTGCTTCAGCTAAGTATGCTGCAGCTTTAAATCCTGCCAGTCTTACAGCTCTTTCGTGGTCATGTTGTTTTAAGCCTTCAACTGGCTCGCATATTAAAACAACGTTATTTGTTTTGGAGAAGGGTGTATATTCTGCTCCAGGTCCTGTCATGTCAACAATCCCTTCTTGGAAACCAACGATTTTACCAGTTGTCATTACAGTACAACCTTTTAATACATTGGTCTTACCTGAACCTACTACATCAACTTTTGATAGTATTCCTGGGAATACACCTCCAGGACCTTCCACCTTAACCCTGGGTTCAACAACATCCTTTACAGGTGTTATTCTAACACTCTCTCCAGGTCTTGCAATATCAACGTCTACTGATGCAAGGTGCTCATCTTCGCTTATTAGTTTAATAAGCTCTTCCTTATTAACATATAGCACCCCATTTTCAATTTTGGTTTCAGAACCAAATTGCACATCTTTAATTAGCACATGGCCTAATTCCAGACGCATAAATTCACCTCCTCTTAATTTTACAAGTATCTATATTTAATTCCAGGATATATTCCAGATTTAATCCAGAATATATCCAGAATTAAACGCTATTTAATAGTATTTTAATAATATTTTTTAATTAACTCTTCTACTGAAGCTGGAGTTGCTTCATCTGCTACTACTGCATCTATTCTTTCTCCATCTTTGTAGATAGCGATTACTGGTAATCCTAATACTTTTTGACTGATTGCTAATCTTCTAGCTTTTGTAATATCTAATGAAGTAAACTTAATTTTGTCACCATATTTTTCTGCATAGGCTTCTACATGTGGCATCAATGCTTTACATGGCTCACATGTTGGCCCCCAGAAGTCTACTAAAACATAACCTTCTGCTTTTAGTACTTCTTCTTCAAAATTTTCCTTATTAAGTTCTATCATTTATTATACCTCCTATATTTATTTTTAGACATCTATATAATTAACAAAATTTATTAATCTTCAAAATTATCATTTATATATTTTTCAGCTTGTACAGCCGCTATGGCTCCATCTGCTGTTGCTGTAACTACCTGTCTTAGGGATTTTACCCTATTATCTCCTGCGGCAAATACTCCAGGAATGTTAGTTCTCATATCTTCATCAGTTTTTATATACCCGTTTTCCATTTCGATTATTCCTTCGAATAATTTGGTTGCTGGGTTGAAGCCAATAAATACGAATACTCCAAAGGTTCCGTCGTCTTCATCTGCAAATATTTCTCTTTCTTCTCCAGTTTTTACATTTTTAACTACCATTGATTCTAGTATACCGTCACCTTTTAGTTCTGTTACTACTGAATCCCACATAAATTCAATTTTTTCGTTATTAAAGGCTTTTTCTTGAATTGATTTAGCAGCTCTTAATTCATCTCTTCTGTGGATAATTGTAACCTTTCTTGCAAACTTAGTTAAGTAAATAGCTTCTTCTACAGCTGAGTCTCCTCCACCTACTACGTACACTTCTAAATCTTCAAAGAATGCAGCATCACAAGTTGCACAGTATGATACTCCTCTACCTGTTAACTCCTTTTCTCCTGGGCATCCAATTGGTCTTGGAACTGCACCTGTAGCTATAACTACTGCTTTTGCCTTGTATTCTTCCTTAGTTCCTTTTAAAACTTTTATTTTTCCACTGAAGTCTACTTCTAAAATTTCATCTAGAACTCTTTTTGCTCCGAATTCATCTACTTGTTCTACCATTCTTTCAATAAGTGTTGGTCCACTTGCATCGCGAATAGAGCCGGGATAGTTAGCAACTTCATCAGTTGTTTTAATTTGTCCCCCTTCGCTTTCTTTTTCAATTATTAGGGTGTTTAGTCTTGCTCTTGAAGCATATAAACCTGCTGCTAAACCTGCAGGACCTGCTCCTATGATTACTAAATCATATACCATGTATTCTCCTCCTTTGAATAAATTTATGTAATTCTTTTTTCTTGTCCAATTATTAAACTTGTTTTTAGCGGTTTTACATTTAAATAGTATGTGGTATTTTTACTCTTTCGTACTTCTCATAGATTATGATTCCCTACATATAATTATTCCCTACACTTTTAATTATGAAACAAAATTTTTACCATAGCTAAAAATTTAGATAAAAAAACAGAATAAATAGGTTATAAATAGCCCACTTACTCTGTCATTACCTGAGAGATTCTCCCGGAGGGATTGCTCCTTCGGTGCATTTGCTTTTCAGAGTTCTGTCATAATACGGTCCTTTTGCCTGAGAGTTTCGTTGTAGATCGGGGGCCCACAACTTACTCCTTCGGCGCCATATAAATATGGTCTCTTCCGCATTAATCATCCAGAGTATTTAATTGAAAGTAAATTGTCGATAAAAATTTGTCAAAATTATGTCATCCATGGATATTATAATATATAAATCTAAAATAAACAACCTTTTTTTTAAATTATTTTTTTGGCAGCAACAGCCGACAAATTTATATATTTTTTGGACCCGTTTTATTCTTATCTAATACGTACAAGGCTATATTTGATGAATGGTCAGCCACCCTCTCAAGATTAGATATGGCATCTAAAAAGATAATACCGGACCCTGTAAGGCATTGACCTTTATTTAATCTCTCTATATGATTTGCCCTGTTTTGCCTTTCTAGTATATCTACTTCATCTTCCAACTTCAATACGCCTTTTGCTAAGGATTCATCGTTGGTTTCAAAGGCAGCTAAAGCTTGTTTAAATGCTTCATTTACTTTATCAAATATCTCATGTAATTCTCCAACAGCTTGTTCTGTAAAAGGATAATCATTTTCCCTTCTTTCTAAGGCTAATTCAGCTATATTTTCAGCATGGTCTCCAACTCTTTCTATATCGCCTATTACATTAAAGAAGATATTGACTCGTTTATGCTCATCATCTGAAATTGGAGCATTTGATAACATAACTAAATAATCTGTAATCTCTCTTTGTAACCTATTAATTTTTTGCTCCTGCTCTAGGATTAAATCCACATTATCGTATTTTTCTTCTACAAAAGCATATTGAACCTTATTTAAGTTATCTATTGCAAAACTTCCCATTCTAAGGATTTCTTTTTTAACTTGACCTAAGGCAATACTTGGAGTTTCAATAATTCTAGGATCTAAGAATTTTGATTCTTGAGCTTCAAGCTTATCATCACCAGGAACTATTGTTCGAGCAATTCTAACTAAAAGGCCAGCAAAGGGTAATTGTATAATTACATTTATAATATTAAATAATGTATGGGCATTGGCGATTTGCCTTTTTACATCTAATGGTGAAATTCTTGTTACCAAAGCTTCAATTGGAGCTCTTAATAGAGTCATAAATATTATAGTACCTATAAGATTGAATAAAAAGTGTATAATCGCAGCTCTTTTAGCTGTCCTATTGGCTCCCACAGAAGACAATAAGGCAGTTGTTGTAGTACCTATATTTTCTCCAAAAAGAATTGGAAAAGCTACATCCATTTGTACAAGACCTTGACCTGCTAAGGCTTGTAATAAACCTATAGAGGCACTACTACTTTGTATTATAGCTGTAAGTCCAAGTCCTACTAACATTCCAAGGATTGGATTTTTTAAACTAGTCATAATATTTGTAAAAACTGGCATGTCTGCAAGTGGTTTCAATCCACTTCCCATCATGTCCATACCAATAAATAGTATACCAAAACCAATTAAAGTTTCTGCAATACTTTTTGCTCTTTTTTTAGAGGTGGCAACCCAAATACCTACACCAATAGCTACTGCTATAGGTGCATAATCAGTTAAATTAAAGGCAATTAGCTGTGCTGTTATTGTAGTACCTATATTTGCCCCCATAATTACACCTACTGCTTGGGGTAGGGTCATTAATCCGGCATTTACAAACCCAACTACCATTACTGTAGTGGCAGAAGAACTTTGTATTATCATGGTTACCAGTGCACCTACAATTACACCCATTAACCTGTTATTAGTCAATACTTCGATTAGCTTTTTTAATCTTTCTCCTGCAGCCTTTTGTAATCCAATTCCCATTATGTTCATTCCATATAAAAACAAGCCTAGTCCACCTATTACTGGTAAAGCAATATCCATATTTGACCTCCTAATATATAAATTTTATCTTCTGTAATCTTTTCTACTCTATATTTGGAAAACCTAATTGTCTCAACGCTTCATAAAGTATGATATTAACTGAATTTGCAAGATTTAAGGATCTAGCAATATTTGTTCTCATAGGTATTCTAATAGTTCTATCATCATTGCCTTCTAGGATTTCATTAGACAAGCCTTTTGTCTCTTTTCCAAATACGAAAAATGATTCATCTGTGTATTCCACGTCAGAATACTTGCGTTTTCCCTTAGTTGTGGCATAATAAAAACTACCATTTGGATATTTATCTAGTAGTTGAAAAAAATTGTCGTAATAATGAATTTCTACTAAGGGCCAATAGTCTAATCCTGCCCTTTTTAGATGTTTATCATCTACAGAAAATCCTAAGGGACGTACCAAATGCAGTACAGTACCCGTAAGAGCACAGGTCCTAGCGATATTTCCTGTATTTGAAGGTATTTCTGGTTCTACAAGAACTATATGTAGTGCCATAATTTAAATTTTCATCTCCTGTTCTAAAACAAATTTTTCTATTACCTTGGCTACACCATCATTATCATTAGTATCGGTGACATAGTCTGCATTGATCTTTACATTTTTATCTCCGTTTTTCATTGATACACCTAGCCCCGCAAACTCTAACATAGATAAATCATTTTCACTATCTCCAATGGCTATAACTTCCTTTGAGTCTATATCAAGGCTTTTGCACAATTGTCTAAGAGCTTCTCCTTTAGAAACATTTAAGCTCATGGCTTCTATGTTATTTGACCAGGAGCTAGATGTAGAAATATTTCCTAAGCTATTTAATTCTTCTCTTAAGCTATTTAATTTACTATTATTGTTATCAACAAATAAGAATTTATAAACATTGATGTTCTTTTCCATTAATTCGTGAATACTGCCAAATAAATGAAAATCTATATTTGATTTGCTACTACCTTCATTGTAGAATTTTAGAACTTCTTCTACTTTTGTGTGGGAATAAAATTTTGATTCATCATAGAAATGATAATAAATATCTCTTTTTTTAGCCATATTAACTATTTTTTCTACTAAATTCTTTTCAATAGGGCTTTTATAGATAATTTTTTCAGACTCATCTACCATAATTGCACCATTACAAGCAATAATTGGACTTTTTAGATTTAAACTTTTAGAATAAGCTAATGCAGATTTTAATATCCTTCCTGTTGATAATACCACATGTACTCCTTTTGATTTTGCCATATCTATTGCTAATTTTGTTCTGGAAGATACTTCATTTTTACTGTTTAATAAAGTACCGTCCATATCAATGGCTACTAATTTATATTTCATTTGTTTCACTCCTCAATTACATAATATAACATATATTTTATAAAAGTAAAACAAAAAAAGCTTCTATTAAAATATGAAAATTAAGGAAGCTTTTCTTGAACTATTAAGGTCAAGTTCTTGACTATTAAATTTAATAGTAGAGTTTTCCCTATTCATTTTAAAAAAGCTTCAATTTAATGAAGCTTTTTTAAACATTTTTCATATTTAGTTGCTTATAGGAGTAATTGAAAGGCTGTTTGTATGCTTGTTTTTCTCTATTGCCACTTTCACGCTATATACCTTTTCCATATTTTCTTTAGTAATTACTTTTTCTGGTACTCCATTATCTATGACTTTTCCCATATTTAAAATAATGATCTCGTCTGAATATCTTGAGGCTAAGTTTATATCATGTATGGCAATGATTATTGTGGTCTTCTTCTCTTCATTTAACTTTTTTAGTAAATTTAATATTTCCATTTGATGGTTTAAGTCTAAATGTGAAGTTGGTTCATCTAATAATATTATAGGCGTTCCTTGAGCTAAAGCCTTAGCTATAATTACACGTTGCCTTTCTCCACCTGATATTTCAGTTATAATCTTACCCTTAATATGGAAAGTGTTAGTAGCTTTTAAGGCTCTATGAACTGCTTCATAATCCTTTTCATCATATCTTTCAAACCTTTTTTTATAAGGATATCTCCCCATGAGTACTATATCTTCAACGGTAAAATCATAATCTATTAAAGTATTTTGAGGTACTAGAGAGATTTTTCTAGCCAATTCCTTTTTACTAAAGCTATTTATATCTTTATTGTCTATTAAAATCTTTCCCTTCCATGGTGAGTAGATATGATTTAATAGCTTGATAATGGTAGACTTACCAGAGCCATTAGGTCCAATTAAGCTTACAAACTGACCTTCCTTTATTTTAAAAGATATATCATCAATAATCTTTTCCTTATATCCAAATTGTAGGTTTTCCACTTCTATGGCAAACATTTTATCAGCTCCAATTCACAATGGCAAATCAATATTTATTGACCTTTTTGCTAGCCCTTAACAAATATAAGAAAAAAGGACCTCCAAATAAGGCTGTTATTATACCTACTGGAATTTCCATAGGGGAAATTATAGTTCGAGCTATGGTATCAGCTAACACCATAAAAATGCCGCCTATTAATGCAGAAGCTGGTAGAAGAATCCTATTATCTGCTCCCAATAGGATCCTGGCTACATGGGGTATGATTAAACCTACAAATCCTATTATACCAGATATGGATACAGCCATGGATACCATGAAAGTTCCTAAGACTAAAATATAAAGTTTAACTTTTTCCACATCTACCCCTAGGCTTTGAGCGGACTCATCACCGGTTAACATAATGTTTAAATCCCTGGCGAAGAAGTTGATTA
>ERZ773359.1080-NODE-1080-length-38699-cov-7.027870_pt1 | contig 38699 bp, 36 predicted proteins | sample MGYA00374955_ERZ773359 | MGnify/ENA primary metagenome ERZ773359 (study PRJEB29098, sample SAMN04486028) | biogas fermenter metagenome | study: EMG produced TPA metagenomics assembly of the Biogas fermentation microbial communities from Germany - Plant 4 DNA1...
AAATTCGTTTTATTTTTCTATATCAATTTCTACACCAGATTTAAATTCAATAGTTTGTTTATCATCAAAGACCGTTATTTTCTCTATAAGCCTCCTTACTAGTTGCTCATCATACTCCTCTAGAAGGGTGTATTGTTAATTTAAGAATTTTTCCTCAAAATAAACGAAAAAACGGCATAGCCGAATATCAACGACTGTGCCGGATTTTTCAGAAATTATAAATCCCTATCTGACCGCTCCTAAAACGCGCCTTTTCTTTATTCCAGGGCGACCGGCAGAACGCCCGTCGCCGTAAACTCGCCGTCCAAATAACGGATTAGCGTCGCCGCGGAAAGCGGTGTATATTCATAAACGCAAATATAATTTTCGATTTCCGGAAAAAGATTTATATCGTATGGCTTATCAAGCGAGACAACGACGACACCGGGATTAATCTGATAAATCTCCCTGATCAGATTGACCTCGCTTCCGGAAGGATTTTCAAAAGCGATGATAATCTGGTCGTAGCCGGTCGCGGCCGCAATGATGCTTTCGTATTTTGTCGTCGAGAAGACATAATAATCAACGTCGTGACCGCGCGCGGAAAGATGCTTCCGCGCCACGTAAGCGAAGGAATTCGCGTCGCCGCTTAAACCCGGCTCGAGGGCGTAACGCGTCGCGCGCGAGGAAATCACGAGCGTCCGGCGCGACTTATCGAGACCGGAAAAATCCCCCTTTGCAAGCGTCAGGCTCTTCTCGCCCAACCTTTCGTTTAACTCGCGGTGGGATGTGAGGTCGGCCCAAAGAGCGTCTGCGCGGGGATAACAATCGGCGAACAGGCCGTATTCATATTTCTTAAGCAATATCCTTCTGACCGATTCGTCAATCCGCTCCTCGCCGATCCGGCCGCTTCTTACGGCGTCGAGCACAGCGTTATAAGCGGTGACCGAATTGGAGGTTGATTCGGTAAAAGTCAGGATATCGGCTCCGGCCAAAACGGCGAGGATGGCGGCTTCGGCCATTCCGAAATGATTGACGATCGCCTTCATTTCCATGGCGTCGGTAACTATCAGGCCCTCAAACCTCAGTTCTTCCCGTAAAAGCCCCGTAAGCACGGCGCGCGACAAAGTCGCCGGGTAATCGGGATCAAGCTTTTCGAAAACGATATGCGTCGTCATAATCGCGTCGAGCCCGGCTTCAATCGCCTCGATATAGGGATAAAGCTCGACCTGATAAAGGCGGTCCATATCGTGCGGTATCCGCGGCAACCCGTAATGAGTGTCAACGTCGGTGTCGCCGTGGCCGGGAAAATGCTTGGCGGTCGCCATGACCCGCGATTCCTTTAGCCCGCGAATCATGTTGCATCCGAACGCGGCGACGACCTCGGGACTGTCGGAATAACTCCTGACGCCGATGATCGGGTTTTTCGGGTTGTTGTTCACGTCAAGAACGGGAGCGAAATCAACGTTGATCCCAAAATTACGCAGTTCCTCGCCCACGGCTTTTCCGACCGAAAGCGCGTTTTCCGCCTCGCCCGTCGCCGCGAGCGCCATGTTTCCGATAAAGTGCGTCGCTCCCGACACAAATTTCACGATCTTACCGCCTTCCTGGTCGATGGAAATAAAGGCGGGAACGCCGACAAGATTAAGGATATTATCCTGCAAGGCGGTCGTAAGCGCGAAAAGGTCCTCTTTTGACTCGGTATTGTATTGCATGAAAATATAATTCCCGAATTTATATTGGGAAATGTTATTAAGGGTGTTTTGGGGAATCGTCGAACCGACAAATCCAACGATAAACATTTGGCCGATTTTTTCTTCGAGCGTCATGCTTTCGATAACATTGTTAACAAAGGCCAAGGCTTCGTCATCATCGTCTTCTTCATCCTCTTCTTCCTCTTCATCCTCTTCATCCTCGTCGTCAGGTTCGTTTTCCTCAACCGTGACCCGGTACTTCACCGAATAGTCGCCGACGGTAAAGATGATCCTCGCGGTACCCGCCGCGACGCCGGTAACGATACAAGTATTCCGATCAAGCATCTCGGCCAAGAGCACGGAATCGTCCTCGCTCTCGCAAGCAACCTCTTTCTTGCTTCCGGTCACCTCGACGTCCAAAACGATTGTTTCGCCTTCCTTAACCGTGTCCGCGCCGCTGACGATTATCTCGGGGTCTTCAACGCAGCCGACGGCAAGCAGGCAAAAAATAGCCAATAATAAAAGATACGCTTTCCTCACTATAACTCTCTCTCCTCATGATTTTATAACGCGAATCTAATTAAACAATAATTCCAATTCTTCAAACCGCGCGCCGGTGAAAGGATTGACAACGGGGACGGTTTCCCGTTTGACATTGGTATAACGGATAGTTTGTTTTTCGGCAGTAAAATCGACGGCGACCGCGAGCCCCGAAAGTTTTTTCCCGAAGAGATTCTCGGCGACGCCGATATCCTGAACGTCGCTTCTTCTCGAGACAACAAACGCGTCAAAATTGGCGTCGGTCCGGTATCCGCGGACGGTCGTCGTGTCCGCATGATAATCGGCGTGAAACCGCAAGGGTGTTGCGGGGGCGATATCGGTCGTCAGCGGCATTAACTGGTGATGATGCCCGCTTAAAGCGATATCCAAGTTAAACTGGTTAAGAAGGTCCGTCCATTCTTCCTTGAATTCTTTCAGGAAATCCCCCTGAACATAAGTCACGGGGATGTGCGAAACGAGCATCCGGTACTTTATCCCGGGATCGGCATGCTCGCCCGTCGCCAGCAGTTCTTCCAAAAACGCCGTCTGCTCGGCTCGGTATGAATCGAAATGGGCGAGATCATAAAACTCCCATCAGTCGTCGTCATGGTCCTCGCCCAAATCGAGAACGATTCCGTAAACGCCGCCTAATTTAAAGGTGTAATAGAATTTTTCGTTTTTACTGCCGACATAGCGGTAAAGCTCGTCGGCGCGTTCCGCCTTGACCTCGTGATTGCCGCGGGCGAAAACCACCGGTTTTTCCCCTTTGGTAATCTTGTGAGCGATCTCGTTAATCAAGTTAAGATTCGCGCCCGACTCCAAGTGCGACGAGATGTCGCCGATCAAGAGCAGGAAATCAAGCTTCTCTTCCCAATATCCGCCGGTGGCGACGGCGGCCCCGGCATAATCGTGGGCGTCGCTTAAGGCGTAATAATGCAGGCCGTCACTTAAATCGACCGGTTTAAAGGCATAAGTCTTCTCAACCTTTCTTCCCTTGATTCCGGAATAAGGCCCCCGGTATATGACGGCGGTTGACGATATGGTATATGATTTTTCCGCGTCAAGCGCGGTCATTGGCACCGACACTTTATGAACGCGCGTTTCCGAGCGTTCGGAACCGGCGTAAAGGTCGTAGTACTTTTTGTTTCCGACGGTCACGACGCCGCTCGCGCGGGCGTTGGTCGTCCACACGATTTGGTACTCGTCCTCGACGGCATAGACGACGGGGGCGGAGGTAATATAATTAAAGCGCAAGTCAAAAAACTGAATTAAAAGTAAAATAAAAATTAACAAGAAAAGCGGCGTTTTTACTAATTTCCTTTTCGCAAGCGTTGTTTTCGGGTAAGCGAAAATAAGGAACCAAATAAAATAGATAACCGCGACAAGAATCAGCGCGTCAGCAAAAGTCTCCAGCACGAAGGGAAGCGACCCAATCCCGAGATAAAACATATAGCCGAGGCCGCCGGTTATCGCGATCGAGAGCCCGAACGTTACCCAAAACAGAACGGCGTTCGCGCGTTTCGTCAATCTCAGGATTATTGAGGAAACGGCGAGCGCGACGATTACGATAAACAGTAGATAAGCGAGCCACCAAACGCCGAACATTCCCTCGATTCCCGACCAAAAGCTGCGCATCGAATAGTAAAAGAGCAAATTAAAAACGGTCAATACCGCCAATAAAGATGTTTTCTTCATACCTTTTCTCCCATATTTTCTACATAATTATTATATAACATTTCCCTCGTCATTTAAACCGGAAAAATATGTTTCCATAAATAACCTTTTAAGAGCGATGTGACAGACGCGCCCGTTTTATCACACGACAACGGAGCGCGAATGGAAATAGCCGCCTTGATGACAAGTCAAAATTTGGTTGACGCGTTCGGCGGCGTCGGGACGATTTGTCAAACGGAAGCGATTTTTCTTGCGAAAAATCTTGAAATTGCCGATAAAATAGTGTATAATATTAAGGCATGCCACTGTGTTGGAACTGGTAGACAAACTTGACTCAAAATCAAGCGCCTTCGCGGGCGTGCCGGTTCGAATCCGGCCAGTGGCACCATTTTATGCGGCTATGGCGGAATTGGTAGACGCGCTACTTTGAGGGGGTAGTATCCGCAAGGATGTGTGAATTCGAGTTTCACTAGCCGCACCATTTGAAAAAACCCGGGCCATAAGCCCGGTTATAATAAAAAAACGACAGAAAACTCTGTCGTTTTTTTTTACGCCTCGTGGATTTCGTAAACATAATCCAGTTTCGACACCTGATCCATCATGTCGGAGAAGTTTCTCGTCTTCGGCAAACTAAAATAAATAATCGATTCCTTCACCTGTCGGGATTGCTGAACGGTTTTATTGACGAAAAAACTTTTTCGGACGATTACGCCCTGCTGGGCGAGAAAATCAAACAGTTCTTTTTCAAACTGTTCCTCGAAAACAATCGTGATTTTCTGCACTTTCTTTGTCTTAGACAACTTGTCTCCCAAACGGCGGCTATACATCGTGAGCGGCAGAACGATTATCGTCGTAACCCCGGCGATAACATAATTGTTTAAACCGCCGGTGCCGATTAATAGCCCGACTCCGGAAACCAACCAAAGCATGGCGGCGGTCGTCACCCCTTTAACCTGGAATCGGTTATGAATGATCGCGCCGGCGCCGAGGAAACCGATCCCGCTAACGACCGCGGCGATGATCCGGCCCTGGTCGGCGGTAACGGCGCTGATTACCAGGGGATCCGTTTGCGCGTAACGCTCGGCCATCGCCAACGCCTCGTTAACGACGTTTTGTTGGAGAATGGCGATCAGGCAGCTTCCGACGGAGACCAGGGTGAAGGTGAAAAACCCCGCCGGTTTATTTTTGATTTCTCTTTCGTAGCCGATGGCCGCGCCGACGATGGCGGCGGCGACCACGCGCAATACTTGTTCGATTAATAAGGTCATGGAATTCCTCCTAATTTAAAGCTTCGTACATCGACCGGTATACACCGTCTTCTTTCAAATACAATTCGTTATGCGTTCCGCTTTCTACTATCCTTCCGCCGTCCATTACGTAAATAGTATCGGCGTTTTTAATCGTCGAGAGTCGGTGGGCGATAACGATCGTCGTCCGGCTTTCGGATAGAACGGTCAAAGCGTTTTGGATTAAAGTTTCCGTTTCGCTGTCGATATTGGCGGTCGCCTCGTCGAGAATGATTATCGCCGGGTTGCGAAGCAATATCCGCGCGAAAGCGATCAGTTGTTTCTCGCCGGTCGAGAGGTTCTCGCCCATGTAGGCGACTTTAGTATGAATACCATCCCGGTAATCGCTCGCAAACTTGCCGGCGCCGATTTTCCGGAGCGTCTCAATAACGACCTCGTCGGGAACGTCGGCTCCCATGGTGATGTTGCTTTTAATCGTCCCTTCGAAAATGGCGGGGTCCTGGAGGATAATGCCGATATTGTTTCGGACGTCCTGTTTCGAATATTTCGTGTAATCCTCGCCGTCGATGTAAATGTTGCCTTCTTCCAAATCGTAAAAACGCTCGAGCAAGTTCATCAACGTGCTTTTTCCCGACCCGGTGGCGCCGACGAGGCCAACGAACTGTCCCGCCTTGATATTAAACGAGACATTTTTCAGGACGTACTGCTCGTCATAGCGGAAGCTAATGTTTCGAAACTCGATATCGCCTTTGAACTTGACGCCCGTCACCTCGCCCAGACCCGTGTCTTCCTCCTTGTCCAGAAATTCAAAGACCCGCGAAGCGGAAACGAGCGAGTCCTCGAGCGAATTGAGATTGCTGAAGATATCGGCGATCGGATGCATTAATTTTCCCAAATACTCGACGAAAACGAATATCGTCGTTCCGACAACGATTATCTCGGCGGAAAAATACCGCATCCCGAAATAAACGAGCACAAGCACGACTACCATCCGGTAAATAAAGTTTAAAAGCCGGTAACCGAATAACGTGTTGATCCGCAGATGCTTAAGTTTCGTATCGTAGTTTTCCAACAATAGCGCATCATACTCGTCGGTCATTTCCCGCTCCTTATTGAAGGCCTGGATAATGCCAACGCCGTTAACGAATTCCGCCATTTTCCCGTTGATCCGCGAGTTCATTTCCCTAATGCTGTGATTATAGGCGTTAACGATCCGCCGGTACACGCTCATCCATAAATAAATCAAGGGAAAAGCCGCGATTGTAAAGAGCGCGAGTCTCCAGTCAAGGTAAAAGAACCCGGCATAGATCATAACTAACGAAACGCAAGAACTCGTGATAGAAAAAATCACTTCGTAAAGGCCGCGAACGCCTTCGGTGTCGTAGACCATTTTGGAAACGATCTTTCCCGACGGCTCGGTCGAAAAATACGCGACCGGAAGCCGGTTGGCTTTTTCAAACATGTTCTCGCGCATATCAAGCGAAAGCCTGAGCGACGATGTCGTGAAGGCGATTCGCTGGAAATATCGCGAAAGCAGGATAATAATCGAGACAACGGCGTAAAGCGCGATCATCAGGGTGATCGGCTTAACCGAGGGTTCGAAAAACTGTCGCGTCTCCGCTTTCGTGAGAATCCGGTATTCAACCTCGTAGGTCGTTTCATCGCTTCTTTCGATTATCGCCTTCTCCCCGATCGCGACGACATTGTCTTTTTCGGGGATTTCTCCGGCAATCCAAAGATAGCCGTCCCGGTAATAGCGGATCGTATATTTTTCGCCGGCGGCGGAACCTTTCATATATAATTTGCCGTCAAAGCGGACAGTTTTCTCGCTTTCGTCCTCGACCTCGGTCCAAACGGTCGCGACGCCCGCGAGCTCGTTGTCAATAACGCGCTTGATAATCAGCGGCTGCGCGATTTCCAAAGCGGAAAAAACGAGCAGGAAGAACAAGGCCGTCAATAACAAATACTTGCTTTTGAGGGCGTAACCGAAAACGCGGATTAAAATCCGTCCCGTGGACAGGTATGCCGGCTTCTTACGTTTCATCGCCGGCCTCCATCTGCTGGGTCAGGTATTGCTCGTAATACCAACCGCGTTTTGCCATTAATTCTTCGTGCGTTCCCCGTTCGGCAATCCGCCCCTCGTCCAATACGATAATCTGGTCGGCTTCCTCGACGACCGAAAGGCGGTGGGTGCAGATAATATTGATCCGCCCGCGGCGGTTTTCCTTAAGGCTTTTCACAATGTTTTTCTCGGTAACGCCGTCGACTGCGGAGAGCGAATCGTCCATAATCAGGACGTCGGCGTTTTTCAGGAAAGCGCGGGCGATCGATAGCCGCTGCTTCTGGCCGCCCGACAGGGTCACGCCGGCCTCGCCGACTATCGTTTCAAGCCCGTTATCGAGAAAAGCCAAGTCCTTTTCGAAATCAGCAAGTCGGATGGCGTCCTCGATCGATAAATCGGTGTTATCGCTTTTTCCAAGTTTAAGGTTTTCAAGAACGGTCCGGGAAAACAAGGCGTGTTCCTGCGGCACGTAAGCGATCTGACGGCGGATGCTTTCCTTCTTGTAATCGCAGATAATCCTGTTGTTGATATAAATGCTTCCCGAAGTAATCGGGAACGCGCGCAGAAGTTGCCGGACAAGCGTCGTTTTACCGCTCCCGGTTTTTCCGACGACTCCCAACGTTTCCCCGCGGCTAAGATATAGGCTAATATTCTCGATCGTGTATTTATTATCCCCGGGATAACGGAAAGAAAGATCCCGGAATTCGATGGAATCGACTTTCTCGAGTTCGGCGGCGTCCGGCTTATCGATTATCGCCGGCGTCGCCTCCATTACCTCGTTCAGACGGTCGAAAGACACCCCGCTTTGCGCGAAACGGGTGATCTGATTGCCTAAACGAAAGAACGGGCTCGCAAACATATTAAGATAAAGGTTAAAGGTAATCAGTTTTCCGACGGTAAAATCCAACTGGTTAATAATCAGGTAGGCGCCGAAACCGAGAGCGATGCCCTGGCTGATCAAAGTGATCATCCGAAACGACGGCATAAACAACGCCTGCATCAGGACGGCCCGGCGCTCGGTCGCGAAAACATCGGCGGCGTTCGCGTTCAAAATTTTCTCGTCTTCTTTTTCCCGCACGAACCCGCGCACCAGTTTCACGTGGTTAACCCTTTCCATCGCCAGGTTGTTAAGCCGCGACACCTTGATCCGGACTTGTTTCCAGTTATCGATGATTTTCGGCCGCAAATACATTACCAGGGCGGTAATCAACGGCAAGGGGATAATCGAGTAAAAGGTCAGCGGGATATTGAGCCTGATCATTAAAACGAACGAGATTACGAGCATCACGACCGCGTCAACAAAATGGAAAAACAAATGCGTCGATACGTGCGAGATCATGTGAATATCGCCGGTCGCCCGGTTCATTAAGTCGCCGGGATGATAGGTCTCGAAAAAATCCCCGTCCTGTTTGAAAATTTTAACGAGAAATTGCTTTTTCAGGCGGTAATACAACTCGTGAAACAACTTCCCCGCTATCCTGTCCTTAATGACCGCGGCGCCGTAAATAACGACGCCGGCGACCGCCATCGAGACGCATAACACGATCGCGTCGCGTTTAGTCAGGCTTTTTTGCACGATGCGGTCGATAATGTCGCCGATATATTTCGGCGGCAGCGTCAGAGCGTAGGTCAGGGCGAAGGTAAACGCCATTACCAGCAAAAACTTAAACCACTCTTTTTTAAAGAACCAACCGAGTTCTCTGAAGACCCGGATCATATCTCTCACTCCGTTTGCTTAATATACTGTGTCCAATATAAGCTGCTTTTCTTTCGTTTTAACTTTCGTTATGACAAAAGCGTTTTGCGTCGCTTCCGCGACTTCCCTAAAATCGTCGTCGTTGGCATATATGACGGCGAGGGGCGTTCCCTTCTCGACCTTTCGCCCGGTCTTGGCCTTAACGGTAATCCCGACCGAAAGGTCAATTTTATCGTCTTTGGTCTTCCGCCCGGCGCCGAGGCGCATTGCCGCGCGGCCGATTTCGAGGGCGTTGACAAGCGCGACGTAGCCGCTTTCGGGACTGGTCACGACGTGACGATACCGGGCTTTCGGGAGAAGCGAGTAATCGTCGGTTACGGCCGGGTTCCCGCCCTGATAGATGATCATTTCCCGGAATTTCTTTAACGCGGCGCCGCTCGCGACGACTTTGTCGATCGCCTCAAGCGCGCCGGCGCGGTCGGCTTCCTTCCCGGTCATAACGAGAAGCTCCGCCGCGAGATGCCGACAGAGATTACGGAAATCTTCCGGCCCCCTGCCTTTGAGCGTCTCCACGGCCTCGATTACCTCAAGGGCGTTGCCGACGGCCTCGCCCAGGGGCTCGCTCATATCCGTTATGACGGCGGCCGTCTTTTTCCCGAAACGGCGGCCGATATCGACCATCGCGGCCGCGAGATCGCGCGCCGAAGCCAAATCTTTCATAAATGCCCCGGCGCCGACCTTGACGTCAAGCAAAATATAATCGGCGCCGCTCGCGATTTTCTTCGACATAATCGAAGACGAGATAAGGCCGATCGAGTCGATCGTCCCGGTGACGTCGCGCAAGGCGTATAACTTTTTATCGGCGACGGCGACCTCCGCCGTCTGACCGGCGACCGCCAGGGAAATATCCCGCACCTGCCGTAAAAACTCTTCCTGGGAAAGATCGATTCTGAAGCCGGGGATCGATTCCAATTTGTCGAGCGTCCCGCCGGTGTGACCGAGCCCGCGCCCGCTCATTTTCGCAACTTTCAATCCGCAGGCGGCAAGAATCGGCGCCAGCGTCAGCGTCGTTTTATCGCCGACGCCGCCCGTCGAGTGCTTGTCGACAAGAAAACCGCCGAGACCGGACAAATCTATCCGCGCGCCGCTCTCAAGCATCGCTTCCGTTAGGTAAAAACGTTCCGCGGGACTTAAATCGCGGAAACATATCGCCATTAAAAGACTGCTCATTTGATAATCCGGAATATCCCCTTTGACGTAACCGTCGATCAAATAACGAATCTCGGCGGCCGTCAGTTCTTCTCCGTTTTTTTTCTTAACAATTAAATCAACCGTACGCAAGCGTTATCACCTCATTGTCGTGAAGTTTATTATAGCACAAAACGGTGAATTATGCTATAATAATTTTGCGCGTTCGGCTAATTTCCGGTGTTTGCATGGATATAATCATTCGTCGCGAGCCTTTTTAGCGTCTTCTTGCCCGCCCCGAAGGCGATGATGACGGATGACGCGGCAAGGGCGAAAAACGCCAAGCCGGATATCAAAAGCGCCGCGTTCCCGCCGGCAAAATAATACCTTAAAAAGACGACACCGGCAAGCGCGTAAACCGGAAACCCGATGATGAGAACTAATAAACTCAAAACCAAACGTTTGATTAACGCGCGTTTGGCGTCGGACCCTTCCGCTCTCCTCAGCAACAAAACTCTCATGTTTCACCTCCAAATCATTTGTTGAAAAACAAAAAACGCATAACAAAAAGTTATACGCTTGGTGAACTCCTATGAGGTTAGCTGACGGGTTAGGGTACCCAAGTTACCCCTTTTGACAATCAAAATTCACCCCGGTTGCCGGGCCCCCCACTCTGTTACGATTCGGAGATTTCTATTAATATTGTACCAAAACACATGAATAAAGTCAATTAGTTTAAACATAAATAAAACGCCGGTTAAAGGAGGAAATATGAGCATCGGAGCGTTTTCGGTAAGTTTGGCAGCAAAAGACATTTACAAAACAAAGAATTTTTACGAAAAACTGGGTTTTAAGGGATTCGCCGGGAAGATCGCGGGAAAATGGTCAATTATCCTCTTCGGCCAGCATCGATGATCGTCTGCCTCGTAAGACACGGCGAGACCTCCTGGAACAAAGCCCGCTTGGTCCAGGGATTGACCGATAACCCGCTAAACGACGCCGGACGCCGCCAAGCCGAGAGCGTCGGCGCCTACCTTAAAACGCATGACCGCGAATGGGACCTGATCGTCACAAGTCCGCTTAAACGGGCCCGGGAAACCGCGGAAATCATCGCCCGGACGATCGGGTATGATAAGCCGTTGCTCGTCGACGGTAACTTCCGCGAGCGCAGTTTCGGCGCCCTCGAGGGCAGGATTTTGGACGACGAGACTTACCGGGTAATCTTCGCGGAGGAAGCGCCCGGTTTGGAAAAACTTTGCGACCTGCGGGAAAGGGCGATTAGCGCGCTGCTTGCTTTGGAAGGCAAAGCCGAGAAGGTTTTGATTTGCGCTCACGCCCAGGTAATAAAGGGAATCATCACGGCGATTGACCCCGAATTTGATTTCCGTTTCCCCTTGAAAAATTCCTCCATGAATTATTTCGAAGTCCTAAACGGCAAAATAAAAATCATTGATTATAATATCACTCCGGAAAAGTAAAAATCCCGCGATAATCGCGGGATTTTATTATTGTTCAACATTGCCTTGCTATTTCAACCACGAATAACGGGCGCGAGCGTCGGCCAGGTTGTCCTCGATCGTTTTGTATACCCGGTCGCCGATTTCGTTCGTGTGCATGTCCTTGACGTCCTCATAACGCAAGACCTCGCAAACACGGATCAATACTTTGGTCCGACGGAAAGGGAATCTCTTTCGGACTTTATAGAAGTTATCGATGGCGAGAACGACGGCGTCGCATTTCGCTTTCTCGATAATCCGAAAAATCCCGTTCCGAAATTGGTTTAATTCCGGGCCCTTGCTCCGGGTTCCTTCCGGGTATACCGCGAGGGTAAAGCCTTGTTTCAGCCGGTCGATTCCCTGAATGATTACTTCCATCGCCTTGCGGTTATTGCGTCGGTCGAGGGGGAGAAAGCCGGAAACGTAAAGCCAGGTGCCGACTATCGGGACCTTCATAATATTGTTTTTCATTATAAACGTCACGGGTTTTCCCTTAAAGGCGCTGATAATCATCAGAGGATCGAGATTCGACTGGTGATTGGACACGATCAAGATATTGTTTTTCTCGGGGATAAGTTCTTTTCCCTCGACGATTACTTTCATATTGAAAAAACCGCGCAAGAAAATCGTCATGTGATAAATAAACCAATTGTAAAAAGGCTTTGGGGCCTTTATCTTTTGCTTTTTGCTTTGCAAAGACGTGCAAATCCCAAAGAATATCACGAGAAGCAAAAAGCCCGCGATCCAGGAAACAACCAGGATAATCGGGATGCTCCACCAAATAATCACGCCGGGAACGATTTGCGTGAAGTAAAAATAAATCGTAGCGATTATTAGAGCGGCAACAGACACGATCAAGGCAATCATGATCTCATCCTTTCATAAACGCGGAATGACAACTCGCCGATATCTTCGCGGGATATCAAGCGGAAATCCCCGGCCCGGTACGCGGGGAAAAAGATATCGCCGGGATAAGTTTTATTAATATGCGTCAAATACAGCCGGTCCGCGTAAGGCAAGGCCGCTTTGTATATTTCATGACCGCCGATAACGAACACCTCGTCCGCATGCTCTTCTTGTAAGAACCCCTCGAGATCTCGGATAATCGTAACGCCGGGGTATCTAAAACCGGGGTCGCGGCTCGCCACAAGATTATCGCGGCCCGGAAGCGGCTTGCCGAGGCGAGCCAATATCGACGTAAACGTCTTTCTTCCCATCAGGACCCGGTGATTCATCGTCACCCGGCGAAAATATTTCAAATCCTCCGGGTAATGCCAGGGCAAGGTGTCGCCCTTGCCGATACAGCCGTTCGCGGCGACCGCGGCGATCAGGGATATCATACCGACACCTTGGCGCGAATCGCCGGATGGGGATTATAATCTATAAGACGAAAATCCTCGTAGCGGAAATCGTCAATCGACTCTACCTTTCTCGCAATCTCCATCTTCGGAAGCGGCCGGGGTTCGCGCGCAAGCTGCAGCGCGACCTGCTCGCGGTGGTCGTTATAAATATGCGCGTCGCCGAAGGTATGAACAAAATCACCCGGTTCCAGCCCCGCGACATGGGCGACCATCATCGTTAAGAGACTGTAGGACGCGATATTAAAGGGGACGCCCAAAAACGCGTCGGCCGAACGCTGATAAAGCTGACAGGAGAGCGTGTTATCGCGGACATAAAACTGATAAAGCAAGTGACACGGCGGCAAGGCCATCTCGTCGACATACGCCGCGTGCCAACTCGAGACGATTAGACGGCGGGAATCGGGACGCGTCTTTATTTCCCCGATCACCCGCGCGAGTTGGTCGACGGTTCGCTCGCGGCCCGCGAAAGCCCGCCATTGGCGGCCGTAAACAGGCCCCAGGTCTCCCCAGCGACGGGCGAAATCATCGTCTTCTTTGATCTTATTCGCAAACTCATCAAGCGTCTCGCCCCGGTATTCGGCCGAGGCCCGGTATTTTTCATACGGCCACTCGTTCCAAATCCGGACGCCGTTATCCACCAGATATTTAATGTTGGTTTCGCCCTTAATAAACCAAAGCAACTCGTGAATAATGGATTTTAAATGCACTTTCTTGGTCGTAAGCAAAGGAAAACCTTCTTTAAGGTTGTGCCGGAACTGGTAACCGAAAACGGAGATCGTCCCCGTTCCGGTGCGGTCGCTTTTTTCTTGTCCGTTTTCGAGAATGTGTCGTAAAAAATCCAAATATTGCTTCATTATATCCCTCGTTTTTACTAATTATATCATATCCCGATACCGAATGTTAAGAAAGCGTTATAAAAAAAATAAACAGTTCATAAAGAACTGTTTATAATATAGAATGTCGTTACTGCCAATGACGGGGTTTTGCGGCGTGATCGCCCGCGTTATCGGTATTTTGATCGCCCGCCAAGGCCTGATCCGTGTTTTGATTATTTTGCGGCGCCGCTTCGCCCTGTCCTTGGTTCTGCCGGTTTAACCGCTCGTAATCGCGATTAAACATTTCTTCAGAAAATTCGTTCTCGTATTGGTTATAATAATTAGGCTCGAATTGGTTGTCGTTGTAATGACGGCCGAAATTATTAAAGAGCGAGAACTTTTTTCTTTTGCGCATTTATCATGTCCTCCATTCTACAATCATATTATAAACCGATTAATATCGATTATAATTTATTCACGGAGGTAATTACTGCCTTTGAAACAAGCCGGTTCGCGCCGGGAAAGGTTGGGATAACCCTGTTGTCTCAACGCCTCGAACAAGACGATCGCGACGGTGTTGCTTAAATTTAAAGCCCGGACTTTATCGGACATCGGCAGGCGGATGCAACGGTCAAGACGCGGTTTTAGGATTTCTTTGGGAATTCCCGTCGATTCCTTTCCGAAAATAAAATAATAATTTTTCTCAAGATTGGCCAGCTCGCCATCGGTAAAAGCGCGCTCGCCGTAACGCGTCAGGAAATAATACTCCCCGGCGTTCTCCCGGAAAAACTCGTCAAGATTAGGATAGAGACGGTATTCAACTTTGTCGATATAATCGACGCCGCTGCGACGGAGATAGCGGCTCGCGAGACTGAATCCCAATGGCTCGATCAAGTGCAGGAAGGCGTCGCCTGCGAGGACGGTGCGCATGATATTACCGACGTTTTGAGGGATTTCCGGCTGGTAGAGAACGATATTATTGCGCGCCATTTTTCAACCTCTTTTTTAAATATTCCATATGTCGGTAAAACCACGGCGCGTCGGCGTGCAGTTTTTGAAAATATTCGATTTTTTTAATATTAATATTATTATTATTTGCTTCCAAAACAATTATATTTCTTAACATTTTTAAGTAACCAATCCAGGCGAAATTTTTATTTTTAAATTTTTCTTGGAATGTTTTTCTATTTAACGACTCCATTTCCGCAAGAGTCAACACGGAATCGTCGGAAAATTCAAATTCCCGCAAATACTCGTCTTTACCGCGGTTATGGGGGCAGACTTCCTGGCAGATGTCGCAGCCGTAATAGGCGTCTTTTAAAAGATCGTAACGGGGAAAATCTTCCGAAGCGACCTGCGTCAGAAAAGATAGACAGGACTCGCGGTTAAAGCCGCCCGCCAAGGCTGATGACGGACATTTTTTGACGCATAGATCGCACTCCCCGCACGAGGCTTCAAGGGGGCGGGAGTATTCCGGAAAAACATGATCGGTAAGAATCGTCCCAATCACGACGTAGGAGCCGAATTCCGGGGTAATAAGAAGAGTGTTCCTGCCGAGAAACCCGAGCCCGGCAAGCCACGCCAATAGTTTCTCGTCAAACGCGCTCCGATCGACTAAAATCTCGTAGCGGGATAATCCGCGCGTCCGGGCGACTTCTTCTAATTTGGCGGATAGAACCGCGTGATAATCGCTCCCGTAACCGAACCGGGCCGGCAAATACCGGCCTTGAGCTTTCGCCTGACGGTAGGGGAAAGCGCAGACAATGATGCTTTTCACCCAGTCATAACCGGGCGCTTTCCGGCGCTCGCGGTAAGCATCCGCGGGGACGATGCCGAGACGAAACGGTTCTTTTTTCATGCTATTTGCTCCTTATGAATCTTCGGTCGGAACCGGCACAAACGATAAAGGATTATCCCCAAATAAAGGGCCGCGAAGTTGCTTACCGCCATCGCGTACCAGATGCTTGAGGCCGGCAAATGCAAAACGTTTTTAAAAAAGAGAACGAGCGGGATGCGAAGCAGCCACAGCCGGAAGGTCGCCAAAATCAGGCTGAAATGCGTCTCGCCGCTTCCCTGGTATGCGCCCATATATACTTGATATATGCCCATCAGAGGCAGGGAAGTAAAAACAAAAAACATATATTCGACGCTTAATTCCAAAGCCTCGGGAACGCGGTTTAAAAACAGTTTAGCCAGTTCCTTGCGGAATGGCATCAAAAGCAAGCAGCCGATAACGCTGATGATGATGACCAAAACCATCGCCTTCCGGACCGCTTCCCGAGCGCGGTTTTCATTCCCGGCGCCGACGTTCTGCCCGACGAAGGTGGCGGTGACGGCGCCGATACCCATCGCCGGGTTTAAAACAAGCGAGTTTATTTTATTACCGACCTGAAAAGCGTTAACGGTCGCGTTGCCATACGATAAGACCACGGAGTTTAAAATCAAAAATCCGAGCGACGTGAACGCCTGGCTCACGCCGACCGGCCAGGACAAGCGGAAGATCTTCCCGACCAGCTCGCTGTCATAGACGATGTCTTTCGCCCGCAAATAGATGTGACTGGGATTTTTCCAGAAAAGCATGACCATAAAAATCGGCGCGATAATAACGTTCGCCGCGAGCGTTCCGTACGCCGCGCCCGCAACCCCCAAATCATACCGCGTTATTAAAAACCAAGTCATGAAAATATTAAACAAAATCATTATCATGTTGACGATAAAAGGGGTGACAGTGTCGCCGCTCGCCTGGCGGCTGGCATGAAAAGCGAAATAAATGAAGAGCGGCACCATCTCAAATGACCTGATCTGCACGTATTGGATCATTAGCTCGCGCTCTTTGCCCTTTGCTCCCATCCAACTCACGATCGTTGGCGAAGCGAAATAGAGAACGGCGTTCATGACGACGCCTAAAACCGCGGTAAGCAAGAGCAATTGCGCGGTGATTTTCGTCGCCATGTCTTTACGGCCGGCTCCCAACGCCTGGGAGATGAGAGCGATACCCGCGGCCATGACCCCGTAGGCAAAAGCTTGGGAAATGGCGAAAATCGGAAAAGTGATCGAAATCGCCGTGATTGATTCCGAAACAATATCCTCCGGAACCAGGTTTGAAACAAAATACATGTCGATAAAACTGTTCAAGGCCTTCATCAGGTTAGACAGGAATATCGGCAACGACAACACCAGGATGCTTAAGTATAAATTTTTACTTTCTAACAAATGTTTCCGGCGCGACGCCGAGCGACTATGATACATGACCTTAACCTCTTGCTGGTTTTTTTAAAATAAGTAACTTTTACAATTGTCGGGTATAAAAATGCCGTCATCTTCCAATAATAATTGACGACAGGAGGTTTTTTATGAGCGAAAAAGAATTGTTGTATGTGGAAGATTGTCTTAACCAGACAAAACATCTTTATCAGAAATGCGGCAACACCGCCGACGCCCTCCAAGATCGCGAGTTAAAGGCGTTCGCGCAAGGCTTGCAGGAACGCTACCAATCGGTCTTCAATCAAATCTATAAGGTATTACAATAAGGAGGTGTCAGGATGAACGATCAAAACTTAATGCAAGACTTGTTGATCGCGGTTAAGGAAACTTGCGATCTCTTCCTTCACGCAACCGTCGAGTCCTCGACGCCCGAGGTCCGTTCCGCATTCAACAACTCCCTCTTCGAGTGTTTACGGGTCCAAAACGAAGTGTACGCCAAAATGGAGGAAAAGGGCTGGTATCCGGCGACGCAGGTGCCGCCGGCTAAAATCACCCAAGTCGAGCGCAAGTTCGCCCAACAGCAATAAGGAAGAAAGATTTCTTCCTTTTTTTTTTATTTAACGGCGGCGTCAAGAACCAGGTCGACGGAATCGTATATCACGAGGTCGGCGTGCCGGTCAAAATCTGTCGGCGATTTATTGATGATAACGAAATGATTTCCGGAAAAATAACGGATCAGCCCCGCGGCCGGGTACACGACGAGCGACGTCCCCGCGACAATCAACGCGTCCGCCTTGCTTATGCAGTCGATCGCGCTCGCCAACGCCTTCGCGTTAAGCTGTTCCTGATACAAAACAACGTCGGGACGGACAATCCCGCCGCAGTCACAGCGGGGAACGCCGGCGCCGTTCGCGATAAAACCGAAATCGTATTTTTTCTTGCAGCTCATGCAGTAGTTGCGGTAAACCGAACCGTGCAGTTCAATGACCGATTGGCTGCCCGCGGCCTGATGCAAATTGTCTATGTTTTGCGTTATCACCGCTTTAAGCTTGCCTTGTTTTTCAAGCCTGGCCAAGGCGTGATGAGCCCTGTTCGGTTTGGCGGCGGGAAAGAGGAGTTTTTCGCGATACACGGCGTAGAAGGTCTCGGGATTGGCGAGAAAATAATCGCGGCTTAGAATAATCTCGAACGGAATATTTTGTTTTTCCAATCCGCCGGAACCGCGAAAATCGGGTATTCCCGACGGCACGGAAACGCCGGCGCCGCCGAAAAACACGATATTTGAACTGCGTTCAATAATTTCCCGCAATTTCGCAATCTTATCCATCTCAATACTCCTTTATTTTGTATTTGAAATCAACCCGACAACCTTTTTCCCGGAAAACCCGGGCCGGAACGCTCGTCTTCACGATCCTCTCGCCCCGGCGCCTTTTCCCTTCCTCCGGCAAGAGCGCCGTGAGCTTGTTCGCGATAATCATCCCGACGTCGGTGATCATCTGATATTTGATATACTCGCGGATTTCCGTCTGTAAATCTATCAAACAGGGCGACCCGGTAACGATTAAATCGACTTCCTTTTTCATGACCGGGCGGAACGCTTCCTTCACGGCCGTAAACGACCGCGCCGTCTTCGTCTGCTTCTCCTCGATAATCCGTTCCAGCTCGTCGCTCGGGATATTATATAGATGGTTATAGTTAAAACGCTTTTGATACAAATTGGCCTCGATCGTTTCCTTCCGGGCCAAAAGGACGATATTCTTCTGCTCGTAATTGCGGTTAGCATACTCGACGAGCGCGTCGTCAATCTTAATGACCGGGATATCGAGCGTTTTCAGTTTTTCCGCGCCGTACTCGATGACGGTGTCGGAAACAATAATTAAAACAGCCGGATTTTCCCGCATGACGCCGTCGATGTCGGCATCGACCAACTCTTTGATTTCCGCCTCCGACCGTTCCGAATAAGGATGATATTTTAAATTGTTTTGATATAAAAACCGTTCTCTCGGGAAAGTCTTGGCCAAGGTTGAAAAAACATTAATACCGCCAAGCCCGACGTCTAAAACGGCGATCGTTCCTTTCATATTTTTATTCATCTCCTTTTTATATTTTATCACATTTGGCGGCGACTTTCAAATAAAAATCGCTTATCGAAATTATCCGGCATCGTAAAGCGATTGACAAATATGAAGCAATAAAAAAACCGATAAATCTGAACTAGATTTACCGGCGCGCATACCAAATAAGCGTGATTTACGAATACATGGAAAAATATTTTTATTCCGCGAGAACGATCACTCGCTCGTCGATCGGCTGGAATGATTTCTCGCCGTCGGGCGCGTCAAAAGCCCCGAACGGCATTTGAGCGACCAACGCCCAATTTTCCGGTATTTCGAAACGTTTTCTTACCGCTTCGTCTATCACGGGGTCGTAATGCTGAAGGGAAGCGCCGAGGCCGTTTTCCGCTAGCGCCGTCCAGACGCCGATCTGTAGCATCGCCGAGCCATGAGCGCTCCAAACCCGGAACTTCTCTTTATAAAGGGGAAATTTTTCCTCCAGACCGCGGACGACCGAATAGTCTTCGTAGAACAAGACGGTCCCGAAGGCGTCCTTAAAGGCCTGCATTTTCTTCTCCGTCGGCGCGAAAGACTGCCCGGCGGGAATCACTTTCCTGATTTCTTCTTTCGTTAAGTCCCAAAAATCCTCGTGGGCTTTATCAAACAACGCGACGAGCCGACCCGATTGCGAGTTAAACGCCGACGGGGTATGCTTCGTAACCTCTTCAATCAAACTTATAATTTCTTCTTTGGAGAGCGGCGATTCCTTTTTCAAAGCGTAACGCGAGCGCCGCCCTTTTAAGAGTTCAATGTATTGCTTTTTCATGATTTTGCCTCCTTTGCCTATATTTTACCACAAATCAATTGTTACTATCACATATTTGCTTGCACTTTTACCGATTAATGATATAATAAAAAAAACGGAGGTTATCATGCGCGTAATAGATTTAGTCACGGTAAGCGACGCCGTCCGCGCCCTGCTTCTCGAATGCGCCTTTAGAGCCGGACCGGATTTAAAGGCAAAAATTAAGGAAGCTCTCGATAAGGAAGAGAGCGCGCTCGGGAAAGACGTCCTTTCACAAATCATAAACAACCACGAAATCGCCGAAAACGAGGAGATCCCCCTTTGTCAGGATACCGGCCAGGTCGTGGTATTCCTCGAAGTCGGCGGCGAGGTCGTCTTTAAGGGCGACATCGAGGCCGCCGTCAACGATGGCGTGCGCCGGGCTTACGCGGAAGGGTATTTGCGGAAATCGGTCGTCGGATGCCCGATTTTGCGGGAAAACACCGGCGATAACGCGCCGGCGATTATTCACGCGAAAATAACAAACGGGGATAAGCTTAAGATCACGGTCGTCCCGAAAGGCGGCGGCGCCGAGAACATGAGCGCCGTCAAAATGCTAACCCCCGCCGCCGGCGAGGAAGGAATTCTCAATTTCGTTCTTGAGACGGTCCGAAACGCCGGAGGAAAAGCCTGCCCGCCCCTTATCGTCGGCGTCGGCATTGGCGGGAATCTGGAAAAAGCGCCGCTTTTGGCAAAAGAAGCATTGCTCCGCGACCTTTACGATAGTTCCCCGCTTCCGCAGATCTGCGACCTTGAGGAAAAGATTCTCGCGATGATTAACGAGACCGGGATCGGCCCGATGGGCTACGGCGGGCGCGTTACCGCCCTGGCGGTGAAAATCAACACCTTCCCCTGTCATATCGCGAGTCTCCCGGTCGCCGTGAACCTCCAATGTCACGTCGCGCGTCATAAAACGATAATTTTGTAGGTAAAGATATGAAAAGAATAAAATTGCCGATAGATGATAAGACAATCGAAAGTTTAAAAAGCGGGGACGCCGCGCTCTTGAGCGGAATCCTTTATACCGCCCGCGACGCCGCGCACAAGCGCCTGACCCGCGCTCTTTCGGCCGGAGACGCGCTTCCTTTCGACTTGAAGACATCGACCGTCTATTACGTCGGGCCCTCCCCGGCAAAACCGGACCGTCCGGTCGGCGCCGCCGGGCCGACGACTGCGGCGCGGATGGATTCGTACGCGGAGATTTTAATCCCGGCCGGATTAAAAATCATGATCGGGAAAGGACCAAGGTCAGAGCGAATCAAGGAATTGATCGCGAGACATAAAGGCCTCTACCTGACCGCCACCGGTGGTGTCGCCGCCCTATTGGCGAAGGCGATTAAAAGCTGCGAGCTTATCGCTTACCCCGACCTTGGTCCGGAAGCCATTTACCGGCTTGAGGTCGAGGATTTTCCCGTCGTCGTCGCCTATGACTGCCGCGGCAACGATATCTTTAACTGGTGAGAGACCGTCAATCCTAAAAAAGAATGAAACAATTACAAATCAAAACCGTTCTCACGGAAAGGGATTCGGTCGGGGACTTAACCTAAGCTACTATTAATCATCAAGAATATAAAAAGCCAAAGAATTCCGGCAAAAACGCCGCGTTCCTTGGCTTTTTTAAATTCAGCGCTGTTTATTATTTAAGATGCTATCTTACGTATCTTCTTCTTTTCCATACCGTCAAGGCGAGGCCGAGGCCCGCGAACCCAAACATTATGCCCGTCGAGGCGAAGCAGCCTTTCTTGGTGACGGTGACCTTAATCTCCGCCTTAATGTCCGGCCGGTCGGCGGCGGTCACGGTAATCGTGCAGGTCCCCGGTCCGACAGCCGTTATCTCGCCGGTTTCGCTAACGGTCGCGACTTTTTCGTCGCTGGAAGTAAAGATCAGGTTCAGCTCGACTTCCGGATTGACCGTATAGGCGGGCGCGCTCTTCTTACCGGCTTTCAGGGTTATTTCCTCGTCTTCAAACGCGAGGTTGATGCTTTCCACGGTAATCGTAATTTTGGTTTCGACGTCCCATCTTTTAACGACATACGCCGTGATCACGCATTCCCCCGGAGCGACTGCGGTGATGACGCCGTTTTCGTCAACCGTCGCGACGGTCGGGTCGCTCGAAATAAACTCAAAGGCGAGTTCCTGCTCCGGGTTTGCCGTCACCGACGGCTCGTATCGATCGCCGACATATATCGTTTTACTTGTTTCCTCAAACGAGATCGTAACCGGGTCGGCTTCCGTTCCGTACTCGATCGTCTCCTCGATCACTACCTCGTCATCATAATTTACCGCCTGCAGCTTGATATCGTTTTTGTGATAGGGACTGACGCGATCCAGTTGGATCATGTTTTCGTCGGGCGAAATGCTGCCCTTGTGTTCGCCGTTTACGTATAATTCGAGGCTTTTAACATTGCCGGGAATCAAAGCGCTGTCCCAGTATAGTCCGATATTTTTCTCGTCGATATCCTCGACCCGCAGGTTGGAAATACTTCCGTAAGGGGTAATGCTTTTCCCGATTCTCTCGCCGTTCCTGAGCGTTATCACGACTTGAAGCGAATACGGCGCGCCCGCGTCCGGAAGGCCCGTTAACTCCAGGCTGTTCGCAAGCGGGTAAACGGAAGAAGCGACTTCGTTTTCCCCTACTGATACGCGGATCTTGTTGATTCTTCCGAGTCCAAGATCATCGAACTGAAGCGTTCCCGCGGAGATATCATCTTCATCCAACTCGACCGACAGGGATTTTAAAAATTCGGTTTTGTCAATGGTCGACGATTTCGATATTATCTCGTACGTGCTGAGAATCTTCCCGCTTGTGTCGTAGGTTTTAAGTTTGATTTTACCGTCGCCGACGGTAACGATGGTCGCGCCGTCGACTTTCCCGCCCTCGGTAAAGGCGATTTCGGAGGGCGGCGTTCCCGGCGCGACGAAACGGTCGCCGATTTGCGGGCCGACGATATATACCGTCCCGTGCGCCGGATCATTGGTATTTTGCCCGTTGATTAAGGGATGGGTTCGGGCGAGAATATGATTATCGCCCGTTAGCACCAAATCGACGCCGTAGCGGTCAAAAAGATCAACGAAATTCTGGCGCATGAACTTGGTAAGCGTGCCGCTTCCGCCGTTGCCGGTGTAAAACGGCTTATGACAAAAAACGATAATATACTCGGCCGGGTTCGCGCGCACGACTTCCTCGAACCACTTCTTGGTGTTCGGAAGATATTTCGACTGGTTATGATAAATGGCCTCGGAATCAATCGAGATAAACAAAGCGGGTCCGTATTTAAAGTAATATGACGAGCCCTTAACTTCCTCCGCCCCGTTATCGGGGTTGTTCGTCACCGCGTTGAAATAATCGATGCTCGTAACCTGGGCGCTGTCGTTATAATAATCGTGGTTGCCGGGAGTGATGGCGTACATCATTTCCCGGGCGGTATCCATCTGGTAAAGCGCCTCCCATTGATCATAATAAGTGCCGTAAGCCGTTACGTCGCCGGAGAACAAGATAAATTCCAAATCGTCGACGTGCGTCTTGGCCTTGTTCAAAACGTCGTTCGCGGTATTAACGCGGGTCGGGATATCCTTAAAGGAATGTATATCGGTAATGTGGACGAAACTGAAAGTTCCTGTGCCGGCCGTTTTGAACAGGTAATCGGACGACCAGGTATTTCCCATTCCAACCTGCAAGCGGTATTGCGATCCGGGCGTAAGTCCGGTAATACTCGCTTTACATTGCTTAACGCCTTGCTTGCCCTCAAACGGCACCGGTTTGCACTCGGCTACCGCGAATCTTTTGTTGGCATATGCTGTGTCGGACGCCAAAGTATACCTGACCATCGTTCCTTCCGTCGTTGTATGCCACGAGACGTTTACTTCTCTTGACATATCGGCGCCGGGATTAACGATTATCAGCGATGCGTCCGCCGTGGCGGCGTTTGCGTGAAGGGTAAAGCTGACAAACAACGCGAGCAAAAGAATAATGAAACGCAAAGTTTTCTTCATAATAATCTCCCTTTTCTCTATTATATCTAACGCGCTAACTGACAAACTCTCTCTTCCTTGAAAAAAGCCCGGAGGCTTTTGGAGAATTCTTCAGTCGCTATAGGTCAATTTGATAAACGCCGCGATATTCGCGCCGGAACCAGGCGATTTGTTGTTTTAACGTCTCGGCGTCCCCGGTCGTCATAATCGTGACCGTTCCCGGTCGCGCCGCGTCCTTAAGCAGCTCTTTTTCCCGCAAAACGCCTTCAAGCCGCCCGGCGGTCGGGTCGGCCGCGCTTATCAGGCGGGCGCCGGGAAGCGCCGCGGCGATTTCCCGCCGGTAAAGGTCAAAATGAGTGCACCCCAGTATCACGGCGGCGATCCCCCTCCCGGCATAAGGCGAGAGTTTCGCGGCGACCCGCCGGTAGGAAGACGCGGTCCCGATATCCCCGCTCTCGATGGCCGAGGCGAACTCGCTGCAGCCGACGGGAATTACCGTCGCCCCCGGGGCGAGTTCGTTAATGTATTTCTGATAAATCCCCGACTTGACGGTAGCGTTTGTTGCGAGAACGGCGATAACGGCATCGCTTCCCGCGGCCAGGGCTGCGCGGGCCGTCGGCTCAATGACGCCGATAATCGGAATATCGACGACTGCGCGCAGGTGACCGCTATGGGCGGTCGCCGTGTTGCAGGCGATGACCAGCGCCTTAACGTTTTGCTTTAAAATGTAGCGGGTCACGGCGGTAACGATACCGGCGATCTCTGCCGGCGGCCGCGTCCCGTAGGGGAAATTTTTACTGTCGGCGACATAGATAAAATCCTCGCCCGGAAGCGCCTCGATTAACCGGTCGAGAACGTACAGTCCGCCGATACCGGAATCGAAAACGCCGATGGGGTTATCTTTCATAACAATACTTGAACTTCTCCTCCGTTTTTTTTATAAATAGCGCCGCGACGAGCAAATCGGCGGCGCCGCCGAAACTGAGGTTGCGGGAAACGCAATAGTCGGTCAAAGCGCGGGCCTTCTCGGGGTCATACGACCCGAAGTTCGCGAACATCCGGCGGTAACGCAGGTATTCGCGCAAGCCGCCGGCCCGCTTAAGCAAGACGGTGTCGTCGCAATTGGCGATTAAAAAAGCCAAAGCCTCGGTTAAAGACGCCGGCGAGTAATCCCTAAGCAAGGGCAGGACCTTGACGACATTGGGCAGGCCGGAGCGCGCCTCGCCCCGAGCGCCCGTAATGCCGTAACGTCGATAGGCGAGCTTGCCGAAGGTCGCGGTGTCGGTGAATTCGCTCAATAGATCCGCGCCAAAATATTTAATCTTTTCAAACAGGTCAAATGAAAATTCCCGGAAACAACTCCCGAGCGCGAGCAAAACGAATCCCAAAATAAATATCAAGCCCTTATAAGCGTTGACTCCTCCCGTCGCCTCATACATCGTCTCCTCCGCGCGCAGACCGGCCGCGCGAGCCGCGGTCAGCGCCTCGCCCGCTTCCCGGTAATAACCGGAAGCGAAAATCTCCAAAAGCGGCTCAATTATCGCTTCCTTCGCCTTCATCATAAGTTGATAATCCATATCGGGATGAGAACCGCTGCTCGACGGCGTCACAAGGCCGAACTTCGGGTCAAGCGACGCCTCGGTTGTAATCGCAAAATCAATATTTTCGGCTACCGCGGTTTTTAGAAACGAAAACACCGTCTCGCTGATTTTTTCGCTAATATCCCGATAATCATGGGCGCGGGAGCGCGCGCAAAGTGCGGCTTCGCGCGGACATAGCAGGCAAGCTCGCGGCCGAAGGCCGAGATCGCGGCGCGAAACGGGTTTCCCCGCAATATATAAATCCAAATCTACGAGGCGTCCCAAAGGATGCCCGTTTTCAATCTTCACGAGTTCTTCTTTTAGCCGCGCCCCCGGCGCAATTTCGATTATAAAAAAAGGACCGTCGGCGCTTTCGCGATTGGTAACTCTCCCTTTCGGGAAGCGCTCAGCGCATAGTTTCCCGAAATAATCGACGATAAAACGCGCCGCGCCGGTGTTTTTGTCGGGACCGGGAATATTGGCGGTGCCGGCGATAACCGCGCCTTTTCGGCTCAAGGCGCCGATAAACGCCGCCCGTTCTTCCCGGGCGTTTAATATCTTCATCTTGTTTTTAAATACTCCAATGTTGTTTCCGGTACCAGCCGCGAGAGTCCGGCGAAATCTTTCTCCTCGTAAAGCCGGCGAACGAGCGAGGCGCTGACCGCCTTGCCCTCAATCTCAAGGCGCGGTATAACCGTTGCCGCGTCTTTTAGGCATTCGATCAAAGCCCGGTTATATTTGAGCGTCACGGGATCGGTTTCGCTTCCCAAATACCTTTTCTCAATATTAAATACGGGAACAAAGTATTTCGCGAAGATCAAGGCGTCTAGTTTCGCTTGCTCTTCCGTCGCCTCCGTTATCTCTTTGAAAAAATAATCGGGAAAAGTGAACGAAGACACCACATAATCGGTCGACGGAAGGACAATAACGTTATTTAAGTCGCCAATCCCGCGCTTTACGAGCATAAACCGTTCGGAAAATGAAAAATATGATTTATCAGTCTCGACCACGAAAACCAATACCGTCCGGTGTTTCTTCGCGGCTTGGGCGATTAGATAGCGGTGGCCGAGGGTGAACGGGTTACAATTGACGACGAGCGCGGCCGCGGGACCATCGGGAACGCGGTGTTTGCTTTTTAACGCCGAAAGTTCCGCCTCGATTCCGCCGTTTCTCGATTCCAAAAGCGCCGTCGTAGGCGTCGCGGCGAGCAGCCGAAAATTAAGACTCTCGAAAACGTCGATATATTCCGCTTTCGTGTAAAGTTTGTAACGGAAAATATTTTTCCTTCGAAAATACGCGATCATATGGGAGACAAGCCTGCCGGTTAAATTCTCGCCCCGCCAGTCGGGACTCACTGCCACGGCTTTGATAATGTCGCCCGACGCCGATGCCGTGGCGACGATCCGTCCTTCCGCGATAAGGCAGACGGTATAATCGATGTCGGCGTCATAACGTAGCCCGAAAGCGGAGAGAAACTCGCGGACCGCTTCTTTTTCCAAATCCAGGACCGCTTCCCGGAGTTCGGGCGTCATCTCCGGCCCCCGGTTTCATAAATTGCGTCGACGACCGAAAGGTCGCGGTGACGGACGACGCCGACGACTCTTTTTCCGAGCGGGACCCGCTCCGGGCGACCGGCGATTTTAATCGCCTTATCCCTCAGTTCCTCGATCGTGACAAGCGGGAGTCCTTTGCCCGCGAGTTTTTCCAAAAGGTCGGCGCGCGCCGGGTTCACGGCAATGCCGCGCTCGGTCACGACGATATCCACGTCGCGCCCCGGCGTGGTGACGGTCACGACCCGGTCCTTGACAACCGGCAAGCGGGTCTTCAAAAGCGGCGTGACGATCACGGTGATCCGCGCGCCGTTCGCCGTGTCGGCATGGCCGCCGCTCCCGCCGATTATGAGTCCGTCGGACGCGGTGGTGACGTTGACGTTAAAGTCGGTATCGACTTCGGTCGCCCCCAGGATAACGATATCAAGGCGATCGGCGACGTTATTTTCCAGGATCGACGCGTATTGAGCCGCAGAAATCGCGCGATGACGCTCGTTTTTTCCGATTGAGGCGACAGCCGCGAGATCAAAACACTGCACGTCATAGAGATCGCGAACCAGACCCTCGTTATGCATCGCGACGATATATTCGGTGATTCCGCCGCTCGCGAAAGCGGCCGAGATGTTCTTTTCTTTAATATAGCGTTTCAGGCGGTCGGCGACGGCAAGGGAAATTCCGCCGGCGCCGGTCTGAAAAGAAAAACCGTCTTCAAGCGCGCCCGCGGCCGCCAAAACGCGCGCCGCGGCGTCCGCGATCAATAATCCCACGGGGTCGCGGGTGATGCGGGTTGTGCCGCTCATAATGCCCTCGCGCCGGCCGATACGGTCGACTTTGAGGACGTAGTCGATATACTCGCCGATTATTTGCTTGTTTTCGACTTCCTCGACCAGGTAATCGGTAACGACGACCTTGCGCTTGGCGTAATACATATCGCTCACGGCGTAACCGAGCGAGCCGCAGGCCGAAGGGCCGAAAAATCCGTTTCCGTCGCCCGCGGCGGTGGCGCAGGGCGTCGCGATAAAAGCGACGTCAATCTCAATATCGCCCGTCTCGATGGCGTAGCTGCGACCGCCGTGCGTGTCCATTACGAGAAGACCGTCCATCTTCCCGCCGCAAATCGCGGCCGCCGCCGGGCCGTTTAGATAATCGGTATAAATCCTTCTTACCGCTCCGCTTTCAATCATTTCCGCAAGCAACTTATGATTGGGGAAAACGGAAGACGGCGCCAAAGTAAGATTTTTAAGCCCCCGGCGTTTGGCTTCCGAAAGCGCCAGGTTCATTACCTCGTCGCCGGCGCGCAAGTGATGATGAAATGACAGCGTCGCGCCGTCGCCGATTTTAAGCCGGTCGAACACAAGAGCGATATCGCTAACAAGCTTATCTTTTTTATTTACCGCCGGCCGTTTATGTATGCGCGGGCGAAGTGTTTCTTTGTCAATACCGCCGGAGTAAGGCGTGAATCCGGCGGGAACGTGACGGTCCAACGCGTTTTTCATAACAGTTTATACCTCTTCGCCTTTTCGATAATCGTTTTTGCCCGCTCGATGACCGGTTGGTCGACCATCTTGCCGTCAAGACTGAAAACACCCTTTTCCGCCTTGCTTTTCTCCAAAACCCGCGTCGCCCATTCGATTTGCGCGGGGCGCGGAGAAAACACGCGGTTAATAATCTCAACCTGCCGCGGGTGAATGGCCGCTTTCGCGCTCATCCCAAGCGCGCGGGCGCGGGCGGCGTCCGAAGCGAGACCGTCCTCGTCGTTAACATCCGTAAAGGGCGTGTCGACAGCAATAACCCGGTTAGCGCGGGCCGCGATCGCGATCCTTGCCCGGGGATAGGAAATCTCCTCGCCGCTTTTCGATCTCTCGATTTCCATATCGGCGGTGAAATCCTCCGCCCCGAGCATCAGGCCGACGACGCCCGAAAGCGACGCCAAGGAGTCCGCGGCCAAAACGGCCCGGGCCGACTCGATTAGAGGGATGATTCCGATCGATTTGGATATCCGCCGCTCTTTTTCAAGCCGTAAAAGCGCCTCGCGCAGACGCCCGCAGGCTGCCGCGTCGGCCTTGGGCAAAATAACCGCGTCGATTTTATCGGAAAAGACAGCCTCCAAATCCGGCAAAAGCCACTCGGGCGCGTTGTTCACGCGAACAAAAACCCGGGCGGCCGGAGCGAAAACTTTAAAATATTCACGCAAGAGGGAGCGGGCGGCGTCTTTTTCCTCGACCGCCACGGCGTCCTCGAGATCAAAAATCACGGCGTCGGCGCCGAACAAATCGGCGTTTTGAATCATCGCGGGATTGTTCGCGGGGATGAAAAGACAACTGCGGATCATTTTTCCGCCATCCGGGAGAGCGCCGTCAAAAGACGCGCCCTGATCGTGCAATCCAGGGCGCCGCGATCAACGCAGGAAACGCGGACATGCGCGCGGCCCGCCTCCGCGAGCGTCGTCTCTATCACTTTCCTGATCTGCTCGCCGTAAAACTGATAGACGCTGCTTTCGATTAAAATTTCCGTTTTTTCCGCGGCCTCTACAGTTATCAGGCAGTCGCTTGACTCCAAACTCCCGCAAACTCCTTTTTTCATTTTTACCTCCCGCGATTGGCCAGGGCGATAACCCGGTTCATCTCGTTATTGACGATCATCAGTCCCTCGTCGACGCCCATTCCCGGTTTCGCCAGGAACTGCGTGGCGTTGCAAGCGACGGCGATATTAACCGAAACCTCGGCGGATTTGTCGGTCTCGTTGCATGTCCCGCCGCAGTAACTGCCGATTTGTTTTTCGTTGCAATATAAAATCGCCTCGATCGTGTTATTTATCCCGCCCAGGTCGGGCGTCTTGATCTGAAGCATGTGACCGGCTTTATTATCGGCAAATTCCTTAATATCCTCGAGAGTGTTGCACCACTCGTCGGCGACGATCTCGACCGCGAGCCCGCGGAGGTCGATCTCCCGCCTGATCTCGCGCATCAACGCCATCGTTTCCGCGCGGTTGCCGGCGTCGACAGGCTCCTCGATCCTTAAGGCGAACGGCGAAGCGACGTCGGAAAGTTCCTCGAGGTAATCGGTAATTTTTTTAATTTCCATGGCGAAAATCACGCCGACCGTCCCGTAAACGTCGATATGCAGGACGGGATTATAATCCGGGCTTTGGCGGAGCTCGAGAATGCGCTCGCGCAGGAAAAGGATATAGTCGCGCAGGCGCTCTCCCGACTTCCCGAGCTTCGCGACGTTATTAAAAAGACCGTGCGGCAGGACGTCGACCCGTTTTAAGATCATCTTGTCGGCGTTGTTGTAACGGTCGTCGCCGCTTTGGGAGAAAATCGGAATCCGCCGATACTCGGCGTCAGCGATTCCGTATTCGGCCCGGATCACCTCGGCCATCGTTTTTCGTCCCGCGAGCGCCGCGGCGCGCAAAAAGGCCTGTGTCAGTCCGTAACGGATCGCCGTGTGCATTTTCCGGCCGGAAAAACGCAGCGAGTCATATTTCTCGGCGAGCGGTCGAAAACGGATGACGGACTCGCCGATTAATAGCGGCTTGATTTCCCGTTCCAAAAACGGGATATAATCGTCCGCGATGAACAAACATTCGCGGCCGCCGCAGCCGCTGTATTGAACGGCGGCGCAGTCGCCGACGGCAACCTGGCCGTCGTTTAAAATCAAGATAACGGACACGGCTTCGCCGGGCTGCCGTATTTGCGTAAAACCCGGCGTCACCGGGCTTCCCCGATAACAAAACCCGTCGGCCACGGCGTCGCCTTTAATGGCCGGCTGGTCGTCAAAATAAAACCCCGTGAGTGATTTCGTAAACAAAACGTCCTTAATATAATGTTCCATATTAATAGGGCCTGCCGATCAAACGACCGCAACTTACCGCCCGGATATCGTCGACGGTCAGTTGGAAATTCGCTTCCCTACCCTCCGTTCTTGCTCTTTCTTTTATTTTAGTTTGATGAAATGCTTTTATATCCTCGTCAAAACCGAGGTTGCCGAAGTCTAAGATTCTGATGCAGCCCTCGTTGTCCCGGGCGGGCAACATCCGGTTGGCGTTAAACCGGCTCGGCGCGAAAGGTATGTCGATTATTCCCTGGCGAAAGGCCTCGACCGCGCCGATAGCGACGTCGCCCTTGCCCAAAATTAAAACATGTTTTAAAAGGCAATCGACTTCTCTTCGCGTTTGGCGATATTCTTCTTTGATTTTTTCGTTATCCGATATACTCTGGTCGGTAAACAAACCGACGACAAATTTCGACGCTTTGATCCCGGCGGCGTTGGCTTCCTTCGTCGGGACGCCGAACGACTCGAGCGGCGTTTTCGTGATCATTTTTGTGGCGCCGGCGGCCGCCGCCACAAACGACGCCGTGGCGATCAAAGCGAGCGCTTCGGCCTCGTCCTCGGGAAATCCGCCCATCCATTGGTGAAAGACCGTGGTCACGGAAACATCTTCATAGCCGAACCGGCGCAGGTATTCTTCCGTCTGGTCGGATAGCGCCCTAAGCGCGGCGATATCCTGCACCACGGCGCCGCACTGGCCAAGACCGACGGTGATGCTTTTTACGCCCTGCTCGGCGGCGAGCAGCGCCTCGATGATCGCGACGGCATTGCCGATCGCCGGCGGGACGAGCGTGCCCGTGAGCGGGCCGAACGGCTCGCGGTTTAAGCGGATGCCCAAATCCTCGTAATAGCCGACCAGCCGGTCGCAATACTGCCAATAGCGGATCGTGTCCTCGACGGAAATGTTTTTCGCGTACGGAATATTATAAGATATCCCCCCGCCTTCAAACGACGTGAAACCGGAAGCGAAGGCGATTTCCGCTAGCAAGCGGGCGTCGGGCGTGCCGTGGCGGATCTCGACGGGAACGCCGACCGCTTCCGTCACCTTCCGGCAGCCTTCGACCCCGTGGTTTACGGCCGGAAAACCGTTGAGCATGCTCCGACCGTTTTTTTCGCTTTCCTCGAGGCCGCGTTCCGCCTCCTCGTAGCGGTTAAGCCGCGTGTAACTGTCAATCGTCGTCGGCAAAAGATCGGCTCCCGCGGCGGCGAGATATCTCAGAAGGGTGATCTGCCCGTCGATCGTCGCCACCCCCGCCCGCGGCTGAATCAAAGTAATTCCCTTCGCTTTCGCCGTCTCAAGCGCCGCCGCGAAATTTTTTCCGGCGGGAATATTCCTCAGGTATCCCGCCGCCTTTTCCAAGGACAAAAGCGGCGACGCGCCCGTCGGCCAGGTCGAAAGAACCTCGGCGCGGACGCGAAGAAACTCTCCTTCCGACCATTTTTCATTTCGCAGATTCATAATCGTTCCCCACAATTTTTCTAAACCTTTTTTTCATGATGCGCAAGGCGATCTCCGGGTGGTGACGACCCAAAAGCCCCATCGCCGAGGTCAGGTAATCGCCGTCAAGCAAAAACGCCGGCTTGCGCGGCCTGAGTTCCGTCGGTTTGCCCGCGTCGTATAGCGCCGATTTTAAAATGTCGTAAGCGTGGCGGTCGTATATGATGACGCCGCCGGTCCCGACGATATATTTCACTTCCGATAAATCCTTGCCCGTTTGATAATGCATCACTCCGAGCGGGGTATAAACCGTTGAAAACGTCCCGACGTGCCGGGAAGTCGCGATATCGACGCATAGTTTCGCGAGCACGGAATCGACATATTCGTCCCGTTCGTCCCGCGGGAGAAACGCGGGGCGCGAATGACGGAACTCCGCTTCCCGCAAAAGGTCGATTCCCTGTTCACGGTATTTTTTGATTGTTTCATCGCTTAAGTTTTTGATTATCCCGGGGGCGGAATAGCGCATTCCCAAATCGCCCTCTACCGTCCGTTTCGCGAACGGTTCCTCGAGCCCGTGAACGAAAACATTCGCCTGTTTCGGCATTCCGCTGCAGACCGAATAAAAATCGGTCGTGGCCCCGCCGATATCGATAACGACGATTTCCCCCAAGCCCGTTTCGTCCGCGTAACCGCGGCTTAAAAGCTCCGCCGCCTTTAACACGGCGTACGGCGTCGGCACGATTCCCTCGGCAAACTCCGTCTCGATTTTCTTGATGCCCTTGGCCTCGGTAATATTATTCATGAAAATCGACTGGATGACCTTGCGGGCGCTTTCGATATTAAGAACGTTCAGCCGCGGCATGACGTTATCGCAAATCCAGCCGCGGATATTATATTCCTTGAAAATCGCCTGGATTTGATCCTGGCAGGCGCGGTTCCCGGCGTAAACGACGGGGATTTTCACCCCCGCTTCGCCGAGCATCCGGGCGTTATAAAGAACGCAGTCCTCGTTCCCGCCATCGGTGCCGCCCGCGAGCAAAACGATATCGATATCGCCGTCGCGGATGCTTTCCGCGTCCTTTTTCGTGATATGATGCGAATAGACCAAATTAACTTTCCCGCCGGCGCCGAGGCAAACCCGCTTGGCCGCCTCGACCGTCAACTCCTCGACCAAGCCGATCGCCGCCATTTTCAAACCGCCGGCGGCCGATGAGGACGCGAAAACCTTGTCATATTCCATGACGTGCGTTTTTTCGGCCAAGAGCGCGAAAGCCTTCTCGTAACCGATTCGGACGTCGGTATTAACGGTGGTATAATGACGGGCCGTCCCGATAATGTCGCCCTTTCCGAGATCGACGGCCGTTAGTTTCGTGTAAGTCGAGCCGATATCCGCCAACAAGTATTTAGGCATGATTCATCAAATCTTCCTTTATTAGCGGCAGCACCGCCTCGATCGGGGTGCCCGGCGGAAAGACACGGTCAAACCCCATCGCCTTGAAACGTTTTTCAACCTCAAAAAAGTCTTGTTTGCCGACGACGATATTTCCGCCGACATACAGGATAATATCCTTTAACCCGCTCTCAATACATTTTTCCCTCATCCCGCGACAATCAATCTCGCCGTGCCCGTAAAGCGATGACACGAGAATCATTTTCGCGTTTGATTCGATCGCCGCGTTAATAAAGTCTTCTTGCGTCGATAAAACGCCGACGTTAACGACGTTATAACCGGCGTTTTCCAACGTGAATTCAATAATACGGTTGCCTACGGCATGGACATCGGCGCCGATAACGCCAATGACTATTGACTCCATCTTATTGTTTTGACTACCTCCGTTTATATTGATACGTACCCGATATATTATATAATAAAAACATTTTACTTACAAGTCATTACGGCAAAAAGTCGGAAAAACGAATAAAAGCCATAATAAACGCGAGTTTTATTATGGCTTTGGTTTTTTACTAGAACCGGCGGCGCCGGCGGAAAAGAACGATAAGTCCCAAAGATCCCAAGCCAGCGAACGCGGCGATGCTGCCGAAGCAGCCTTTCTTCTCGGTTCCCGGATCCTCGGGTTCCTCGGCGGCCGCTACTTTGACCTTAATCGTCGCGACGACGTCGGGACGCTCGAGAATCTTCGCGGTGATCGTGGCTTCGCCCTCGGCCACGGCGGTTATCTTGCCGTTGGCGTCAACCGTCGCCACCGTTTCGTCGGACGATTCATAAACGATCGTTACGTCGAGTTTCGGGTTAAGGCTCACCGCGGGCGTCTTTGATTTCCCGGGCTCAAGCTCAATCTCATCCTCGGGATAGGCAAGCGTGAATTCCACGTCTTCCCCGTGCTCAACGAAATCCGTGAAGACGACGTCGCCTGAAACATCTACCGCTTCAAGCTTAATCACATTTTTCCTGTATGGATCAAGCCCGGTAATCTCGCACGACATCGCGCCGACCTCAAGCTCCGTTAAGAGCTCGTCGTTGACAAGCACGCGGTATTTCTCGATCTGGTCGTTCTCCAAAAACGCGAACCACGTTAGGAGCGGCTTCTCCCCGGATGTGTCAAGCTCAAGATTTTCGATTCTTCCGTAAGGAAGTTTTGGCGTCTCTAAAGTCATCGGCCGTTCCACGACCGTGCCGTCCTTGAACTCGACTTTCAAGGTATAATTGTAAGTTTTGTTCGATTCAAGCCCGGTGAGCGTGACGTAATTGCCGACGCGGTTCGAATACAGATAATCGTGACCGATTACTTCCTCGTCCTCGCCGATAAGCTGGGCGTAATTGACATGGCCGTACCATTTATTGCCCCAATAGAAGATAGCCTTCGTCGGGTCTTTTTCATCAACCGTGAGCGAGATGCTATCCAGATAGCTTTCTTTTTCAAAACCGGATGCCGGAAGCGGCGAGCGCTTCGCCGGGATCGTGGCCTCGTCAAGGTGGAAGCCGGTAATATCAATCGTGCGCAGGGAGAGGTGGCTTGTCGTCACCTGGAAAATCGTGACCGACGGGGCGGTAGCAAACCTTGTTTCAAACCAAGTCGGATTGCCGGGACTCGTAGTTCCCGCTTTCGGTCCGGAATAACCGCCTTCCAGGTAAATCGTGCCCCTGTCGGGATCGGTCGAAGGAGCGAAATCATAAATCGGCTTCGTCCGGAAATAAACATGGCTGTGCCCGGTCATAACGATATCGACGCCGTATTTGTCGAACAGTTCCAGCCAGCGCGCTTTGGCGTTGTTGCGGTTCGGCGGCATCCCGATTCCGGTATGCATGTAAACGGTGATGTATTGCGCGTGGTTGGTGCGCATTACTTCCTCGAACCAATCCATCTGCTCCTGACGGCGGGCGACGTTAACGGTTTCCGCCTCGCTGTCAACGACAACATACAAGACGTTGTTATACTTGAAGTAATAAGACGACCCGAGAACGTTCGGCGCGCCGTTGGCGGGATAGTTGGTAAAGGCGTTCATAAACGCGTTGGAATACACGTTGGCGCCGATGGCGTCATAGTATTCATGGTTGCCCGCAGCAAACGCGTACGGCATTTCCTTAAGACAGGGTTGGTTAAACAGCCAATTCCAATAATTCATATCCCCGCCGCGGTCAATGATATCGCCCGTTACGACGCTGAAGCGGATATCGGGATCCACCTCCAAAGCCTTGTAAACGAGGTTGTTGAAAGTGCGGGCGGTGCTATCGCTGAAGAATTGGGGGTCGGTGAAAAACAGGAAACTAAACGGTTCGACATTCCCCCCGGTCCAGAAATAAGAGGGCTCGCTGAAAGTGGTTTTACCAACGCGGTATTTATACTTGGTGTTGGGATCAAGATCTTTCAACGATACCGTGCATCGGTTGCGCTCGGTAAACCCGATTGTACGGAAAATCTTGCCTCTTTCGTGGATTTCCTCAGGCAGCGAGAAAGGCTTGCACTCGCCGTCTACCCGGACGGCGTTGTTCCAGCCCTCCTCGTCGGCGGGAGCGTATTGGACAAACGTCCCTTCGACGTCCGAATGCCAACTAATGTTCATTTCCGTTGACATGTCTTCGCCGGGGCTGGTAAAAACAAAGTACGATTCCTTGACGGCCGCGTTTAACCCGACCGGGAAAACCAAGGTTAAAAGCAAGACAGAAACCAACGAGATTAACGTGAATGCTGAAAATTTCTTCATACTTCCTCCATCTAATATAGTTACTCGGTTTTAAGATTTATGTTTTCCGCGCCTGCGGAGAAGCGCGGCGATCCCCAGGCACCCCAAACCGGCTATTGCGGAAAAACCGCCAAAACAGCCTTTTTTCTTCGGGGCGTCGCCCGGTTTTTCTTTTGCCTCAACAACTTCAACCGCGATAGCGCAGGTAACATCAGGTTTTTCCGCTATTTTTACGGTAATAGTCGCCGTACCGGGGGCGACGGCTGTTATTTCCCCGTCAGCGCTGACAATCGCGACTTCCGGGTCGGACGACTCAAAAACAAGCGTCACGTCTCTTTCCGGTTCGACAACGACGGACGGGCGCTTCGACTCGCCGGGTTCGAGCTCAATTTCGACGTCCGGACAAGTGATCGTGAAAGTCACGTCCTCGCCGTACTCGACCGATTCTCGATAGACGACGTCGCCGAATTTGTCGACAGCCTCCAGGGTGATCACGTTCAGACGGAATGGATCAAGACCGCCGATGTCGCATGACGTCGCGGCGGGGCCGAGTTCCTCGACCAATTCATCATTTGCCAGAACGCGGAATTTTTCAATTTGATCGTTTTCCAAAAACGCAAGCCAATTTAAAACGGGGGTCGCGCCGGAAACGTCCAGATTGAGATTCTCGATTCTCCCGTAGGAAAGCTTGGTAAGCAGGCTAATCTCCCGCTCAGCTGTCGTCCCGTCCTTAAACTCGACTTTTAAAGTATATTGGTATGTTCTATTAGGTTCTAGATCGGTTATTTGTATCGTGTTGCCTAGCTTGTTGGTATCAAAATACTCGTGACCGATCACTTCTCCGTCCTCGCCGTGCAGGCGGGCGGAATTAACATGACCGTACCATTGATTCCCCCAGTAAAAGACCGCTTTCGTCGGGTCCTTGGAGTCCAGGGTCAACTTGACGCTGTCAAGATAGCTTTCTTTCGCGAAACCTGAGGCCGGATGCGGCGAGCGCTTGGCCGGTAGCGTCACCTCGTCAAGAGTCTGGCCGGAAGTTCCAATGGTAATAAGTTTCAACCCGTCGATGCCGACCTGAAAGATCGACACCGAGCTTTGCCGGGCGAATTCCTTCTCAAAAAGTTCTTTATATTTGTTGTTTCCCTCGTATTGTAAATCATAGTACTTCGCGCCGGCGGAACCGCTGATCATGTATGTCGTTCCCCGGTAATCCACGGTCGACGCCTCGCCCTCATAAATCCGCGTCGTGCGCCGGTAAATATGGTCGTGACCGGTCAAGACCAAATCGACGCCGTATTTATCGAAAAGTCCCTGCCAATCGGCGCGAAGGCCGGCGGAATCCGAACCATAAATGCCGCCGTAAAAGCTGCGGTGCATGAAAACGACGATATATTGGGCGTGGTTGCTTTTCATCACGTTCTCAAACCACGTCTTTTGCGCGGTTTTGTTTGCGGCGCTGTTAACAGCCGCCTCGCTGTCAATCGAGACAAACAGGACGTTGTTATACTTAAAATAATAACTGGACCCCAAAACGCCTTCGGCGCCGTTTTCGGGATTATTGAAAAAACCTTTATAATAGGTATTATCGAAGAAAACGGGGGTTGGTGACGCGTCGTAATACTCGTGATTCCCGGGCGCGACCGCGAACGGCATCAATCGCAGGCTCGACTGCCGGAACAAAATATTCCATTGCTCGATTTTCCCGCCCCTGTCCACTAAATCGCCGGATACGACGCTGAAACGGATATCGGGATCGATTTCCAGGGCTTTTTGAACGAGATTATTGAAAATCGACGCTCCGCTATCATTCGCGTACTGCGGGTCGGTGAAAGCCAAAAAACTAAAAGGCTCGACGCCGGACCCAGTCTTAAAATAATAGGTGTCCGAAAAGGAAGGATCGCGCCCGACCCGGTACTTATACTCGGTGTCAGGCTCTAAACCGGTTAAATTAACCTTTAAATGATAACGCGGGGTAAAACCGTCCGATATCACGGTTTTGCTTCCAAATTGTTGGCTTTCGGGAACCGAAAACTCCTCCGACATACCGAGAACAAGACGCGCGTCTTTCCAATCGGTATCGCTTGCTTTCGTGTATTGGACAAAAGATATTTTATCGTCCGAATGCCAACTAATATTCATTTCCGTCCTCATGTCCTCGCCGGGGTTGGTCATGACGTTATAACCCTGACCGATGGTCCCGCGCGCGGTAACCGAACTAAAAATCAATATAAAAATAACGAAAATAGAATAAAAGAATCCTTTCTTCATATCAAACTACTTTTTCATTAAATATTATATCAAAACGGTTGATAAAAAACCAGCATATATTGA
>ERZ773359.1083-NODE-1083-length-38657-cov-5.893088_pt1 | contig 38657 bp, 45 predicted proteins | sample MGYA00374955_ERZ773359 | MGnify/ENA primary metagenome ERZ773359 (study PRJEB29098, sample SAMN04486028) | biogas fermenter metagenome | study: EMG produced TPA metagenomics assembly of the Biogas fermentation microbial communities from Germany - Plant 4 DNA1...
TCTCGCAGTCTCATTCACCAAAATATTTGCTCCCTACGGTCGCATATTTTGGGAATTCGTTGCGAATGACCTACCAACCATTTTTCTCTCCCTTCGGTCGGAAAAATGGGGTTAGGTCATCTTTATTTTACTATTTTGCATTCCGGGTCTATCATGTCCCTCATATCACCCATTATAGCTCTTGGTACGGGAATGGTAATCATTGTGTGTAAGCCCGGCTTAGCGTTAATAATTTGCGGTATTGTGTTAACACACATAGCTATGGTTCCAATTCCTCCTGGAACTTCCGGAGTGTTAGCCAAGTTAATATTAGGAGTACCTTTTATTATTACATAGTCTCCTGTTTGAACACCCACTTGTTCAGGTTCAATTTGCTGTGGATGATCCATTTCAATTTTCATTTCACCATCTACATATCCGAAACCTTTCATAGCAACACCAGCCACATCTCCGGCTTTTGCTTCCCCATAAGGAGCTTTTCTATCAACATCTGTTACTATAGGTTCCATAGTTTGTGTAACTTTTTCGGCTTTCCAACCTATGGCATCAGCAATCATATGTATTGATTCATGGAATCCCACATGTCCCGCCATAGTTCCTTCTTCAACTCTTTTGTTGAATTCTTCTACAGTAAGTCCGATTCCCTGTTCTTCCATAACTGTTGGACCAAAAGGAGATAAGCTGTTAATTCTTCTGGCTAAAATACTTTCTACTTCTTCACAGCAACCAGTCATTACAATAACTAATAAGTCCATTATTAACCCAGGATTAATACCAGTACCTATAATGGATACACCGTTTTCCTTAGCTATCCTGTCTAACTCTTTTGCCAGTTCGGGTTCTTGAGCTTGTGGATAAGCCATTTGTTCTGCACTGGTAATTACATTGATTTTTTTCTCCAAGGCAAATTTGTATTTGTCAAAACCCTTACGTGTAAATGAATCAGTTAAACACATACAAACATCAGCACATTTTTCTTTAATAACTTCTTCTGGAGTACCTACTATAACATCAGGTCTGTCTCCACGCTCCACGCCAATTATGTCGTACATACTTTTGCCTAATTTGTCACCAATATCTATAGCACCAACAATATCAACACCTTTTTTCTTTAAAAGCATTTTTGCTATTCCGGAACCCATGGCTCCAAGGCCCCAAATAATCACTTTTACATTTTGCATTTACTAATCCTCCTTTTTTACTTATTAAAATATATTTAGCAATTAGTATGCCAAAAATTATATAATTAAAACCCTATTGATAATTATGTACAAACACTTAAAATTTCAAGCATTTACCTATTGCTATGTTGGGCATCTTAGTTTATTATACCCATTTTCCAAAATTAAAAGCAATTATTTTTGCAGTAAACCGCCAAAAAAATTGCAGTAGCCTATTAAAGATTGATTGCATATTTTTTAATTTTATGTTGCAGAGTTTGACGCTTTACTTTCAGTAAATTGGCTGCATGGGTAATGTTATTGTTGCTTTTTTCCAAAGCATTTATAATTATTCTTTTCTCTAAATCGCTTAAATATTCACTCATTCCGGTGTTTTCAATTTTTTCATAATCATTAAATTGTTGACTCATGGAATATTGGGTTCTGATGTGGACTGTGTCTAGTATACGCTCATTTTCATCAGCCATGCTGATAGCTGACATTACTATATTTTCAAGTTCTCTTACATTACCTGGATATTGGTGTTTAAGTAAGTATTCCTTAGCTTCATGGGAGAAACCTTTGATATTTTTGTTAAACCTTTTATTGTATTTATCCACGAACATTTTAGCTAATAACAATATATCTTCGGTTCTTTCTCTTAAAGGAGGGATACTAATATGTATAACATTAAGTCTGTAAAACAAATCTTTTCTTACCTTTTTTTCTCTTAAAATTTTTTCGGGATGTTCGTTGCTAGTGGCAATAATTCTTACGTCTATAGGAATATCCTTAGTTCCTCCTACTCTTCTTATATAGTTTTCTTGAAGAACCCTTAACAGTTTTGCTTGTAATTCATAGGGCATTGAATTTATTTCATCTAACAAAAGAGTTCCGCCATTTGCCTGTTCAAATAAACCTGCTCTATCAACAGCACCGGTAAACCCACCCTTGGAAGTGCCAAACAATATTCCTTCCAGCAAGGACTCAGGAAGTGCGGCACAATTCTGGGCTATGAAAGGTTTGTCCTTTCTTGGGCCGGCATAATGTATGCTTTGAGCTATTAGTTCTTTCCCGGTTCCTGTCTCACCGTATATAAATACCGAGGCATCATTTTGGGATGACTTTTTTGCTCTTTCAACAACTTCTACAAAATTATCAGATTTGCCTACAATATTATTAAAATTATATTTTTTAATTTTCTTGTTTTTTACTGCTTCAGGCTTTCCAATTTCATTTTGCAGCTTAAGAATGGTATTGGACATTTCAGCTATGTTGGTAATATTTTTAGCAATTTCAACTACCGCTATAACTTCACCGTCCACGATAACAGGTACTGTCGTATTAATTGTTGAAATCTCTTTACCATCCTTATTAAGATAGGTCTGTTTTAGATCTATAGTACTCTCTCTATATTTCAATGCTTTTAGCAATGTGCTGTTTTCGCTATTCAATCCTACGAATACTTCTGAAAAGGGTTTCCTCATAACGTCTTTCGTATCCATTTTTTCTAATTTAGCCATTGCATCGTTGTATATAATTGTATTACCCTTTTTATCAAGAACATGAATGCCTTCATCTATATACTGCAAAATTTTTTGCAGTAATGCAGAGTACTCTTTCGCTTCCATATGTCCCCCTAACAGGATTACTATTTATTGAATTATATCATAAAAATACATTTTTTACAATTACAGCTTTCATATTAACAGTATGTTTCCAACAATATAAGGCTATTTTTATACTTAACAAATTAATCTTCCCTGATCAAATGAATTATTATAAACTTATTGTCTCTATTGATTTTTGTTACAGCTTTTAGTAAAGTAGTAACATGGAACTAGTATTTGGGAATACCAAAGAAGGGAGTAAAAATGAAAAAAATAGAAAGTTTTCAGGTAAATCATTTAAAATTAAAACGTGGAATTTATGTTTCAAGAAAAGACAAGGTTGGAGAAAATATTGTTACTACTTTTGATATAAGAATGAAGGAGCCAAACAGAGAACCTGTAATAAATACTGGCGAACTTCATGCCATGGAGCACTTAGGAGCAACCTTTCTTAGAAATCATGAAAAATATGATAAAATAACCATTTACTTCGGTCCTATGGGATGTAGAACCGGATTTTACGTTATTTTTAGCGGTGATTTATCTTCAGTAGATGTGGTTGATATAATTAAAGAAATGTTTTATTTTATTATGAATTATGAGGGAGATATTCCAGGAGCAGATGCTGTTTCCTGTGGAAACTACAATGATATGAATTTAGATATGGCAAAGTTTGAAGCTAAGAAATTTTATGAAGAAGTACTTTGCAATTTGAAGGAAGAAAATTTGAATTATCCTGAATAACAGAAATGTTCTGAAATTTTGCATTTAAAAAGCAAAGAAATTAGTTTTTCTTTGCTTTTCTTCTTTCTAATTCAGTCAAGTATTTTTTTCTTAATCTTATGGCATCTGGGGTAACTTCTACTAATTCATCGTCATTTATAAATTCAAGGGCGGCCTCTAAGGTCATTCTTTTAGGAGGTGATAGTTTTATAGCATCATCTGCTGCAGAAGATCTTATATTAGATTGTTTTTTCCCCTTACATGGATTTACGGTAATATCTTCTCCCCTAGAACACATACCTATGATCATACCCTCATATACTTTTTCTCCAGGACTAATAAACAGAATTCCCCTGCTTTCCAAGTTATCTAGAGAGTAAGCTACTGCCTCTCCCCCTTCACTGGATATTAGTACACCGTTAGTTCTCTGAGGTATCTCACCTTTAAACTTTTCATAGTGGTCAAAACTTCTAATAATACTTCCTTCTCCTTTTGAATCATTTATTAATTCGCTACGATAACCTATCAGACCTCTAGTTGGAACCAAGTATTCTATTTTTACGTAATTTCCTTCTGGTATCATAGATACCATCATACCCTTTCTTAAGTTCAGTTTCGAAATTACAGAGCCAGAATATACTTCCGGAACATTTACTACCACCCTTTCAACAGGTTCCATTAATACGCCGTCTATTTTTTTAAGAATTACTTCCGGCCTGGATACTGAAACTTCATAGCCTTCTCTTCTCATATTTTCAAGAAGTACTGACAAATGGAGCTCACCTCTTCCAGACACCTTGTAACCATCTACTGCATCTTCCAAAGGCTCCACCTTAAGCCCCACATTTACTTCCAATTCCTTTTCCAGCCTTGCCTTTAAATGCCTGGTAGTAACGTATTTGCCAGACTGTCCAGCAAAAGGTGAAGTATTAATCAGAAAATTCATGGACATGGTGGGTTCTTCTATCTTTATCGGTTCCATGGGATTTACCTTGTTTTCATCACAAATAGTATCTCCTATGGATATATTGGAAATTCCAGATACAACAACAATATCTCCGCTGTAGGCTTCTTTTACAGGAGTACGTTTCAGGCCTTCATAAACGAATATGTTTGATATTTTTTGTTTTTCCATTGCTCCATTATTCTTAGCAATTGTAACTACTTGACCTTCCCTTATGGTCCCTGCCGTAATCCTTCCGATACCTAATCTTCCAATATAATCATCGTATCCCAATGACGAAACCTGCAGCTGCAAATTTTCGCCGTCTCTGTCAGGATATGGACTAACATGATTGATTATGGTTTCAAACAAAGGTTCAATACTGTCGCTTTCATGGTCCAATTCATACTGAACTATCCCTTCCTTTGCCACACCGTATAAGATAGGAAAATCCAACTGTTCCTCATTGGCATCCAACTCCACAAACAGGTCAAATACCATATCCACCACTTCTTCTGCCCTGTGATTTTTCTTATCTATTTTGTTTATAAACAAAATAGGTCTTAGGCCTATTTCCAAGGACTTTTTCAGTACAAACCGGGTTTGAGGCATGGGGCCTTCAATAGAATCTACCAAGAGTATAACCGTATCCACAGTCTTCATAATTCTTTCCACTTCCGATGAAAAGTCCGCATGTCCTGGTGTATCTACTATATTAATTTTTATATCGTTATACATTACGGAACAGTTTTTTGAATATATTGTTATTCCTCTTTCCCGCTCTATATCATCAGAGTCCATTACCTGTTCCACAACCTCCTGATTTTCTCTGAAAATTCCACTTTGCTGTAGAAATGCATCTACTAATGTGGATTTTCCAGCATCAACATGTGCGATTACTGCTATATTTATTATTTTTTTCTTCATAGTCATTCCTCTCTTTTTCCACAGCATAGTGTATTCCTTTTCTAAATATTTTGCAAGTTTTTTTTGCTTACATATCTAAGATATTTTTACCATTAGTATTTCTTTACTAATGAAAAAGGAACGCAGCGCGTCCCTTGATTATAGTATTAATATTAAGGTGTTTCTACTTTCCCTTATACACAATTTTCCCGTCAATAATTGTCATTACTGTTTCAAAATTAACGTCTAAAAGAGGGTTTCCTTTAAAAATTGCTATATCTGCATCTTTACCTACTTTCAGGCTTCCCACTCTATCATCAATTCCCGTTATTTCTGCTGGATATATAGTTATGGTCTTCCATGCTTCTTCCTCAGAAAGCCCTGCCTTAACAGCCATCCCTGCACACATACTTAAATGCTGTACCGGAATAACCTGAGAGTCTGTAATTATTGCAGTCTTTATTCCTGCATCTATTAGAATTTTAGGTGTTTCAAAACTTTTGTTTCTAAGTTCAACCTTGGATCTGGAACCCAAGGTGGGACCTACTAAGCAAGGTTTCCCCGCTTCTTTTAATTCCTCTACTATTAAATGACCTTCTGTACAATGATCCAGTGTTATATCTAAATCAAATTCCTTAGCAATTCTTAAAGCAGTAAATATATCATCAGCCCTATGAGCATGGGCTTTTAACGGAATTTCTTTTCTCAATACAGGAAGTAAGGAATGGAGTTTCAAATCAAAATCTGGTTTCTGATCCGGATCTGTCTTTGATGCTTCCAAATCTTCCATATATCTCTTTGCTTCATAAAGAGTTTCTCTTAACATTGCTGCAATAGCCATTCTGGTAACTGGTGATTTGTTCTGATCTTCATATACTCTTTTCGGATTTTCCCCGAAAGCTATTTTCATGGCAACAGGCTCTTTAATAATCATATCGTCAATTCTTTTGCCATAAGTTTTAATTGCAACAAATGTACCTCCAATTATATTGGCACTTCCAGGCCCTGTAACAGCCGTAGTTACTCCTCCCTCGATTGCATCCTGAAATCCCTGCTCCATGGGATTAATTCCATCGATTGCCCTTAAATGTGGAGTAATAGGGTCCACTGCTTCATTACCGTCGGAACCTTCAAAGCCTATTCCTTCTTCCCACATTCCAATATGGCAATGAGCTTCAACTAATCCCGGTGTAACCAACAGTCCTTCTGCATCTATTACCTCTGCTTCTTCTGGTATTTCTAAATCTTTCCCTATAGCTATAATTTTTCCATCCTTAATAATAATTTGACCTCTTTGAATATCTTCTCCGTCCATGGTTTTAATATAACCGTTTTTTATAACTAGCATATGTCCTCCAATTGTTCTATCTTGAAATAAATCCAACTTTTCTTTTTACTTTTCTCAAAGTTTTCTGTGCTGCAATTTCAGCTTTTTGTGCACCTTCAATATATATTTTCTCTAAGTAGTCTTTGTTCTTTAATAAGTAATCTATTTTTTCCTGTATGGGCTTAAGCTCTTCTATTACAACTTCTGCCACATCTTCTTTTAATTCCGCATAACCCTTACCCTGGTATTCTCCTGCTATTTCTTCAGGTTGTTTATTTGTAATCTTAGAATAAATATTAATTAAATTCTTTATTCCCGGTTGCTCATCTGTATAATTAACCACACCTACAGAGTCAGTAACGGAACGTTTAAATTTTCTCCTTATTACATCAGGTTTATCCATTAAAAGTATGTAGGCATTTTCATTAGAATCAGACTTTGACATTTTACTGTTAGGATCCTGTAAACTCATAATCTTAGCCACATCTTTTGAAATATAAGCCTCTGGAACAGTAAAAGTTTCACTGAATCGGTTGTTGAATCTCTGGGCAATATCTCTGGTTATTTCTAAATGCTGTCTTTGGTCTTCTCCTACGGGAACTAAATCAGCCTGGTATAGAAGTATATCTGCAGCCATCAATACAGGGTAAGTGAAAAGACCTGCTGTTATGGCATTTGAATCCTGCTTCTTAGATTTATCCTTGAATTGTGTCATTCTGCTAAGTTCACCATAGTAGGAAAAACAATTCAGTATCCATGCAAGTTCCGCATGGGCAGGAACATGAGATTGAATAAATAATGTTACCTGTTCCGGATCTAATCCTGCAGCTATGTAATTGGCAAGAACTTCAAGGGTGTTTCTTCTTAAATCCTTGGGTTCTTTCGGAACTGTTATTGCATGCATATCAACTACACAATAATAACTGTCGTACTCACTTTGAAGGCTTACCCAATTTTTCAATGCTCCTAAATAGTTACCTAGTGTTAACGAGCCAGAAGGCTGCATTCCGCTGAATATTACCTTCCTCTTTTCCATACTATCCTCCCATATACAAAAAACGAGTTTCTTATCTTCCATGAAACTCGTAAAGTTTACTGTTTCAATTATACTACCCTAAGTATTATTTGTCAAAATGATAGTTTTCCTATGTCTATATTTCCAGTTAGCTGAGGGATAAGATACTGTATCTTAAAATTTAAACAAGTATGTAATAATTAAAAATAATATTTGTGATAATTCTATAATACATCCTTCTATTGAAACAGGGTAATCTTTTATTTTGTTATCTATTCTGCTGACAATTATTCCTGCCGCCATGTAGGTAAGAGACAGGGATATTATTAATTTATAATTAAGTATTGCCGCAAAGATAAAAGAAAGACTAAAGGCTATAATTACATGGTGTTTTTTGCAATATTTTAATACAGAAGTATTGCTTAAATCCCCTTTAATAATTTGACTAAGAATAATCATACACGAAAATCCTACAGAGGGCATTAAAATTAAAGAAGTTATGGGAACTATTCTGAATAATGAATAGTACATTAAGCAAATAATTACAAGGATTATAACTTCCCATGTATCCTTGCAATATTCCTTATTGAAATAATAATTAAAAGTTCCGTATACATCCTTTATATTTACTGCTTTGGTAATTAAACAGTAATATAAGAGTACTACAGAACTAATAAAAAAGCCCTCAAATAAATATCTTAAAGAAGCGATAATAAATGAAAAAAAACCAAGGGCAAGTCCAATTAACGGAAGTGCTCCTATTCCATTTATGTAATCTTCTTCATTCGTTTCTTGATAAATGGTAATATTTACACAGGTATATTTTCTTAACATTAGAACAATACCTATGACAATACTTCGTAAGTCAAACATAGTTATAGACCTCAAATGTTTTTACCATTATATCACAAATAGAGTTAAATATGAATTACTTTAGTTAAATTATATTGTAAAATCTCATGAGTATAATATATGCTTCCTGATAGGTACAATAATCATAGGGTTTAAAGTTTAAACCATCTCCTTTTAATAAGCCCTTGCTTGCAGCTAAGTAAATATAAGGCCTTTCCGTTTCCTCAACTAATGATATATCCCTGTATTCTATAACTTCATACCCTGTAATATCCATACCTAACTTGCTGCCAATGTATATTAAGATTTTGGCAATCTCAAGTCTTGACATAAACCCTTCAGGATTATTGAAAAATTCCGTACTTAAAAGTTCCATTGGATAGGCTTCATGTATATTATCCTCATCTATAAACACTCCCTTGACTGGATCTAAAGCCACACACTCTTCATATTTTATTACACCGAAGTAGTTTGTTAAATTTTCTTCTCCAATTTTATTATTAAGTAAGTTTATTACTAATCTATAAAAATCCTTTCTACTGATGTAAGCTTCATACATTCCTTTAAATTCTTCCGGTATCAGGGATGCATTTTTCATTTCCTCGATTATTTCTTTAGCCCAACCCTGAGGTTTTTGTGGAATCGCATCATACCAGAGTTTTGTATTCTGGGATATGGAATTAAAGTTGTCCTCTAATACTTGTGCTAATAATTTTATCTTTTTATGGATTGTTGTAATATCCCCTCCATCCATATTCCGAAGAACTGAAGGGTGTGTTTCCGCATACCATATTAAATCGGATATTTCATCTTCAAAACTGTTTGCAGAATGTTTGTTAATAAATACTTGGCAATAATCACTATCCCAAGTACCGTACATATATCCCTTATTTAACTTTTCAAATTCCTTTTTTAATTGACTTAAATCACTAGTTTTAACCAAGTAATTGCTTATAAAATGTCCAATTTCATGCATTATAGATTCTTCTGAAATAAAACAGCTTCCCGAATGTAAGCTACTATCCAATACTTTTATGTAAATATTACTTGCATCCTTGTTTCTATATCCTGTAAACAAATCCTTTATATTCTCAGTCTTATCTATTATTACATTTGTTACAATTCCCTTTTTCAAGTAATAATCTGTTATCTCTTTAATAATGTTGTGAGGAAATTTCTTTAAACTTCTTTCTATAGCTTGTAAGCAGTCAATAAAGTCCCCCTCATCCTCTTGGGCAATAAGGATATTGATTCCGTACATTTTTTCTAAATTATTTTTCATAGTATACTCAGAATCAGTATTGCCGCTTAAGGCATAAGCCTGGGTTCCGAGAAGACAAATACATATAACCAAACATAAAATTCTTATTCTAACCATAATTTTACCTCACCAACTAATCGTTAAATTTTTTAGCTACAAATTGATAAGTACAAAAATTATAGCACAGTGGGAAATATTTTTCAATCATTTTTTGAAAACGTTTCTCTTGTTCTCCTAATTTACTTTCGCCTTTACCTGGTATTTTTTCTAAAAAAATGGTATAGTATAGAAAACTATATAAAGGAAAGAGGACATGAAAGTTACTATAATATCCGTAGGCAAAATTAAAGAGAAGTTTTTTACTGAAGCAATAAAAGAATATTCTAAGAGGCTGTCCAAGTATTGCAAATTAGTTGAAGTGGTAATCCCTGACGAAAGGGCCGATGATAACTTTTCAAGTTCTGAAATAGAACAGGTCAAAATAAAAGAAGGGCAAAAAATACTTAATAGTATTCCAAAAAACTCTTACCTAATTGTTTTAGACATAAAGGGTAGTCAACTTAGCTCTGAAGACCTTGCCAAAAAAATAAAAACCCTGTCCATCCAAGGAACCTCCCATATAACCTTTGTAATAGGAGGTAGTAACGGACTGTGGGAAGAAGTCTTAGAGAAAGGAAATTTTATACTTTCTTTTTCAAAAATGACCTTCCCCCACCAGCTTTTTAAAGTTATATTATTGGAACAAATATACCGTGCTTTTAAAATAAATGCAGGGGAAACTTACCATAAGTAGTCATTACTTTAATATCCCGATACGATGTAAGGGGAAGAATCTAAATTCAGCCTTCCCTATTATTTTATCTTCTGGTATATAGGGATTACTCCAGTACCTAGCATCTACAGATATTGGTCTGTTATCTCCTAGGAAAAAATATGTTCCTTCAGGTACCTTGTAGGTTTGTGCCGGACCCTTGGCTTCCTTTGCATAGGGCTCATGAATTCTTTCACCATCAATAAAAACTTCTCCCGTTTCGTTTATTTCTACTGTTTCCCCCGGAAAAGCAATGAGCCTTTTTACAAGTTTCTCATTAAGTTCATCTGAATGAAATACTAAAATGTCTCCCCTTTTAGCATTTTCCATATTAAATAGTCTGTTTACGTAAAGTTTATCTCCAGGCATGATTGCCGTTTCCATAGATCCAGTAGGAACAGTTACCAAAATAAAAATAAATCTGTTTAAAAACAATACTATTGCTATAGCGATAATAACAGGTATTACCCATTCATTGATAAATTTCTTCATATTCTACGTCCTTTGTTACTGTGATAATAATATTATACCAACTTATTCTTTATCAATCAATTGAAAAATAACCTCCATATAAAGATTGCTTTACTTATTAGTTTTTATATTTTATAATTAATTTGTCCAAACCATAACAAGTTCTTAAGTTTATACATATAAATAAATGGGTATATTAGGATTTGAAGTAAAATTGGAAGCGATAGATAGATACAGTAAGGAGGTAAGACAGAGTGGATATACTATTTGCATTTGGGCTAACACTTTTTGCTGGTTTAAGCACTGGTATTGGAAGTGCTTTAGCTTTTTTTACAAAGAAAACAAATACTAGATTTTTAGCTATTAGCCTTGGATTTTCTGCTGGTGTAATGATTTATGTTTCCATGGTTGATATATTTGTGAAAGCACAAGATAGCTTGGTAGCTGAGCTTGGCTTGAAAGCAGGATCCTGGGCTACTGTAGCGTCCTTTTTCGGGGGCATGCTTCTTGTGGCACTTATTGATAAAGCTATCCCCAGCGGTGAGAATCCTCATGATATGTACAAGGTGGAGGACATAGAAGAAGCAAAAGCTCAATCGGAAGAAAAACTTATGCGTGCAGGTATGTTTACTGCATTAGCCGTTGGAATTCACAATTTTCCTGAGGGAATTGCAACTTTTATTTCTGCACTTCATGAACCTTCTATAGCAATACCCATAGCCATAGCAATTGCCATACATAATATTCCTGAAGGAATTGCCATTTCTGTTCCCATTTACTATGCTACAGGAGACAGGAAAAAAGCATTTATATATTCTTTCCTGTCAGGGCTTGCGGAACCAATAGGTGCCTTGGTTGGTTATTTAATCTTAATGCCCTTTATTAACGAATTAACCTTTGGCATAGTTTTCGGAGCAATAGCTGGAATAATGATATATATATCATTAGATGAACTTCTACCTTCTGCTCAAGAATACGGAGAACATCACCTGTCAATATATGGAGCAATAGCCGGCATGGCTGTAATGGCAGCAAGTTTACTTTTTTTTATATAGAATAGAGTATAGTAATCTTGCCTTTACTTGAAAACTTTTATTTTAGGTTTTATATTTAAAGTATCAGGCTCTATAATAAATAGAGCTTTTTTATTTGACCTAGTATATAATACCAAATCATAAAACTCCCTTGTATTGTTATACAGCAATACTACATATTTAGATTTATTAATCATATAGGAATTCCTATTCTTTATGCTATCTTTTGTATAATGGTACTGCAATAAAGTTTCTTTATCAATTTTTTCCATTAGAGAGTAGTACTTGTCCCTTTGATCTTCATTCCACTCTATAGTAAAATCTTCATAGGGTAAAACTCCTTCCAATGTTATATTAGGATGTTTACCCTTTAATTTAACAACAATCTCTGCTATTAACTGCTCAAAGCCAATTTCCATACCACTAATAAAATGGGTTACATATAGATTAGTTATCAGATTCTTAATTATTTCTATAAGCTTATATTCATAATTTATCTTTACAGGCAAACTCCCCCTATAACAATCTATAAAACAACAAGTTCTTATATGTTTCGCCATGATGCCTCTTCTAATACAATATTTACGCTCGTAGCGTATTTTGATAATTATAGCTTATTTAAGGATGCTTTAGCAATAGGTAATATATAATGGGTGATTAAAATGGAAGCTAGCATAATGCTACAAATAGGCAAAAGATTAAGACGGGAAAGAGAAAAGAAAAATATGACAAGGGAAGAGTTCGCAGAAAAAGCTAGTATATCTCCCCAATTCTTAGCTGAGATTGAAAACGGAAAAAAAGGAATGTCTGTGGACACTCTATATAAAATATGTAAGAATGTTTCTATATCAGCTGATTATTTATTGTTTGGTCTTTTGTCCCATGAATATTTGTCTGATTCAGCAAAAAATGTAGTAGAAAACCTACCTGAACCTTTTTTATCTTATACGGAAGATATAATCCAAATTGTAAATAATATAGTTTCTGAATCTATAGGTAGATATAAAAATACTGAAGAATTGTAAAGGTCTTATACAATAATTTACCATTTGTATAAGACCTTATTATTTCTATAACTTAATCAGTTCGTAATTTTGAGTACCTAGTCCGATTTCTTCAGCATAATCAAGTATTATGGTGGACTCTACATCAGGATGAGCATGTCTGAATACATCGTAGCCCATAGTATTGCATATAGCATCGTAACAGGCTCTATCTAAGGCAACAGGGTCCATTGAGGAAAATATTCCTATATCTTGAGATAAAGGTTTCCCAGAAAATCCAACACAATCGCAAAGGGGTGTCACATTCATAACAAAAGAAATATAACCTACCTTCCCCTGTTTCTCTTTTACAGCACCGTAAGCGTACTCTGCCATTTTTTCCAAGAACACTCTTCCATCGGTTTCCCATTGCACCTTAATGGCTCTGGTGGGGCATATGGTAGTACATTCACCGCAACCGTAACATAAATCATAATCTATTACTGCCTTTTTATTTACAATAGTAATTGCCTCCTTAGGACATGACTTGGCACACATGGAACATCCTATACATTTTTCTTCCCTTACCTGGGGCTTAACATCTGAATGCTGCATCTGCTTACCTGCAGGTGTGGCACATCCCATGGCAAGATTTTTTATGGCACCTCCAAACCCTGCATTTTCATGACCTTTGAAATGAGACATAACAATCATTGATGATGCATTGTGGATTTCCCCGCCTATTTTAACAGTTTCGAAATGCTTTTTATCAATTATAACCTCTTCAGAATTTCTTCCGTAAATTCCATCAGCAATAATAATGGGGGCATTAACAACCGAGTATGCAAAACCATTTTCAATGGCAGATGTAATATGGTCTACGGAATTAGTTCTTGAACCTGTGTACAGGGTGTTGGTATCTGTAAGAAAGGGCTTGCCGCCATACTCCTTTACCTTGTCAACAATCTGTCTCACTGCTACGGGATGCATATATGTGAAATTCCCTTTTTCTCCAAAGTGGAGCTTAATAGCTACTAATGATTTCTTCTCTATGAATTCCCCGAATCCATTTACATCAAAGAGTTGTCTTAATCTGTTAAAGGTATTTTTCTTATATGAATCTGAATATAAATCACAAAAATATACTTTTGACTTTCCCATTCATTCCTCCAATTGATATTTCTTGTCCCACTTATACTATCATCAATACAGCTGTTTTTCAATATTAAAGATACTATCTTCCCTATCTTAGTATGCCTTTTAATTGAATAGGCAATAGATATTTATTAAATTTACATCTTGCTTTTCTGTATTTTTTGTTATATACTAAGCTAAATTTAATAAGTGGATGAAGCATCCGGAAGGCTACGACCGGATGGGGACACGACTCTGGAGAGACTCTTTACGAGCACCGAAGGGGAAAGTTATTATATAGCGAAACTCTCAGGTAAAAGAACAGAGATACATATTTAAGCATGGGCTTAAATTTATATTTTTTGTTCTGTTAAAGAGACGCTATGTCTCTTTTTTATTTTAAATAAAGAGTACCCTCCCTGTAGAAAACAGAAGGCTCATTGTAATTAAATGAATACGGAGGATATATATGAAAGCCATTATAACAATATTCGGAAAAGACAAAGTAGGAATAATCGCATCTGTAGCCACATTATTGGCAAAACACAATGTGAATATTTTAGACATAACTCAGACCGTTATGAGAGAATACTTCACCATGACCATGTTAGTTGATTTATCAGGATCAAAAACGGAATTCATAGTGCTGCAAGATGAATTATCTAAAAAAGGTCAAGAGCTAAAAATGGATATCAGAATTCAAAGAGAAGATATTTTTGAAAAAATGTACGAAATTTAGGAGCTAGATATGATTAAAACAAAACATATTTTAGAAACAATCAAAATGGTGGATGAACTAAAGTTTGATATTAGAACAGTTACAATGGGAATTTCTCTATTGGACTGCGCCGATACAGACGGTGAGAAAGCAAGGCAAAAAATTTATGATAAGATAACTAAGCTCACAGAAGATTTTGTTAAAACAGCTGAAAAAACAGAAAGGGAATTTGGAGTTCCAATAATCAACAAAAGAATTTCTGTTACCCCTATTTCTATTATTGCTGGCTCATCAAATGACACAGACTATGTTAAATTTGCAGAAACATTAGATAAAGCAGCAGATGCAGCAGGTGTTAATTTCATCGGAGGCTTTTCCGCTTTAGTTCAAAAAGGGTTCACAAAGGGAGATGAAATATTAATTCGCTCAATCCCTGAAGCATTATCTGTTACAAATAAAGTTTGTTCTTCCATTAATGTTGCATCCACTAAGGCAGGAATTAATATGGATGCTATTAAACTTATGGGACAGATTATAAAGGATACAGCATATTTAACCAGGGATAAGGATAGCTTAGGATGCGCCAAATTAGTCGTATTTGCTAATGCAGTAGAAGATAATCCCTTCATGGCAGGAGCTTTTCACGGTGTGGGAGAAGCAGAAAAAGTATTAAGCGTAGGGGTTAGTGGCCCTGGAGTTGTTAAATATGCCTTGGAAGGAGTAAAGGGTAAGGATTTTACAGAAGTTTGCGAAACCATCAAAAAAACAGCCTTTAAAATAACTCGTGCCGGGGAAGTGGTAGCAAAAGAAATATGCAATAGATTAAATATCCCTTTCGGTATAATGGATTTATCCCTGGCACCTACTCCTGAAATAGGAGACAGTGTAGCACGTATTTTGGAAGAAATGGGACTTGAAAGCTGTGGCGCCCACGGAACAACTGCAGCTTTGGCATTACTTAACGATGCAGTTAAAAAAGGTGGAATCATGGCTTCATCAAATGTAGGAGGTTTAAGCGGTGCCTTCATTCCAGTAAGCGAAGATGAAGGAATGATTGCTGCAGTTAATGCTGGTTCCTTAAGTTTGGAAAAATTAGAAGCAATGACTTGTGTTTGCTCTGTGGGCCTTGATATGATAGCTATACCGGGAGATACACCTACCAGCACTATTTCAGCCATTATAGCAGATGAATGTGCCATAGGTGTTATAAATCAAAAGCCAACTGCTGTAAGAATTATACCTGTCTACGGCAAGTCTGTAGGAGATATGGCGGAATTCGGAGGGCTGTTGGGAAGAGCTCCTATTATGGCTGTAAGCAAATTTTCCAGTGAAGAATTTATTGCAAGAGGCGGACGAATACCCGCCCCTGTTCACAGCTTCAAAAACTAAGAGGATTGTCCTGTCGGGACAATCCTTTTAATTTATTATTGTACTTCTATGAACTGATTATAATTTTTTTTAGTTCCTTTTCTAATTTTTCTATACTTAATGTTTCTTGAACTCTTAGCTGGTGCAATTTGCTCATAGTAATTTCAAGGTGACTTTTGACTGTAGATACACTTTCATAGGAATTATTTATTTTTGATTGCATATACCAATCTGCAATAAGCCCATCAAGGAAGAAATCTGCAAATTTTGCAAATCCGTCGGTTTCAAATCTAATATCGTAGTTGATTTTCACATCTGCCAGTTCTGATTTAAATTTTCTTAAATAATAATGGGCACTTTCAACTTCCTTCATAGCATCATCAATATGAGAATGTTTTGCTAAATCAGAAATCAGACCCCCGCCCAACAGGTCCCATGTTCCCCATCCTTTAGCGGAGCTTAAGCTATTTAGAGCAGCATCAAGACTGTTTACAGCAAGTTTTCCCGCTGAGATGGCTTCATTCAGCTCTTTTAGATTTCTCTTTGATTCCTCTATTTTTTGTGTTAATTCTAATATCTTGCTTGCATAACCTTCTCCAGATTTGATTAATAATTCCTTTTTCTGTGCATATAAACGATTATATTCACTAATACAATTTTTGTATGTTTCCCTTTCTTCAATTAATTTAGAAATTTCTGCTTGTATATATTCTAAGTCATTAACTTCTTGATCATATCTAAGTTTTGCTGTAAGGGCTTCTCTTTGTTCTTTCTCTTTTTTATCTGCTAATTTACCGGTGACTGAATAAAAAATAGAAACTATATTTTTATTATTTAATTTTTTAACGTCTAAATTTTCCTTATCTAGTACTGTTTTTAGTTCATACACTTTTTGTTCTAATTCAGCTTCATCATTTCTTAGCTCCTTAAGAATTGAATCAATTTTATTTAATCTGTATATTTTTTGTTGAACTTCTTCTATTTTTTTATTTAATTCTGAATACATTTTTCCTCCTGTCCTGAGAGTTTTCTATCTTAATCTATTCATCCTGATAGTTTCCCTTTTTCATGGAAAAATTCAATCTAAAATAGTTTTCTTTCGCATCTTCTATCGGAAAAAGCATATGAGCTGTCTCCCTATAACCTGAATGCTCAATATTACAGTTAAACATTATGCCTGCCTCCACAAAACTATAGTCATTAAAAATATTATTATTGATTTGTTCTGCTATTCGTTTGGGAATTTTAGAAAATAACCTCATTTCATCCTGTGCACCTGCAAAAGCAAGGGAAGCTAAGAACATATAATCGTCATATGAACTAAGCAAGTATTCATTATTTTTTATTTCAACAGCAAATGAAACACCTGTCACATATCCATTTTCTATTGTAAAATTATAATCTGGTTTTTCAGTATAACCGATATATATTATGGTCCCGCTAGAATTCTTCTTTTCCCATTTCCCGGTTTCATCTAAGTAACTATCACCAAAATCAATGTTGTAATAATTAGCATAATAATTGTAGTTCTCGACAAATTCTTCTATAGTCAAATCACCTTTGTTAGGAGGAAGAAGCTGGGCAGAGATTATCGTTAACATAGCAGCAAATGAGAGTGCAATTGCACCAATATAAAGTACACTTCGATACCATTTCGTATCCTTAATGGTATAAGATATTGATTCATCCCATGGCTGAATTTCATTCTCAATACATAGCTTGTAGCTTTTCCAAAGACGGATTAAATTATATATTGGGATGCTAAATCCCATTCCACCACCTAAAACACCAAGCGTCCTTTCAAAACCCTCTCCATATGATAGACGACTACCATCATGATTTTCTATCCTAAGTCCAAATATTGCTTTTCCTGGTGTATTCCCAAATAAATTAAGCAAGAGTGGTTCTAAAACCAACATTATTACAATCGTTATAAAAGAGTCAAGAATATTCCCGGCATTGCTTCTATCAGCCACGTTTATATGGAACACAAATGCGAGAAATGCCGACCAAAGTAAGTTGTATAAATTGATGTCCAGTATTCTTGCAAAATATCTGCGCCATGGGTGGTATACCTGAGGAATCTCATCATATTTGTTTGCTCGCTCCATTTCGGATAACTCTTCAATTTCTTTTATCATTATATTTTACATCCTTTAATATTTTTAGTATCTAACTTATTAAAAACAACTAACCTTAAACCTTATTATATAAACTCATCTATTCAGAATATATTACGTCTTAAAACCTTGCCGCTTTTATCTATAATTTCTACTAAACTGCCATTAGTCCATTCAGGACGCATTTCTACCAATTTACCATCACTGTCTATTTCATCAGCCAAGACAATATATTTATAATTTAAACCGTATTTGTCTAAAACATTAATATATATTTCAATCCTGTCATTGGCTGAAAGTTCAACTTCACCTTGTAAAGAATGAATAGTATGCATTTTAGATTCAAGGTTCTTCATATCCACTTCCTGTTCATCTATGAAAGTACCATTTATATACTTGGAAATACTTATTTTTTCTAAGCTGTTATTTTTAGATTCAAAATAATCTATTATTATATCCCCCTCATATTGGTACTTGCCCGAAATATATTTTGTTCTTCCTGCAAAATGGACATACATATCCAATAAATATTTATATTGCAAATCATCATATTCATCTATCGTTTCTATTTTTTCTAAACCCTTATCTTTTAATATTACCTTTATTTGTAATGGATCAAATAGATAGGCATTTATTGAAGCAGTAAATCTTGAACCATTCTTAACCATTACATGCCTTTGGTCATTTACTAACAAATCTGCAGTCAAATTCTCTGTCTGTTCTTTAGGGGTTACTGATATTTCCACAGGAATAGTTAAATTATCTTTATTTAAATCACTTCCAAATGTTACAGTATAGCTGTCAAATAAACTAATTTGCTTTTTTAGCTTTTCATCAACATTTGCATATATATTTTTGATTTCATTTCTAAGATCGATTTGTTCATTTTGAATTTGCCTTAGACTCCTATTCATTGAATTTTCAATATTATGGATTTTATTCATTGTAGTGAAATTAAATAAAATTAAAACTGCGATAATAAAATATAAATGTTTTTTTTCATTTTTTCTCCTTCTGCTCTTCTCCTGTTTCACCTCTTAGCAAGAGGAACCTTTAGCCCTCTGCTTGCCTAATCATTCCAGCTTTTTAGTGTATCCAATTCAAAAGTCCATTCAGGTGTAATTAATTTCTCTTTACCCTTTATAGAATACCATGGACTTATATCCTCATCCATGGGATTTATAAGAAGTTGAGTTTGCTGGGCAGGCATGTAGGACTGGGCCAGTAAAAAAATCTTTTCACCTTCTGAATTAACCGCCATGTCAACAACAATTACGGCATGACCTGGACTGCCGCCAACAATAAAGACATCGCCTATATTCATCTTATCAACACTTACACTGACAAGCTCTTTTTCCAAAGAAAGAGTCCCAGCGTATGCAAAAACCATATCCATATATTTTCTGAAATCTTCATATGAATTTGAAGGTTCTGCAGCTTTACAGTATTCCGCCTGATTTCCCTGAACTTTAATTCTGTAACCTTCCATCCACTTCTTATACTCTGCCTTAAATCCTGATACAAAATTAAAACTGATTTTATCATATAATCCCTGTAAATAAAGGTACTCTGCCCTTAAAAGCATAATTGCATCTGCACATTGATGAAGGTCTCTATTGCCTATATCTACATCAAAGACGCTGTCATAAATTCCTTTTGAAGGCTTCTTTCTTCCATTATAATATAAAACCTTTTCACCATAGGGCTTGAGCCTTTGATTTCTTAAAAATTCTGCAAAGCTCCCTTCTTCATATTCAACCCTAATGTATCCTTCTACTGGCAAATATCTGTCCTTTATAGTCATTCCTTCCCTATTAACGAGCCTATTTACAGTATCGTCCTGACTATCAAACATATTAAAAGGAAATATTTCCGAATTATCTGATGTAAAATTTTTACAAGCGGTAATAAACAAACATATCAATAAAACATAAATACATATTAGTTGTTTCCTGGACCCAGTCATATTTCTCTCCCTTAATAAATTCCAAGTTCATTACCATCGATTTGTATATGACATATAGTTTGAATATTACATAAACCTGTGTGTAGGTTTAATGTATCCTAATGTGAATTAGTTATTTAATTACATCTATGTTTCCAAAAAAGAGAAAATTAAGCAAACACACTATCAAGGTAATATGCACGCTCAGCAATTGGCATATTCTGTCTAACAAGGTGTACTTACCAATGCTGTCTCTTTTTTCGCGACCTTCCTTGGTAAGATAAATGTATAACCAATAAATTCCTCCAAATCCGCTAGAAAAAGATAAGAATAAATAAAATACCGCTTTAACCATATAATACCATCCCTTATATTATTAATAAGAAATAATGCTTAATCTTAATAGACGAATATATCGCTAAAATTGTTCTAGGTTATAAAAACAAGAGAAATAATTATTACAATTAAAGTACTTAAAAGAGTTCCCAATAAATAATATTCTGCAAAATCCTTTTCTTTAGATATTTTGTCATATCTGGCTATAGATTTTGCCGTTAAAACCAAACCTATTGCAGAGTATTGCTTAATGGAGAGAAATATTAACATGATCATTCGTTCCACTGTACCAATGAATCTTCCGGCACTAATAGTTTCTTGCATATTATTAATATTGCTAATTGGTCTGTATACTGCCAATAACTTTTGGATTGCAATATTAGCTGGCTTGTGTATGAATAATAAAGCAAATATCCATGAAACAGCCGTTGACCATTGTATTCCAACAAGATTTAAGAAGTCGGTAATTACATTCCCCTCTATCAGTATACTGTTTTTTGCCTGCCAATATGAAATCCCAAATAGAGAAACAAAGTGCAGAAATTGATCTACAAAGAATATATTTCTTTCAGTTGTCTTTGACAAATTGTCTTTATTATACATAGATGATATCCATACAAACTTCATAGCATCGATAATCAAATGTAGTAATGATGCTAGTGTTGCTCCTAAGACTAAGTCGAAAGATGCTATAAAGAGGACCATTATAAGCATTACCCCATAATATTGGCCACAATGTATCAAGACCCATATAAAGCTACTATCCTTCCTTTCAGCAGTCCTTTCTGTTTGCACATAAAAATCCCCAAGGATGTGTCCTAAAAGAAATATTATAAGGTATTCCCTAAACATTTTCTCTCCTTATTTCTGCCAATGCTCTTTTTATGGTATCCAATGCATCCTTATACGCATAATAATTTCCCTTTGACAAACTTTTTTGAACGGCAGGTTGCTTAATATTAAACCTTTTGGCAACATCAGACTGGTTGTCCTGATGTTTTAAAATGTCCCAAATTATTTCCCTCTGCCTCTCTGTCCAGGAATTTTTTATTACTGTCAACAATGACAATATGGTATTAATCATTACCGTCATTTCCTCATTACTACCTTCAGCTTCAATTCTTATATCTGCTGTATTTGTCTGTTTTCTCTTTTCATTGTCCTTCAAAAAATTAATAGCTTTTCGAGCATTGTAATATCCCGGTCCATCTGCTCCTATAGGCATTTCCTTGTTAATTTCTGTAGTTATTGTCCCTATACCAATACCAAATCTTATTTTAACCGGATGCATTTTCCTTTCAATTTCAAATATTATATCCATGGTATTTGAACCGTTACACAACAAACCTTGAAATTCATCTCCAAGGGTTATCATAAACTTAGAAGCAATATCCTTGTAGTATTTATTATTTACTTCTTCTAGTATTGATTTTAACTTTTTCTGTACTTCACTTCTTTGCTGGAGCTTCTTTGAATCCCTGATATCGCCTATAACTGCTATATAAGGACTATTTTCAAAAGAGAGAAACATAGCCAACCTCCTTCTTATTGAATTCATTATATATCCTTATAAGTGAATATGCAAGAAATATTCATCATATAGGTTATATTTATCTAATGTTCCCAAAGTATGTGTCTTGAATGATCCTATTCTCCTTAACGGCTCTTCGTAAAGGTTATAATCTAAAAGCAGTTATACGAATGAATGTGGAAGGTATGAAAAAATCACTTTCCCATATGCCTATTTTTGCCCTTATAGGAATAATTACTGCTATATGGAGGGCAAGTTGTACAATTCCCTTAGCAACCTTATCAGCAAGTCCTGTAAGCATTTTATATGCAGTATACCTGTATCTAGTTCCTATAATTAATATAGGAAGGCTGCCAAAAATGATTATAAAGAAAAAATAGCCCTCTATGTTAGGGAGTTCCTTATAAAGGGTTATCTATAATTCCATATAGTTATAATAATTCTTTATTGTATTTTTTGTATAAATACAAGCAGAAATACTTAATCCTAACCATATTATCACAATCAACACATCCGAGATTATATCTTGCCCTAGATGAAATTCATCATTCTTAAAGGAAGAAACAAAAGAATTCATGATTAAAATATAGAGCACTGCAGGTGTAGAGCTTACAAATTCAATTACTAATCCCCCTAAGAAAATAGATACAGGAAATGTCATGGATAGTTCCAATAGAAATGGCACCAGGTCTAATGGCTTTAACACTCCACTAAGCACACTTAAACCATATATAACTAATACAAATAAGGTTGAGGCTCCATAAATAACCATATATGTTATAAACTTAGCCTTTGCAAATTCCGCCTTAGTTGTCGGCAAACTAAAAATGGTGTTGTAATTTTTGCCATCAATATCTTCTAGCGTAAAAACAGACATACCTACTATTGTAGGAATTATCATGATAAATAGGCCGTATCCTCGCCTAATATATAATACAGTTAAAACAATAATTAAAAATACTAGACTAAAATGTATACTTTTTAACAATGATAAATTGTGTTTTATTAATGCTCTCATAATTACCACCTCTATAATTCCATATCCGAATAAAACTTTATAATGTTTTCTTTTACGACATTATATACAAACCTACTGAATCCTAGTAGTATTAATAATATCAAAATATCTATAATTGTATTTTGGCCTATTTGCAAAGTAGAAGTCACAGATGTAATATGAACTGAATTTAACAATAAAATTATGATAATTAATACCGGAAAAGTATTCTTAACTGCAATTCCAACTAATCCAAGGAAAACTGATAATAGAAATGTGGCTAGTAATTGAACCATAATAATTAATATACCTGTTTTTTCCGTAAATCCTAATAGTATATATATAACATATAAAATAATAGATAGAAATGTAGTAGTTCCGTATACAATTAAGAGAGTCAACAACTTTGCCTTTGCAAGCTCTAACCTATTTACAGGCAGGCTAATTAAGTTCATTATAAGCTTGATAGTTGTAGTCTTTCCTGCTCCATTAGGACCTATAATGCCCATGATGTAACCTCTTTTCAGATTGAAACTTACATTATCCAACTTAAAATCTGCATATTCCTTAGATAGATTATCTATTTCTAAAATTGTTTCCATCCCTATCCCCCTCTACATAAATTATATTTATTCTACGGATTAATTCTTCCTTTGAAATATTTAACACCTTGCTCTTATTTATAATATTAAGCAAGTCCCCATCTAATAGTTCATATTTCTTTGCCTCTATGCTTTTCAAACTTTGAGGGGCAACAAAGGTCCCCTTTCCCGGAACTGTATGTATGAAACCGTCTCTTTCCAATTCTTCGTATGCCCTTTTAGTTGTAATAACACTAACATGAAGTTCTTTGGCAAGATTTCTGATGGAGGGCAGTAGTTCCCCAGCCTCCAATTCTCCATTAATTATTTGTTCTTTTATTTGAAAGGAAATTTGTTCATAAATAGGTTGTTTATTTGAATGAGATATTAATATTTTCACTTCATCATCCTTTACCGTATAGCTGTGCATATACTATATATACAGTATATGTTAACAGAACTATAGTGTCAAGAATAAAAAAGATTTCCTAAAAGATATATAATCTGATCAAAAAATCAGGGGACGTACTTAGACTATTTAAGTCAAGTACGTCCCCTTAATTTCTTACAGGTATTTAACCATAATTTATAGTGATGAGAGAAGCTCCTTTATAGTATTATTTAAGAATATAATCGTTCATTTGTGTTTTTTCCCACTCAATTCCTACAGGTGAAATATTGGAATATAAAGTTATATTACCGTTTTTATCCGTTATTGTTTTGAAGTGGAAGTTCATTTCTCTTGCTTGTAGGTATTCATCATACATTTGCTGGTAGTTAATATTTCCACTTTCCTTTGCTTCTTTAATGTACTCAACTGTATCCGGATCTCTGTCATAGTTTTTAACTACCAATGTATAAAGGAATTCTGCTTCTATATTACCGTTCACGATTTCTTCGTGATAGTCACTTATTATGAAATCTAACAGTTCATAATAGGGAGAATAAGCTTTTCTGCATTCCTCTTCTAAATACGCCCTAACTCTATCTTTATTCGATATAGTAGCCGTTAAGGACATATCTATTAATTCCTGAAGTTTTTCCGGACTTTCGGCATAATTTCTTACATCCTGTCCAACCGTATAATCTGCCCATTCACGACCATTAACAAAGCCTACCACACGCTTACCATCTGTTAATGTTGCTCGAACGCTATTTGCATTGTCAACTAAGGCAAGCAAAATAAGGGCATTTTTTCGGAATATATTTGATTTTGAACTTTCTTCCGTATCATATTGCTTAAGTACATCAGAGGAAGCAGAGTAAACAATTTCAACCTCATAAGGCTCCTCACTTGTGTGCAGCTTAAAGTGGTCATACTGGACATTCTCTGGCACAGGTAATAAGCTAACTATTCTACCAACTGCAGAATTATCACCTATATACTTTGTACGGGCATCCCATAGTTCCTCTGCATAATCATTCTCACTTGTATTAGGCACACTAGCAAGCTGATTATTTTTAGGATTTGTAATAAGCGAAATTACAATTACTATTACAACCATAACCAAAATAACCACAACCAAAATCTTTGGATTTTTATAACTCAAAATGTTTTTTATTCTGCCCTTTGTATTATTTTCACCAAAGCTTAAGGGACATCCTCCGACTAATTTCCCACCCGTTGACATGGAAAGAAGTGAAGATGAATATTCCTTCTTTATACTGCTTCCCATTTCTTTTATTACCTTTTCATCGCAGGATAGTTCCATATCTTCTCCAAACAGGTAAAAGGCAATCCAGACTAAAGGATTAAACCAGTGTATACACGTGACTATAAAGAAAACAGGCTTTACAATATGGTCCAATCGCCTGATGTGGATCTGTTCATGGAGCAAAATATATGGTTTTTCATTTTCTGAAAGATCCCTAGGAAGATAGATTTTCGGATTAATTAGACCAAAAACAAATGGTGATTTAGTCCCATCTAAAGTATAAATATTATCTTCCATATATTTTGCATGGCGTAAATTACAGTAGAGTTTTACAGTGGTAAAAATACTGTAAATAAGAAGTAGGGACATTCCTGTAACCCATACAATTACTCCTATTAAAATCCATACCTGCATTGGATTAACACTAAAAGAAGGATTAACAGGTGAAGGCAATACATTATTTACAGCACTGTCAATTACTGCTATACCGCTATTTATTTCAGGTTTTGGTGAATATGCAATATTCTGCGGTATATCTACATGGGGAATTAAGCTAAAAATACTTTCAAAAGAAAATGGAATAATCAGTCTGAACAGCACAGCAAACCATAGCATGTAGGAAAATATTTTGGGAACCTTTTTAAGGAGCAGCCTAAAAGCAATTACAATTATTATTACGTAACTTGCTGTAATGCTCATACTGAGAACTTGCAAAAATAATTTATCCATATTAATCCTCCTTGTGCTGCTCAATGAGTTCTTGGAGCTCTTTGATTTCTCTCTTGCTTAACTTTTTATGTCTTGTAAAAGCGGCTAAAAACCTTGGAAATGATCCGTCAAATCCTTCTCTTACTATTTGTTTGCTTTGCTCCATATAAAATTCTTCCTTAGTTAGCAGGGACTCAACTATTCCCTTATTATTTATAAATACTTCTTTTATCTCAAGTTTTTTAAGCATAGTATAAGTAGTAGACTTTTTCCAATTTAACTTTTCTTCACATAATTTAACTAAGTCTGGTGATGAAATAGGCTCATTCTCCCAAATTATTTCAGCCAACTTCAATTCCGCTTCCGTCAATCTATACATTTATACAGCCTCCATTGGTTTATATTTTATAGACTATCTCCAGTCTACAAAATATAAACCAAAAAGTCAAGAGAAAGTATTCTTCTAAAACAATTTATTTAAAGTAACAACTATTAGCTCGGGGCGGTTGAGTATTCTAAAAGGAAAAAGACTGTTGCCTAATCCTCTGCTTACAACTATTGATGTTGAGCCTTCTTTATGCATACCTTCCGAAAGTTTGGGGAAAAAACCTTGGTTTGGAGAAAGAATTCCTCCAATAAAAGGAATACGAATTTGACCTCCGTGGGCATGTCCACTGAATACCAAATCTATGTTAAATTCTTTATAGACACTTAATAATTCCGGTCTATGAGATAAAAGTATGTTAAATTCAGTTTTTAAATCTTTAGTTAAATGATTTAAAATGTTTCTGGCATAAGTGTTATTACTAGTATAAAGATAAGTTTTTTTGTCTGCGTTAATAGCTGGATCGGCAATACCTATTAATCCAATGGAGCTGCCATCTCTATATAGCTTAGTATAAAAATCATCCATATTTATTACATTGAAATTATTTAATATTACTTTTAATTTGGCATAGTGTTCTGATAATTGCTCGTGATTTCCAGAAACGTAGTAAACAGGTGCTACCTTTACAATTTCTTGTATAAACTTTGTTGTAGTATATAGATTTGTTTTTCTCCTATCTATTAAGTCTCCACTTATGACAATAATATCCGGGTTAATTTCCTTCATTCTATTGGTTAAGCTTCCATAAAAATTCTTGTTATGGAAATCAGATATATGAAGAATTTTAAATCCATCGAATTTGTCAGGGACTTTTTCACTTTTGTAACTATAATTAGTTGTAACTAAGCCATTGTTTTGCCATGTAAGGAATATGGCTATTAGCATAAGAAAAAATATATATTCTATTTTCATTTCCTACTCTCTTTGGACTATCTGTAGTGCTGCCATTACTAGGCAGTATGTCTAGGCTTTATTTTCCTTTATAACATAAGCAGGGTACAATTTCTTATAAACCAAGTAGAAATTATTCTCCTTGTACACCTATGGTTTATAAGATTATACCATGAATATTCCAACGCTTCCCAGTCTATTCCTTTGATCCTTTATTTAATTAATTGGACATCATAGGCATTTATTTGAGCAGGATAACTTTCCATAATTATTCCGTCATAAGTAATTTTTACTTTGCTACCTTCAGTAAATTCTGATAAATCTTTTAACTGGGCATTGTTTAGCGGAACTCTTACAACAATTTTATCGCTGGAATTCAGCTCTGACGAACCTTCTTCAGGCTTTACCAGTATGGAAGTACCATGGTTTTCAATTACAGTTGCATTAAAGGATACTCTTACAAGTTTATCATTATTTGCTACTTGATTTAGGACGGCAACAATTATTATAACACCTATAATTAATCCAATCCATAATACTAGCTTTTTATTCATTTTATCACCTCAAATATTTAGACGGAATAATGGTAAAACTGTTCCATTGTTATTAACAAAATCAACGGTTAGTCCCCTAGGGTTTATAATTCATAAGTATGACGCCGATTATTGCCAGTACTATACCCATTCCTTTATAAATATTTAAGGGTTCATGGAATATAAATATACCTATAATTACTGAAAAGACATTAACAATTGCAGATGAAAAAGGTACAATGTAACTTAAATCATTTTTTACCACTATTCCTGTCCACAATATGAAACTAAACAAATAAAAAAGTAATGCCAAAATCATTTTCATGCTAATATTAAGGAAAAAATTACCTTCATTAATACCAAACTTTATAGGCTGCCCTGACAGTTTCATCATAAACAGTCCTGCCATTGTCAGAAATATATAGGCAATAAATTGTTTCATCTCTATCCTCATACCTTGTAGTTTCTTATCTTCCCTTGTTTAATAGTATTCTTTTCACCAAGAGTTATTTATTTGCTATAAGTCAAGGGAGCAGGACAACACTAAGAAGGGAAACAAAAGAAAAATAAACCACAAATACCTGTAATCCTGTGCCGGCATTGTAAGAAATACAATAATTCCATTTCCTATAACAGGTATAAACAAACTTACCCTTTTATCCTTATTAAGTATCAAGTACAAGAGTAATATTATCTCCAGGGAAAGGTAGAAACCTGTACGCCAAATTAAGGTATTGGACAAATAGTTTTCATACATAGTATATCGTGCAAATTCTTTTATTATGTTGGTAAACATATTTTCCTTTCGCTCCACTCCAAATTCTTCAACCATTTCTTTTTGGATTTCTGTTGTATATGCATTGTTGTAGCTGAATTTATCATATGTAACAGACCACATGGTTATGGAAAGATTAAATTTATCTCCCAGTACTACTCCTGGATGGTTTATTAATGCCTCAACATATATTTTTATTGCATCCTTAGAACTTATTTTTGAAAGATTCTTTAAAAATTCAGGGGTGTTGCTCGAAATTGTATCGGCAAAATATGGATTGTAGAATTTACGCATTTGACCTGGGGTACATACACTTTCAATTAATTTTCGGCTTTCCTTATGCAAATCTCCTTCCCCTTCATAAACATAAATTGCACTGTATCCCTGGTATACAGGTCTTAATTTCATACCGGAAGGATTGGGTACTGCCTTCAATTGTCTTGGAATTAAAATATTAACAAAAATAAATATGACAATAATTAATACGGATGATATTGAATAATTTCTTTTTTGGATTTTGTTACCCCTTACCACATATATAAAAGAATATATAAACATAGCAATAAAGGCTAGTATTCCGTTGAAACGAAAAAGGGAAATAATAAGCATACATACAGCAAACTCCAAGGCATCTAAGATTTTAGCAAAATAATTTTCTAATAGGTTCATTTTCAGAAGTATTAGTGTTCCCCAAAGAAGTCCAAGGGTAAAAGGTATATCTTTCCACAAAGTTACAACATTTATTCCTACAGAAGGTAGTAAAGTAACAACAATGGCAGAAAAATAAATTATCTGCCATCTTATTTTGTTTTTTATAAGAAATAAATAGAAGGATGATGTAATTAAGACATAAAAAAGAATTTGGAAAATTGTAATAACCATGTAGTTATTCCAAATTTTTAATAGTAGTCCCATAAACAATGTATGCCCTATAGGATGCCAGGTGTTGTAAGGTATAATCCTTTTAAGCTGACTAACCTGATTATATGTGTCATAGGACATGTTGCCGGGGTTTAATCCATAAAGATAAATGCCTAATATTGCTGCTTGAATTACAAATAAAATAATATAATGGTATTTATAACTTATTCGCTTTAAATTATCAGTATCCCTTATTGTGATATCTTCTTTGATTAAGGGGAAAATTACAATTGAAAATGTAATATAAATAGTGACAAACAGACTCAGCAATAAAAAGTTATGAACGTTGTAAAGTTCCATCCAATACCCTGTTTCTTCATACAAAAAAGACTTTCCGAAATACAAAAAAGCAACTACTAGTCCTGCAGCTATTACCACCAACTTGGAGATAGGTACATTGAGTATTCTTTTGTTTTTTTTCATCCAAACTATAGTTATTAGGGAAATTGTAATTAGTAATGTCCAAACCAGTAAATCTCTGTCAATTAACTGTTCTTTCCAATTGTAATAAAAAGAAGTATAAATCAATATATTTGAATATATTATCCAAGAAATATAGGCAAAAAATTTATTTTTCATCTATCCTGTCCATGTTATTATTTTCTAATAGGGTAATTACTTCTATTAATTTGCTATTGTCAATTTCTCCATCAATATTAAATATACCTTTTTTCAACAAGGCAATTTCCTGAGCCATTCTGATTGATTGTTTTTTTAATTCAGATATGGAAAATGATAAACTAATAATATTGTTAATTAAAATACCTATGGCAATGAAAAATATTGCATTTGTAGGCTCTTTAATTCCTAAAACAAAAGCTATTTTATCAATTAAGCCAGGAAAAATTGCCAGTATAATAATTATTAAAAAGGTTAAAAACCATGGAATTGAAAATTTCACTATGTATTTTTGTTTACGGATCTTTTCAAGCAGATATATAATTATGCCAATAGATAAGGCAATAATCCAAACTTTAGTCAGTAAGTTCATGTCACCTCTTATGTTTTTTTAAAATAATCTATAATGATAGAAAAGCTTACCTTTACCATGTAGTATATTGACTGAATTTTATTAATAGAGGATTTTCCTTCATTTCTAGCTCGCATTGTAACAGCTACTTCTGTAATCTTAAACTTTTTCCTCATACAAAAAGCAACCGTTTCAGGCTCCGGATAATCATAAGGATAGTAATTACTAAATTCTGTCACAAGTCTTTTGTTTACCATTCTTAGACCAGAAGTAACATCCTTAATTTCCTGTTTGTACAATACCTTAATCAATTTTGACAATATTTTGATACCCATTCTTCTAAATACTGTAGATTGGAACCCGTTCTTATATAAATATCTTGAGCCTATAACCATGTCCGAGTCTGTCTCAATCATTTCCTTATACATTTTCCCTAAGTATTCCGCTTTATGTTGTCCATCCCCATCAAATTGCACTGCTATTTTGTAACCCTTTTTTAGTGCATATTTGTATCCAGTCTGGACACATGCACCAATACCTAAGTTTACAGGTAGGTTTATTACATTTAAACTGTTTTCGGCACATAGGGTCATGGTTTCGTCCGTTGAACCGTCATTAATAATTACATAATCAAAATCCGGTGCATTCATTTTAAGGTCATTGATAACATTAATAAGGTTATTTTGCTCATTATATGCTGGGATTATTACTAACTTTTTCATATGTACCTAAAATTTCACCTTACTATGAAATGGTATGCCTTCAAATAGTCGTCCTTCATAATATTCCCTGTATTCTCAATAATATCAACATATTTTACGCTTAATAAAAAACAGACCTTAGTCTACCATATGACTTTGGTCTGTAACTATTTTATTCTTCTTCATCTTCCACATTATGTTTTAAATATTCGGACTCTTCTAAGTGGGAGCTTACTTCAATACGTATCAAAGAATGTCGTAGCAACATCTGTAACTTATGGAACTGATGTTCTTCTGATTCTTCTAACATAGCTTCTACTTTACGACGATCAATTTCGGCACGTTCTCGGTCAATTTCTTCTGGCCGTTGAGCTATAGTAGTGAAAATATTCACCCTTTTATCTTCTATCACTGCTATACCGCCAAATACTGCAAGTTTCATCTCATTACCATTATTTATAATACGTAGTATACCATCTCCTAATACAGTGGAAACCGGCTCGTGGCCAGGAAGTACACCTAAGTCACCATCAATACAACGCATTATAATCATGTCTGCCTCTTCTACAAATTTAAGTCCCCGAGGTGTAGTTATATTAAGATTGATTTTTTTCTCACTCACATACTTGGGCTCTTCCTTCGCCATATAATCACCTTATGCCCTTTTTGTATTTTTCTACAACTTCATCTATAGCTCCTACATTGAGGAAGTATCCTTCAGGTATATCGTCATGAACTCCTTCTATAATTTCCCTGAAACCTCGTATAGTTTCACCTACAGGAACATAGCGTCCTGGAATAGATGTAAATTTCTCCGCCACATAGAAAGGCTGAGATAAAAATCGTTGTACCTTTCTTGCTCTGTTAACTATAAGTTTATCATCCTCGGACAATTCATCCATTCCTAAGATTGCTACAATATCCTGAAGATCTTTATAGCGCTGCAACAAACTTCTAACTGCGTGGGCAACCCGGTAGTGCTCTGCTCCTACTATAGTAGCTTCCAATATACGTGATGAGGAACTTAACGGGTCAATAGCTGGATAGATTCCTTGCTCAACTATAGCTCTGGACAAGACTGTCACCGCATCCAAGTGGGCAAAAGTTGTTGCCGTTGATGGGTCTGTAAAGTCGTCTGCTGGTACATATATTGCCTGAACGGAAGTGATGGAACCAGATTTAGTAGATGTAATACGTTCTTGTAAAGAACCAATTTCCGTAGCTAAAGTAGGCTGGTAACCAACAGCACTGGGGGTGCGACCAAGTAAGGCTGACACTTCCGAACCTGCCTGTATGAATCGGAAAATATTGTCAATAAAGAGCAGGACATCTTGCTGTTTTATGTCTCGGAAATATTCGGCCATGGTGAGTCCCGTAAGCCCTACCCTCATTCTCACTCCCGGAGGCTCATTCATTTGACCAAAAATCAAGGCTGTTTTATCTAAAACACCTGAGTTCTTCATATCGTAGTAAAGATCATTACCTTCACGGGTACGCTCTCCTACTCCTACGAAGACTGAATAACCCCCATGTTCCTTTGCGATACTGTTAATGAGTTCCATAATAAGTACAGTTTTTCCTACTCCTGCACCACCAAATAGTCCTATTTTGCCTCCCTTAGAGAAAGGACAAAGTAAATCAACAGCTTTAATACCGGTTTCTAATATCTCAGGTTGTGCAATTTGGTCTGCTAGGCTGGGGGGATCTCTGTGGATAGGCCAATGTTCCTTAGATTCTATATCAGGTATATTATCGATAGGCTTTCCAAGAACATTAACCATGCGACCTAGTACTTCTTCACCTACGGGTACCGTTATGGGAGCACCCGTATCTACAGCTTCCATACCTCTTTTTAAGCCATCTGTAGGATGCATGGAAATGCAGCGTACCGTGTGATCTCCAAGGTGTTGCATAACCTCTAACACTATGGTTTCTTCACCAAACTGTACTTCAATAGCATTATATAAAGAAGGTAATTCTCCCTCAAATCTAATATCGATAACTGCACCTATTATCTGTGTGATTTTACCTATATTTTTAACTATCATGTAGTTCCACCTTTATTCAAAATATTTGCACTGCCTACAATCTCGCTGAGTTCTTGTGTAATAGCTGCTTGGCGTTTTCGGTTATACAAACGAGTTAAATCTTCAATCATCTCCGAAGCATTCTTCCCGGCAGCGTCCATGCTTATCATACGTGCCGCCTGTTCACTAGTATGGGATTCCGAGTAGGCTCTGAACAATTTCATATGCAGGTATAAGGGAATTAGATGATCAATAAATGTGTCCAAACCCTGCTCATACTTCATAGCACTCTCATATATTCTATCTGTATTATCCGTGCTTATAGGTAGCACTTTCTGTACATATGGTATGTGGTTTAGTACGTTCTCAAAATGTGTATAAGCAATAAACACTTCATCTGCTTCTCCGGACAAATAAAGTTCCAACAACCATTTTGCAATGCTTTCAGATCCGTAATAGACTTGTGAATCAGCCACATCAACTACTTTACGGATAATATTTTTTCTCATTTTCTTAAAATATTCGTATCCCTTAGAACCTACTACAAGTATTTTTTCATTCTTTCCTTGATTCATATGCTCTAAAGCTGTTTTCATAATATTGGCATTATAACCACCGGAAAATCCCTGGTCGCTAGTCAGTACAATATACAAAGAATTTTTTATTTCCCTTTCCTGGTAGAATACGTGGTTTTGGACATCCTCTAATCTGCCTAACTCTTCCACTATACGTTTTAATTCACGGTAGATAGGACGTACACCTTCCAACTGGGCTTTTGCCTTATGAAGTTTTGTGGAAGCAATCATATCCATAGCTTTAATAATCTGTTTGGTGGAGCTGACGTTGGCTATTCTTTGTTTAATATCTCTCATGGATGACATATCAGCACCTCCTAGCAATAGTTATACTGCTTTTTGACTTCAGCAATTACTGCATCGATACTTTCTGCAAGCTTTTCCGAAAGCTTACCACTTTCTCTAATCTCTTCTTTAATCTGAGGGGCATGAGTATCTATGTACTTAACAAAGTCATTTTGGAACTTTAAAATACGACCAACTTCAATATTCTCCAAATGCCTGTTGCTTAAAGCATATAAAATCAAAACCTGGTCTTCTACAGGCATAGGTTTATATTGAGGCTGTTTAAGTACTTCCATAATCCTCTCCCCGTGATTCAGACGATCTAAAGTATCATGACTAAGGTCAGAACCAAATTGTGAGAAGGCAGCTAATTCTTTATATTGGGCAAACTCAATACGTAGAGGACCAGCTAATTTTTTCATAGCTGGAATTTGAGCGGATCCTCCAACACGTGAAACGGAAAATCCGGGATTTATGGCAGGACGGATACCATGGTTGAAGAGATCAGCTTCTAAGTAGATTTGCCCGTCTGTAATAGAAATAATATTAGTAGGAATATAGGCTGAAATATCACCTTCCTGGGTCTCCACAATGGGCAAAGCAGTTAAAGTGCCTCCACCGTATTCTTCACTTAAACAGGCAGCTCTTTCTAATAGCCGTGAATGGAGATAAAAAACATCTCCTGGATAAGCTTCTCGACCTGGTGGACGACGAAGAAGCAGACTTATTGCTCTGTAAGCAACTGCATGCTTTGATAAATCATCATATATTACCAAGACATCTTTTCCCTTATACATCCATTCTTCAGCAATTGCACAACCAGCATAAGGGGCCATATATTGCATGGGAGCAGATTCGCTAGCAGTTGCCATAACCACTGTCGTGTAATCCATTGCTCCTGTTTCGTTGAGCACCTTAATTATACGTGCCATTGTAGATGCTTTTTGACCTATGGCAACATATACGCAATATACATCTTTATCTTTCTGATTAATAATGGTATCAATAGCGATGGCAGTCTTACCTGTTTCCCTGTCGCCTATAATCAGTTCTCTTTGGCCTTTCCCAATAGGTACCAATGCATCAATAGCCTTAATACCAGTTTGTAAGGGCTGGTTTACTTCACGGCGCATTATTACGCTGGGGGCAGGACTTTCTATTTTGCGGTAAGCGTTAGCTGCTATTTCACCCTTGTTGTCAATGGGTTCACCCAAGGCATTAACCACCCGCCCTAACATGCAGTCCCCAACAGGTACTTCCGCCATCCGACCCGTCAACTTAACAGGGTCCCCTTCTTTGATTCCAGCATCAGACCCCATTATTACAACACCTATACTGTCTTCGTCTAAATTCAGCGCCATTCCGTAGGTTCCATTTGGAAACTCCAACAGTTCACCACTCATGGCACTGTATAAGCCATACACTCTTGCGATACCATCTCCAACTTGTATAACGGTACCAGCTTCAGAAAAATTCAACTCTGATGAGTAAGACTTAATCTGTTCTTTTATAACTTTGCTTATTTCATCAGGATTAACTATCATTTATCTTCCTCTCTTTAAGCGTTCTCTCAAATTGATTAATTCAGATCTCAACGTACGGTCAAAAATTCGTCCGTCTATCAGAATATAAAATCCACCTATTACACTGGGATCTACTTTCGTTTTAACTTCCACCTGCATATTAGTTTTCTCCACTAATATTTTTCGAATGGATTCTATTTGCTTTTCCGTTAGAGCTTTTGCTGAAACGACTTTCGCCTCTATCCTTCCTAAGCGCTTGTTAGTACGGTCTATATATTCAGTTAATACTGGCACAATCAGTGACTCCCGATTCTTACGCACCATAAGGTATAAAAAACCCATCATATGCTTAGGAAGTTTAACTGAAAAAGCAGTGTGAAAAAGTTCAAGTTTGGCCGAATCTGGAACATGAGGATGCTTAAGAAAATTTAGCACATCACTTTTATTAAGAGTATCCCGTATCAGTACTGCATATTCTATATCTTTTTCCAAAGTACCATTCTCTTCCGAAAGCTCCAAGAGTGCATTAGCATAGCGATCCTTTAATTTTGCCATTGCGTATCCTCCAACTCGGCTATTGCTTCCTCAAATAGTTTATCTTGAATCTCATTATCAATATTTTTAGAAATATATTTTTCAGCAATAAGAGAAGAAAGTTCGATGATGTAAAGACGTGTTTCTTCCTTAAGCCGCTTCTTATCTTCTGAAATACTTTCCAGTGTGCGTCTCTTAATCTCTTGAGCCTCTGATTTGGCTTCCTCTAAAATCTTTTTACTTTCATAAGCAGCTTCAAGACGAGCAGCTTCAAGAATCTCTAAACGCTCTTGATCTATATTTTTTATTTTTGCATCGTATTCAGCTATTAGCTCCTTTGCTTTAGCCATAGTTGCATCTGCAGTACCTATTTTTCCCTGAATTCTCTCAGTACGCTTTTGCATAAACTCTTTAACAGGTTTATAAAGAATAAAGCCTAAGGCAAGGGCTAAAATAATCCCATTAACCAATTGAATACCTATGCTAATTATAGTTTGCATATCAAGACCGAAAACCCGTCCCTCAGGTACAGCTTGAGCTGACAAGGCTACAATACTATGCAATCTAATCGACCTCCTTCCACTATATTGCTCCATGATAATAACTTAAAGCAAATTAACCAAAGTATTTATCAAGGGATTCGCGAAAAGCATGATAATAGCAATTAAGAGACCATATATACCGGATGTTTCTGCCATAGCCAAGCCTACAAACATAGCACTTCTAATATCATCAGCTGCTTCTGGTTGTCTGGCAATGGATTCTATAGCCTGAGCAGCAATTTTTGCTTGCCCAAAGGTAGTAAATATTCCATTACTTAGCGCAATTGCAGCTGCAATGTGCGCTATACCTATAACATTCGCTAGTGATTCCATATCAGTTCCTCCTAAATTTATTTTTTCTATTGTTATTAGTTACTAATATTAGTTATTAGTCAGCTGCATTTCTTATATACATAAGACTTATGATAACAAAGATATAAGTTTGTATGGCACCTACTACTACATCAAAGAATGCATGTAATAAAGCAGGTATACCAAACTGAACAAATACGGGCGTTAAACCATAATAAAGGGTCAGAATAATAGTTCCAGAAAGCATATTACCGAATAGACGAAAACTCAGAGAAACAGGTTTCGCTAATTCTCCAATTATATTTAAAGGAAAAAATATAGGATGTGGTCCAAAAAAACTCTTTAAATACTCTCCCCTTTGATGTTTAAAGCCCATTGAAAGCATGAGTACAAAGGTGGCAAAAGCTAAAGCGAAAGTAGTTGCCCAGTCTGCTGTAGGTGCTCTGATGCCAAATACACTGAACAAGGCAGATGAATAAACAAACACAAAGACCATGAAATACCATGGGGCTATGTAAGAAAGTTTTTTTCCTAATGTATTAACAGCAAAGTTGTCAAATATTTCTACAATAGCTTCTATAATGTTTTGAAACCCTTTAGGCACTTCTTTAAAGCTTTTAAGTTTAATTCGCACAATAATTGCTACTATAATAAGGAAAAACATAATTAACCAGGTATTAAAAATAGTTTCAGTTATCCATATTTCAACACCAGCTATATTAATTACCCAAAGATTATCTATATTTAAACCCACTGACTTCACCACCTATGATATACCCCAAAAATTGAATTCAACTCTTCGACGTAAATTTAATTCTATATAGAGATAGCTGGAATGCTAATACACCAGCTACTACACCCAACAAGCTAATCTGTGGTACAACGGCACCTAAGAATAACACTACACCTGTAAGAAAAAGTCTCAATAAGTGCTGTATACTTACATAGCTTCCTGCTCGGTGTTTTTCCATTGACAGAGCTTTGTTAACAGCCCTTTCCAATAACAAAACCTTAACGATGCTGACAGCTGAACCTAAGATAACTCCCAACATGAAAGGTAGGAAGTTTAGAGAGCGATAATAAACCGCTGAAGCCAAAATACATACCAGTGATATAATTATTATTGTAACAATCATTCTCTTAGTTAAATCGGACAACTATAATTCCTCTCTTCCTTAATATTTCTCAGAAGGATCGTTTTTATCCTTTGGCATGTTGAATAAAGCTTTTATCGCAGCTCCTACACCTAGTGCTGAGAAAAACAATAGTAACCAGGGGGTTGTATCCAGCAAGCTATCTAAATACCTGCCTAACAAAACACTGACTAATACCGTCGTTGCCATAGTTACTCCAATTTGTGAGAAGTAGGCTAAGGCACGAAAAGATTCGCTTTTCTTAGGTTTTCTATCAACCTTGTGCTCCTTACTCAAATAGCACCCTCCTAAGCTATAAAAAATGGTGCCCTGTACTTATAGAAGCGGGTACCATGCC
>ERZ773359.1089-NODE-1089-length-38549-cov-13.643633_pt1 | contig 38549 bp, 36 predicted proteins | sample MGYA00374955_ERZ773359 | MGnify/ENA primary metagenome ERZ773359 (study PRJEB29098, sample SAMN04486028) | biogas fermenter metagenome | study: EMG produced TPA metagenomics assembly of the Biogas fermentation microbial communities from Germany - Plant 4 DNA1...
AGCATCAGGCCGAGACGCTGTTCTGCCTGTATCAAATTCTTAACCTGTTCATCCAGGGAAACAAGGTTATACAGGTCGCTTAGTTTTTTCATCTGCTCTTCGCTAACATCCTGGCCGAAGGCCTTCAGCCCTTGGACTTCCAACTGTGTTTTCCTGAATTCATCGACAATGGTTTTCTTGGACTGGTCGCCTTCAACAGCTTCCATGGCACTTTTGTACTCCTTGTACTCGGTACTTTCCCTTAAGGCCTTTGCCAGTTGGTGCGCAATGTCGTACGGATTCATTCTCTCAAACTCCCCCCTAAAATGGTAGTCTAAGCAGTAAGGGCACAAGGACCGGCACCACCGCAGTCAGCAGTACCCCGTTCAAAAAAGCCAGTATTGCCGTTTCCGGCCCGGTGCACCTTGAAATAACCGGCAGCGTAGTATCCATCGAAGTGGACCCTCCCGGCGTTATGGCCTCTATATGCCCAATCTTCACCGCCACCACCGGTATTATCACGAAGGCTATGAGCTCTCTAACAACGTTGGTTATAAAAGCGATGGTACCAAGATTTATGCTGTGCAGTTCGGATATAATCACTCCCGACAGGCTGTACCAGCCAAATCCTGCTCCCACGGCGCCCGCCTCCCCTATGCTGTACCCCATAAGGCTTCCAACCGCCACAGTGCCTCCAATGCTGCCGACTGCTATTCCCAACGGGACCAAAAGGACCCTCCAGCCATACTGTCTTAGCTTTGCAAAGCTGTCCCTGCTCCGGCCTATGTCCACCCCCACCCAAAACAGCAAAAACCAAAGCCCTATTTCTATTATGGTTCCGGAATAGCCGGCCAGGGGTTCGGGCACTACCAGGAGGCCCGCCGCTATACCGAGGGCTACCGACAGCAGTATGGCCCAGCTCATGGGGTATCCTCCCCACCCCGTTTAATAAGCGGCCGGAGGAGCCTCACGGCAGCTATGCTGCCTATTACGGCTGCCACTGCAAAGGCTATCGAGTGCATTCCTATGGAATAAAAACTCCCGGTTATTTCACTGCTGGACCCAATCCCTACACCCATTGCAAACAGTATTATAATTAGCGACCAGGATTGAAACCCGGAGCTTCTGGTGAGCAATATGCCCGGAATTTTATCCGCCATCCCTAGTACAATGCCTGCGGCAAGAAACAGCATATACAGCCCCATAATAACCCTCCCGGAATATATACTCTTAAATACTTGTTTTCATGCATTAAATTTCCATGATTATGGGCAGTATCATCGGTTTACGCTTTGTCTTTTCATACAGGAAAGTCCTAAGACAGTCCCTGATGCTTGACTTAAGCGTTGCCCATTCGCTAATTCGTTTTTGCTCGCAGCGGGCCAGCGTCTCCTTCACAACCATCCTGGCCTGTTCCATCAAATCCTCGGATTCCCTTACATAGACAAAACCCCTGGATATAATATCCGGCCCGCCGACTACTGCGCCGCTTTCTTTGGATATGGTAACCACCACCACCATAAGACCGTCCTGGGCAAGGTGCTGCCTGTCCCTTAAAACAACGCTGCCTACATCGCCAACTCCCAGGCCGTCCACCAGTACCTTTCCCGCGGTCACGTTGCCGGTTATCCTTGCCGAATCCCTTGTCACTTCCACCACATTGCCTATCTCGGCCAGTATGATTCTGTCACTTTCCATGCCAAGGGATTTTGCAAGCCGCGCATGTCTTTCCAGGTGCCTGTACTCCCCGTGCACCGGCATGAAGAATTTCGGCTTTATCAGCGAGTGTATTAGCTTTAATTCCTCCTGGCAGGCGTGACCCGAAACATGTATGTCTGCCAAATCTTCATATATCACGTTGGCCCCCCGGGCAAACAGCCTGTTTATTACCCGGCTTATCAGTTTCTCGTTCCCCGGTATCGCGCTGGCAGATATAATCACCATATCCCCGGGCATTATTTCCACGTACCTGTGGTCCGCGTTAGCCATACGGGTAAGGGCGGACATGGGCTCACCTTGGCTGCCGGTGGTAAGAATGGTAAGCTCACTGTCCCTGTACCTTCCTATCTCTTCGATATCAATCTCCAGGCCGTCGGGTATATCCAAATATCCCAGTTCGGAAGCTACCCGCACGACATTCAGCATGCTTCTTCCGCTAACCGCCAGTTTACGGCCGAACTTGTGGGTGGAGTTTATTATCTGCTGTATCCTGTGCACGTTGGAAGCAAAGGTTGCCACTATTATCCTGTTTGTCGTCCCTGCGAAGATATCGTCAAAGGTTTGGCCGACGGTCCTTTCGGACATGGTATACCCCGGCCTTTCAACGTTGGTGCTGTCCGCCATCATAAGCAGCACACCCTTTTTCCCAAGTTCCGCAAACCGGTGCAGGTCTATCACTTCTTCACCTATCGGGGTAAAGTCCACTTTAAAATCGCTGGTATGCACTATAATCCCAGCATCGGTCGTGATTGCCAGCGCCGCTGAATCCGCAATACTGTGGCTGGTTCTTATGAACTCCACGCTCATACTTCCAAGCTTTACGCTGTCACCTATTTTCACCACTTCCAACCGGCAGTTTTCCGCCATGTTGAATTCAGCCAGTTTATTTTTTACCAGCCCCAGCGTCAGCTTGGTTCCGTAAACGGGAACATTAATCTGTTCCAGCACGTAGGGCAGCGCTCCTATATGGTCCTCGTGTCCGTGGGTTAATACTATGCCCCTTATCCTTTCACTGTTCTTGGTAAGGTAGGAGATGTCGGGTATCACTATGTCTATCCCCAACATTTCCTCCTCCGGAAAGGTAAGGCCGCAGTCTATCACTATTATGTCTTCTCCCTGTTCTATTACCGTCATGTTCTTTCCAATCTCATGAAGTCCCCCAAGGGGGATTACCTTAACTTTGTCTTTACTTTTTTGGCCTGTCATTTATTCACTCTCCCTCTAGCAAAAAACACCCGGACAGGTGTTTATTTATTCGAACATTTACTGCAGTAACCGAAAAATTTCACCCGATGGTTTACAACGTCAAAATGGTTCTTCTCCCTAATCTTTTCTTCCAGGTGCTCCAGCAGGTCCTCCTCTACTTCCTGCACCTCACCGCAGGACAGGCATATCAGGTGGTGATGATGATGGTCCTCGTCGCTTCCCGACATCTCGTACCTGCTGCATCCGTCGTCAAAACTCATCTTGTTTATAACTCCCAACCCTTCCAATAGCTGAAGGGTCCTATAAACGGTTGCAATGCCAATCTCCGGGCACTTTTCTTTAACCAGCATGTAGACGTCCTCTGTACTCAAATGCTTGCCCCGGTTCTCGGCGAAGGTTTCAAGGGTAGCCCTTCTTTGAGGAGTGAGCTTATATCCCTTTTCTTTAAGCTTTGCCTTGGCATCCTCCTGCCTTTGCATAATAACCACCCTCTTCTTTTTCTATTCCCCAAAGCTTGCCCCCGCAGCCTACAGCCTCTGACCCGAGACTCTGCCCGAAAACCGGCCCCCGGCGCCCATTACCCGGAACCTTTTACCGTCAATTACCAACCACTAAAGCCTTGTGTTCTGCTGTCTGTAAGCAGAATTTCTCATCTTCCCATAATCTTGCTTGCCAGCGAACTCGTTACACCGGATATCGCCATGCCGATGGTTCCCTTGTTGGCCTCCAACACCTTTTCCAGGCTGTCCAGCATATAGTCTAGCTGCTCTCTTGAAACAATAAGCGGCGGTTCCAGCCTGATAACGTTGGGATTGTTAAGGGTATAAGCCGTAATTATCCTGTACTTGTTAAGCAGTTCCCCGGCCACCAAGGCGCCGATGTATTCCCTGCCCAGTCTTGAAACCGTTCCCCCGGTCATCCTGTCCAAAAGGCTTCCTTCCCCGCTTCGGAATTCTATACCCAGCAATAGGCCTCTGCCCCTTACGTCCCTGACAAGCGGGTACTTTTTCTTTATATCCTGAAGTCTCTTCAGTGCGTATTCTCCCAGTTCTGCAGCCCTTTTGTCCAGCCGGTTCTCTACAATATAACCCACCGCTGCAAGTCCTGCAGCCATCGCCAACGAGTTGCCACCAAAAGTGGAGGTGTGCAGCAGGCATTTATCCATGCTGCCATAGGCTTTCCTGTACACCTTGGAAGCGGCCATGCACGCCCCTATGGGCATCATCCCGCCGCCCAGCGATTTGGCCAGGCACATTATATCCGGTTCCACGTCCTCGTGCTGGCAGTCAAAAAGCTTTCCTGTTCTTCCAAATCCCGTCTGTATCTCGTCCACTATGAGAAGCGCCTTATACTTATCGCACAGTTTTCTTACGCCTTTCAGGTACCCGGCCCGGGGCACCACTATGCCCCCTTCCCCCTGTATGGGTTCCAGTATGACCGCTGCAGCATCCCCCTTTGAAAGGGCCTTTTCCATTTCTTCAAGGTTGTCGTATTCAACCGCACAGCAGTCCGGCAGTGTGGGAGCAAAGGGCGTCCTGTACTTTTCCCTTCCGGTAACCGATAAGGAACCGAAGGATTTGCCGTGGAAGGAATTCCGGCAGTAAATTATCCTGCTTTTACCGCTGCAAATCCTGGCCAGCTTTAAAGCCGCTTCCACTGCTTCGGTACCGCTGTTGCAAAAAAACGAGTACCTAAGGTCGCCGGGGGTTATACGGGCAAGGTTATCCGCCAGTGCTGCCGCAAGGGGATTCAATGAAGCCTGTAGGATGTTTGGCACTCCGAAAACTTTCCGCAGGGCTTCCATAACCACGGTTGGGTTATGCCCCAGGTTTAATGCACCGTAGCCTCCTAAGAAGTCCAGGTACTCATTCCCCCGGTCGTCCCATACTACTACCCCTTCCGCCTTCACAAACCTCTTGTCAAAGTCCAGCAGCGCCATCATGCTTGCAAGCCCCGGATTAACGTATTCCCTGTACCCTTCCCTGGTCAGCTTTCTGTCATAGCCCAGCGCCTCTTCAAGGGTTATCATTCCATCCATATTACATCCTCCAAAACTTAAATAACAGTGTTATTATTAATTGTCCTGCTGCCTGGCCAGCTCTTCATAAGCCTCCACAACCGTATCCAGCTCTTCGTCATCGTCGATACCCACCAATATGTCTTCCCCGTTCTCGTCCTGCTCTATCCTTAAGACATAGGCCTCTTCTTCCTCTTCATCTTCGTTCTCCGGCATAAGAATGGCATACCTTCCGTCATCCACGTCCAGTACCGCCAGCACTTCAAACCGGCACTCGTTGTCCTCCTCATCGTACAGCACCACTATATCCTTATCATCCTCCAAGTTTCACACCTCCAATATCACAGGTAAATTTTATAATAACATGCTTATACTGTCAACGCCGGTTCATCCTGCTGTCCAGGTACCCCTGAAGTATTATTGACGCAGCAACCTTGTCAATCACCCTTTTCCTCTTTTCCCTTCCGACCTGCCCTTCGATTAGCATCCTCTCGGCCGCGACCGTGGAAAGTCTTTCGTCCCATAATACCACCTCTAGGCCGGTTGCCTCCTCAAGTACCTTTGCAAATTCAATTGCCTTTTCACCCTGGGGTCCTATGGTGGAATTCATGTTTTTGGGTAGTCCCACTACTATTTTTCCCACTTCCCATTCCCGTATGAGCTCCCTTATCCGCTCAATATCCGTTTCAATGTTTTTCCTTGCTATTGTCTCCAGCGCCTGCGCTGTCCAGCCGAGGGAATCGCTCACCGCAACTCCTATGGTTTTGTCCCCAAGGTCCAGTCCCATAATCCTCAATTTATGCACCACCCCGTTTAACTTACACAACCTTTATATAAAAATTCCCGCAATTAGCCGCGCAGTACCCGCATAGTATGCATCTATCCCGATTTACATGCGCCTTTCCATCCGACAGGTACAGCGCCCCTTGCCTGCACGCCGAAACACAGCTGCCGCACCCTTCGCACCAGGGTTCAATTAATAGCCTCCTTTCCCTTGCCGACAGGGCCGCTTCCGTCTCGGTGTCCACCGGCCGACCCTCAAACATGGCAAGGTTTGCCTCAAGCTCCTGGTCACACTGCATTCCAATGGCTATCGAATCTATATGGGGAATGCCCAGCACGAACTCAAGGCATTCCCTGAAATTCCGAATCAGGTTGCCTCCTCCCAGGGGTTTCATGGCGTAGATACCTTTACCGCGATCACGGGCCGCTTTTACTGCCTCAAGCATGTCATCCACGCTTCCGTCCATTATACCCAGTCCCCTTAGGTTTACTATAGGGTGAATTACCTGGATTTCATCCCATTCCAATGCGGCCCGGACACACTCCACATGGTGGGTGGATACGCCAAAGGCCCTTATGTAACCCTTTTCCCTGGCCTTCAGGAAATACTCTATGGCCTCGTGATGGCCCTTTAGTGTAAGTCCGCTTTCCTGTTCATGCAGCATGAAAATATCTATATATCCAAGTCCCGTTTCATTCAGCGCCTTCTTAAGGCTTTCCTTCGCCATCTCCCCGGTATAGGCGTAGGTTTTGGTGGCCAGAACAAGTCGGTCCCTGGGCTTGCCCTTCATTGCCTCCTTTATATATTCATAGTTATCGTAAAGCTCCGCCGTATCCAAGAAATTCACTCCCCGCTCCATGGCTCTCTCGATAAGCCCCGCGCCTTCTTTAACGCTTAGGTTAGCCTGAAGCGGGCTGAGGGTAAGGCTGCCAAAACAGAGCCTTGATACCCTAATCCCCGTCCTTCCCAAATCCCTGTAATCCATCTTACTTACCCGGCATTTTCGCCGGCCCCCTTTGTATTTTTCTTTCCTGAATTAAAATATAAAGCAGGCTTGTTATAAAAAATATACTGCCGGTGGCCGATGTCACAACCCCGGAATCGTTGACCGCCATCCCCGCCGCGGCGGCCACCACCAAGGCCGACCACCCTTTTGCGTAATAGGGATACTTGGCGAAAACCCCCTTGAAAAAACCAACCGGCCTGTAAAACAGTATCCCGGTAACTGTAATTACCGTTATCAGCACCTTTGTCCATACCGTGTATCTAAGAAGCTTCACGTTCATAGCCAGTTTTCTCCGCACGGTGGCCAGCAGCCCCGAGTAGCCGCTGTTTGCCGCGGCCTGGGCTGCCGCCGCAATGTGGGAGTGGTCCTCCAAGAACATCGCGTCTGCCAGCAAGAAAGCTGCCAATACCACGACCAATGCAAAGGCTGCAACTGTTACCTGCTTAATACCTATCCTGGTTTCTCGAATACGCATAAGTAAGAAGGTAAAGGCCATAAAACAGGTTATGGCGCCCCCAAGGTTTGCGCCGAGGGCCGGGTAACCCACTACAAAGGTAACAATTCCAAGCACCGCCCCTACGGCCCAAAGAGGTACCCTTACAAACTCCAGCATTGAACAAAGGGCAGTAATGGCGCTGCCCGCCACAATGCCCATGTACTCGTTGCCTATACCGTAATACCTGGCCCCTATAATGGGGTCATACCCCAGCACCGAGTTTTGAATAAGCCCTCCGCCGGTTACAACGTCAAGGACAATTAAAAGGACCGTAAGACCCGATACGACAAGAAGCAGCGTTTTAACGTTTTTTATCGTCCCATGCAGCACTATACCCAGCCCCGCAGCCGCCAATACTGCCACCGCAGCGTTCCCTGCCAGGGTTTGAAGCTTAAATATCGGCAGAACCAGCAGTACCGCGGGAAAAACCATCGTAAAAGTTAGCGCTATTTCTACCGGCGGGACCAGAAGTCCCCTAAAGAAGGCCGGGTATAGTATAATAAAAAGCCCCATCAGTACAACAAGTATTACAAACACTGCGTAATTATAGAGTATCGGGTACCTGAAGTTGGACGTGTTCACCGTTCTTAAGCCCAATTCCCTTACCCTGCTTATGTTTTCCCCATCTGGTACCGTTCTTAGGGGGCGGCCGGTAAGGTATCCCGCTTCTATCCCGAAAAAGCCAAGAACAGTTGGCGCTATGTCTATGGCTGCCACGATGCCCTCCCGCCTGGTAGTACCGGAGCTGAGCAGCCCCTTCGAAAATCCGCCGCCGTATACTATAAGCGGCGTAAGCCTTGCCCCCCGCGCAATTTCTTCATTTGCCGGGTAAGGCACCACTAGCATTAACAGCCAGCCTTCCTTGTCCGCTTTTTGTTTAAGGTCGGATAAAAAATTGCTTATCCCAAGCAGGGCTTTATTCCTGTGATATCTGTACATGGCCTCGTTCATCAGGTCCCTGCTTTCTTCTATCCTGGTCATGTCCCCCGTTTCAATAACAACAAAGTCCGTCCTTTGCAGTGCCTGGTCCAAGTAACCCATAAGCTTCGCAAAGTCGGTCCTCCGCCCGGTGGGAAAACCCCCGTCCTCCTTAAGAATATGGCCCCCCACCACACCGTAATCCACTATGCCTTTCTTGTCCATGGCGATGGACACCGCCCACCGCACCTGGTTATCCTCGCAGTCGGCATTCCCCAAAAGGGAAGTCTTAAGTCCGGCCCGACGCAGCGCGTCACCCAAGCTTCCGGCAGACGCCCCGTATTCACCGTTAAGGTTCTGGCTGACAAGCTTGTTAATATACGGGTTTACAACCATTCCCGGAGCCACTCTTTCACCGGTACGGCTGTAAAACATCTCCATCGTTTCATGGTCCACTTCCAGGGCTCCCACCGATGAGGGCGAAGCCTCCGCCCTTGCCCCGCTTCCTATGCTTACATAGCCCTTGCATGCGCTGTAGGCTCCCGACGGCCTGTTGTTCATCAGCGCGATCGAGCCGTCCCTCATCAACTCTCCAAAACCCTGCAGGCCTTCCATATCCCCAAAGGATATCCGATCCACTATAACTAAAACAGCTTTTTTGCCTGTATTATTGTTCGCATATGCGGCGGCTTTGAATGAAACCAGCACAAAAAAAATTAAGACGCCGGAAAGTATTATGCTTTTACCTGATTTCACAAAGTATAACACCCGCCTTTGTTCTTGCTACAGGTTCTTCAGGTACTCCTTAACTATTTCTTCCAGTATTTCATCCCGCTCCACCTTGCCTATCAAGCTTCTTGCATTATTATGACTGGTTATATAGGTGGGATCGCCGGAAATTATGTACCCGACAATCTGGTTTATCGAGTTGTATCCTTTTTCTTCAAGAGCGTTGTAAACCAATGAAAGAACTTCCTTAACCCTGTTTTGTGCTTCTTTTTCAACATTGAACTTCATAGTCTTGTCGGAATCCTTTAACATGTCCAACACTCCTTTATAATATTTATTACCATATATTATATATTAATATACATGTCCATTAAATACAAATAAATAATATATAGTCGGCAATTGTTTTTTAGTTTTGCTTTAAGGCCGGTATTCAAAAAAGGCAAACGGCCGGTAAGGCATCCGGCCGTTTGCTGGGGAGTGTTTATTTCAACTGCGTTTGCAGGACTTCTGCCGCAACTTCTAAGGCCCTGGCGATGTTTTCCGGTTCCTTTGCCCCGGCCTGGGCAATGTCCGGCCTGCCCCCTCCACCGCCTCCGGCAGCCTTGGCTGCCTCTCTTATTATATTTCCGGAATGGGCGCCGGCGGATACGGCATCCTTGGTGGCCATGGCCACCATGTTGACTTTGCCCTCCATTAACGATGCCAGTACCACAACCCCCGAGCCGATTTTGTCTTTGAGTTTGTCACCAAGGCTTCTAAGGGCCTCCATGTCCAGGTTATCAATACGGGCGGTTATTACCTTAAGACCCTTTATGTCTTTGGCATCGCTTACCAGCTTATCGGCCTGCTGGGCCGCCATTTTTTGCATCAGGGAACTAATCTCCCTTTCCTTTGCCTTTAGTTCCTCCAATAGGCTTGCCGCCCGCCCCGCGGCATTTTCAGGGGTAGTCTTAAGCACTCCTGCCACATCTTTCAACAATTCTTCCCTGTTTTTGAAATGCTGTAGGGCCTTTCTGCCGGTAACAGCCTCAATTCTTCTTACTCCGGCGGCTATACCGCTTTCCGAGGTCAGCACAAAGGACCCGATGGCGGAAGTGTTCTTTACATGCGTTCCACCGCAAAGCTCCATGCTAAAGTCCCCCGTCTTTACTACCCTGACCATGTCGCCATATTTTTCGCCGAAAAGGGCGGTGGCACCCATTTTCTTTGCGCTTTCCATATCTGTAACCAACGTCTCGACCTCAATGGACTCCAATATTTTATCGTTGACCAGGCTCTCCACCTGTTCCAGTTCCCTCTCGGTCACTGCGGCCATATGGGTAAAGTCAAACCTCAATCGGTCCGGTTCCACCAGCGACCCCGCCTGTTCAACGTGGCCGCCCAGCACCTTCCTTAAGGCACTGTGCAGAAGGTGCGTAGCGGTATGGTTCCTAGCAGCATCGCTTCTTAGGTCCTCATTTACCTTGGCCACCGCATCCAGCCCCGCCTTAACGGTCCCTGTTTTAACAAGTCCGGTATGAAGGGTTCTCCCGCCCTGCACCGCTTTGCAGCCGGTAACCTCCACAACAAAACCGTCTCCGGTTATCACGCCCTTATCCCCCACCTGGCCGCCGCTTTCGGCGTAAAAGGGAGTCGCCTCCAGTATTACCGCCACCCGGTCTCCTTCAACGGCCTGCTCCACCGGCTTGTTATCCTTAAGCACAGCGGCAATTTTCGTTTCCAGGGTTAATTTTTCATAGCCCTCAAACCGGGTGGCGGGTATCCCTGTGAGCTGAGCAGTGTCCTCATCGCTCCAGCCCACCTCTTGGGCTTCCGCTCGGGCGGCTCGAGCCCTTTCTCTCTGGGCAGCCATTTCCTTGTTAAACCCATCCTCGTCCACCGACATGCCCTCTTCCTCCAATATATCCCGGGTAAGGTCGAGGGGAAATCCGAAGGTGTCGTACAGTTTAAATGCCCTGTCGCCGGGGAGCGTTCTGCCGCCCGTTTCCTTTATTTCGCCAATGTATTCCTGCAGTATATTTAAACCCTGGTCCAGGGTTTCCTGGAACCTTTCCTCCTCCAGCTTTATCACATCCCGGATGTATTCCCTTTTTTCCTTAAGCACAGGGTAGGCATCGCCGGATACCTCTACAACCTTGTTTGAAATATCATGCAGGAAGCTGCCCTGAAGGCCCAGCAGCTTTCCATGGCGGGCCGCCCTGCGCAGCAGTCTTCTCAGAACGTACCCCCTGCCTTCGTTGGACGGAAGTACCCCGTCGCTGATCATGTTGGTGACGCCCCGGATGTGGTCGGTTATTACCCTTATGGATACATCAGCTTTCTGGTCCCTTCCATACTCATTTCCCGTAATCCGGGCTATATAGTCAAGTATATGGCGGATGGTGTCCACTTCGAACATGGTATCCACACCCTGCATAATTGCGGCCATCCTTTCAAGTCCCATACCGGTATCAATATTTGGGTTTTTGAGCCGATGGTAGTTTCCTTCCGCATCCTTGTCAAACTGGGTAAATACCAGGTTCCAGAATTCCACGTACCGATCGCAGTCACAGCCTACTCCGCAGTCCTCTCTCTCGCATCCGTACTTTTCTCCACGGTCAAAGTATATCTCCGAGCACGGCCCGCACGGCCCAAGGCCTATTTCCCAAAAATTATCCTCCTTGCCCATTCGAACAATCCGCTCGGCCGGTAACCCCACCGACTTGTTCCATATTTCGAAGGCTTCGTCGTCGTCCTGGTATATGGTAATCCACAAACGGTCCTCCGGGAGCTTTAGGTCTTCGGTTACAAACTCCCACGCCCATGTAATAGCTTCCTTCTTGAAGTAATCGCCGAAAGAGAAGTTTCCCAGCATTTCAAAGAAGGTACCATGCCGGGCGGTCTTTCCCACCCGCTCGATATCCGGTGTCCTTATGCACTTCTGGCAGGTTACCACCCTTTTTCTGGGCGGAGTCTTGGCCCCGGTAAAGTACGGCTTCAGCGGTGCCATGCCGCTGTTTATTAGAAGCAGGCTTTTATCGTTTTGTGGAACAAGGGGAAAACTTGGCAGTCTCAGGTGCCCTTTACTTTCGAAGAATCTTAAAAATCTTTCCCGTATTTCGTTAAGGCCCAATTGTTCCATGCTGTTAACCTCCTTTTGACCCCGGCGCCGGGTTCCGGGCACCGGGTATAGTATGTTGTTTGACGGGTCAAGGTGATATACAAAAATCCCCGCCACTGACTCTTGTCAGGGACGGGGAAACTTCCGCGGTACCACCCTAATTGCCTTGCACGGCCACTCGTAACTTGTAACGGATGCATCCGTCAGTATCTACTAACCGGTTCGATACTGAAACTCCGGGACTGCTTCATTCGCCCTGTTCCGGAAGCCTTTCAGCCAGGGGCTCCCTTTCTGTGGGAACGGAATCGAACTACTCCTTCCCTTCACAGTTTTTCCCTTATGGTAATTTTAAATAAGATTATATATAAACTGCCCCTTCTTGTCAAATAATATTATCGTACAGAATTTACTATTTTATCAAATACATACATAGCCAACACTTTTATTACCGCTGCCACCGGAACCGCCAGCAGCATCCCAACCAGTCCGAAAAAATGTGCTGCTACAAGAAGCGACAGTATAATAAACACCGGATGCATCCCTACGCTGTCTCCCATTATTTTGGGAGTGATTATCCCGCTTTCAAGCTGCTGGATTATCAACACAATTCCAATAGCCCAAAGCGCCTTTGTAGGGCTTTCCATAAGCCCTACTACCACCACCGGCACCCCTCCCAGGATGGGACCGAAGTAAGGAATAATTTCCCCCAGCCCGGTTATTATACCCATCAGAATCGCAAAGTTGAGGTCAATCATTAAGAAGCCTATAGACGCCAAGACGCCCACCACAAGAGCCACCAGAAGCTCCCCCCGGATGAACCCCATAAGTACACTGTCAATCTCCCTGCCTACCCTGGCGGTGTCCTGTCTCAATCTAACCGGTATTACATATCCTATCAAATCAAGAAAATAATCCTTGTCCTTTAACAGGTAAAACGATACCACCAGCGCAATAATCCAGTTTACCAATCCCTTAAAAATTCCTAGCAATTTATCGGCGATACGGTTTACCTGTATTATAACGATTTCCTGTATGTAATCTATATTGTTCCTTATGGCTTCCCTCAGTTCCGGGGTAAGGGACCTGCTGAACCTAAGGTATACCCCGTCTAGGTACTCCTTGGCCCTTAAAGCGTAACTGGGAAGTATATCCATCATTTTCATGGCTTCCCGGTAAACCGACGGAAGCAGAAATGACATAAGGCCTGCTGCAGCGCTGAGAACCGCTGAATATACAATCAATACAGCCGTCATTCTTCCAAGGCCTCTTTTTATCAAGGCTTCCACCAGGGGGTTGAAAATATAAGCTATAATTATTCCAATGACAAAGGGTTTTAGGATGGACCATAGTATACCCCTGTTCCGGATAATGAAAACCGCCGGTATTAACATAAGAAGAAATGCGGTAATAATAATCAGAATTTTTCTTGTTTTACCTGTCAATCTATATCCTCCCAATAGGGCAGGAAGCGACCAAGTCGCTTCCTAAGGCTTACCTTACCATTTCGGTGGCATCGTGCATCAGGTCCATCGCCTTTCCGGCCAGGCGCCTGCCCGTCCTTTGCATCCGCCTCCTGGTCCTCGGTGCCGGCATCGGCATCATCATGGAAATTACCGCTCCAATCATTCCTCCCATAATCAATCCACGCATGAATCTATTATCCATATCATCACTCCCCTTATTGTTTTTGGTTGTTGAGTTTCAATAAATTCTCAAGCCCCCCGGGGCTGTCAAGGCTATCGATTTCAACTGTATCCAGCACTACGCATCCTTTTCCCACCGCCGCAGTATTGTCCAGCCTTAATAGTTTTCTTCCCTTTATTAGGTCTTCAAAAAGGTCTCCGGCAATAATGTACCCTTCGATTGTACCACTGTTTTCCCCGATAACCGTGTCCTTTATCACGCCGATTTCCCTTCCGTCGGCGGTAAGCACCAAATACCCGGTAATGTCCTCTCCATCCTCCGGGCGGCCTATGTCCGGCATGTCAAGGTCCCTGCCGGGGGCCCTGTCGTTTACTATCAAAAGGTCGTCTCCAAAGCTCAGTATATCCCTGTAATGCACAACCGCCCTGCCCCTGCCGGGCCTTTTCCTTTTAAGGGTAATTCCCAGTACCCTTCCCCTGGTCCTGGAGCATATTACCCTTTCCACCTCGCCTATGGGACTGCCCTTTGAATCCACAACCATCATACCGATTATGTCCGAAACCCTTTTCAAAAACACCTCTCCCCGGATTCTTGCTTTCCATATTAGTTTTAAACATAAACAAACAAAAATGCACTGTAATTAAGTGCATTTTTGGCAATTACTGTATCAATCCTTCTATTATCCCCCCGCCCACCACCAGGTCCTGCTGGTAAAAAACCGCCGACTGGCCGGGAGTTATAGCCCTCTGGGGGATTTTGAGCCTTACCTCCACTTTCCCGTCATCCCGCGGGGAGATTTCGGCATCCGCCGGCTGTGCCGAATACCGTATCTTTACCTTGACCTGCATCGGGTCATGCAGCCTGTCTATGGATATATAATTTACGTCCTTTACAAGAAACCTGTCTTTGAACAGTTCTTTCTCTTCCCCTACCACCACCACGTTGTTTTCAGCGTCTATATCTACCACGTAAACCGGTTTACCAAGGGCGAGCCCGAGGCCCTTTCTCTGCCCTATGGTGTAATTCGCTATTCCCCTGTGTTTTCCAAGAACGTTTCCATTGGTATCGACAAAACTCCCGCTTTTTATTTCCCTCGAAGCCCATTCGGCTATAAACCGCCCGTAATCGTTGTCATCCACAAAGCAAATCTCCTGGCTGTCCGGCTTGTCCGCCACCATAAGCCCAAGCCTGCGGGCAATCTCCCGGGTCTTTTCTTTTGTATACTCCCCCATCGGCATAAGGGTATGCTCCAACTGGTACTGGGTCATATTATACAGCGCGTAGGTCTGGTCCTTCTCCGGCGTAACCGATTTTCTTAGCAGGAACCTGCCCCTTTCGCTGTCGTACTCTATTCTGGCATAGTGCCCTGTGGCTATATAGAAGGCGTCGAGGGCGTGGGCCCTGCGCATCAGCTCCTCGAACTTGACGTAACGGTTGCATGCTATGCACGGGTTGGGGGTTTTGCCTTCCAGGTACTCTTTTACGAAATACTCTATGACTTTCTCCTGGAAATAGTCCTTGAAGTTCATAACATAATAGGGAATGCCCAGGCGATCCGCAACCCTTCTTGCGTCCTCCACCGCCGAAAGGGAACAGCATCCCCCTTCCCTCTTGGAATCCGCACCTGAATCCGGCCAAATCTGCATGGTCACCCCTATAACTTCATAACCCTTTTTAAGCAGCAGAGCGGCAGCCACCGAACTGTCAACGCCGCCGCTCATAGCCATTACAACCCTGTTTTTGTTCATGTTTTCACCCGCTGTTCCTTACTTCCCTCTTTTTGCCCTGTAGTCTTCTATGGCCGCCCGTATTGCTTGCTCCGCCAGCACGGAACAGTGCACCTTTGCCGGCGGAAGTCCACCCAGCGCATCCACCACGTCCTTGTTGGTAAGAGCGAGGGCTTCTTCTATTGTCCTGCCCTTTACCATTTCGGTCATTATACTGCTGGATGCAATTGCGGAGGCACAGCCAAAGGTTTTGAACTTGATATCCTTTATTATATTATCCTCAACTTTCAAAAATATTTTCATGATATCCCCGCACTGGGGGCTGCCCACTTCTCCCACGCCATCCGCATCCTCAATCTCCCCAACATTTCTTGGGTTTGTAAAGTGCTCCATTACCGTTTCGTTATACACTTACCTTTCCCCCTTCACATTGTTTGAATAGTGGTGACAGCGCCCTTAATTTTTCTACTATCGCAGGCAGTTTATCCAGTATATAATCTATATCCTCCCGGGTGTTAATTTCCCCGAGGCTCATTCTCAGGGACCCATGGGCCGTCTCATGGGAAAGACCTATCGCCAGCAGTACATGGGACGGGTCAAGAGAACCGGACGTACAGGCCGAACCGCTGGAAGCGGCAATCCCTTCCATGTCAAGACTGAGAAGCAGCGCTTCCCCTTCAACGAACTCGAAGGAAAAGTTCACGTTGTTGGCCAGCCTTTGGCTGGGATGACCGTTTAGTCTCACATGGGGTATCCTTTCCTTTATCCCGTCTATCAGAGCATCCCTTAAGTAAGTCATCTTACGAACATGCTGGTCCAGGTTTTCTACGGCAAGCTGGACAGCTTTACCCATACCCACCACCGCAGCGACATTCTCGGTCCCCGACCTTCTTTTGCGCTCCTGGGCTCCACCGTGAATAAGGTTGTCAATCCTTGTTCCTTTTCTTACATAAAGAGCCCCTATTCCCTTTGGTCCCATTATCTTGTGACCTGAAATGGATAAAAGGTCTACACCAAGTTTATCCACGTTAATGTCCACGTTGCCCATGGCTTGTACCGCATCGGTGTGGAAATATACGGCCCTTTCCTTTGCTATTTTGCCTATTTCTTCAATCGGCTGTATGGTGCCTATTTCATTGTTTGCAAACATCACCGAGATTAATATTGTCCTGTCATTTATGGCATTTTCAACGTCATCCGGGTTTACTAGGCCATACTCGTCAACGTCCAGGTAGGTTACGTCAAACCCTTGCTTTTCCAAGTATTCACAGGTATGGAGTATTGCGTGGTGCTCAATTTTAGTAGTAATTATATGATTCCCCTTTTTCTTGTTAGCAAAGGCGACTCCCTTCACCGCCCAGTTGTCCGCCTCGGTGCCGCTGCCGGTAAAGTATATCTCCTCCGTTTTTGCCCCCAACCCAAGGGCAACCCTTTCCCTGGCCTTATCCATAGCCTTTCTGGCTTCCCTCCCAAAGAAATGGATGCTGGAAGGGTTGCCGTAGCTTTCGGTTAAATAGGGCATCATTTCTTCCAGTACCTGTGGGTGTATCGGTGTGGTAGCGGAATTGTCAACATAGATTCTTCGCTTTTCCATGGTTTTCCCTCTCTTCCTTTGTAAAGTCCTTAGCTATCCTTTCATAATCGTCCACCATATCCTGCAGGCTGATTGAATCTATAACATTGTTAATGCTGTCCCTTATCTTCTCCCACAGTATTCTGGTAACGCAGTAGTCCGCCTTTATGCATTCCTTGTCCTGGTCGTCCAGCACGCATTCGGCCGGCGCAAGGGGGCCCTCCAGAGACCTTAGTATATCTCCTACGCTTATTTTTGATGGATGCCGCGACAGCATATATCCTCCCTGGGCCCCCCTTACACTGCTCACTAAACCGTCCTTCCTGAGAACTGCCATAAGCTGCTCAAGGTAAGGATCGGACAGGTTTTGTCTCTCGGCAACGCTCTTTAATGGAATGGGCCCTTTACCGTATTGCAGGGCAAGTTCGAAGGCTGCCCTTACTCCATATCTACCCCTAGTCGACAGTATCAAAACATGCTCCCCCCTTAATCCCGACTTTTTTAGTAGGGATTACTAGCTTTACAATATCACAGCGGTATTTCGTTGTCAATACTTTTGGTTTTATTTTCTACTGCTTTACTCGGGATTATTCCTGAAAAAATCATACCCCGTAAATTTTGCTGTCCCGTCCTATCCACAGGCTTATCCTATCGGGGTACTTGTTCTTTTTTACGGCACTGCCCTGGCCGATTATACTCATGTCTACGGCACAGCCCACGTTCTCCAGAACACAGTCCTCCATTATTATACTGTTTCTTATATCGGTCCCCATCACGCTGCTTCCGTCTCCCACCGATGTGTAGGACCCAATACGGCACTCTTTCAGGACTACATTGCTGCCAATGGTGACAAAGTCCTCAATAACCGAATCCACTACTACCGTGCCTTCTCCAATAACAACTTTTTTGCCTACTGTGCTGTTTGCATCCACATGTCCTTTGACATCCCCTACAAGGTCTGCTAGAATCCTCCTGTTGGCCCGTAGAAGGTCCTTGGGCCTTCCCACATCGCTCCACCAGCCCTTGGTAATAAGGTAGCTCACCGGGAGGCCATCCCTTATCAATTCCATAATCGCATCGGTAAGCTCCAGTTCCCCCCGGGGGGACGGCTTAATCCTGTCTATGACATCAAAAATACTGCTGTCAAACACGTACATCCCCACAATGGCGTGATTCCCGACAGGCTCCTTAGGCTTTTCAACCAGCCCTGTTATTTTTCCATTATCAATAAGCGCAATCCCAAACCGCCTTGGGTCCTCCACCCTCGAGAGCAAAATTGTGCTGCGAGCACCGGTATCCATATGATGGCGCACCAAGTCCTCGACCGGATGCATTATCAGGTTGTCTCCAAGTATGATAACAAAGGTTTCTCCTTTTAGGTGATGTTCACTTACCTTTACGCCGTGGGCCAACCCCAGCGGAGCATGCTGTCTTATATAGCTTATTGATACACCCCAGCTGCTTCCATCCCCCAACCTGTGTTGGAATTCCTCCTCCCTGTCTCCCACCACCACGCATATATCCTCAATTCCCGCCCTTTTCAAAGATTCGATAATGTAATATATTACCGGCTTATTGGCCACCGGCAAGAAATGCTTGGCGCCGGTAAACGTGAAGGGCCGCAGCCTTGTCCCCTTGCCGCCGCACAATATTAGGCCTTTCATATAATCAACTCCTGTTAAGTCCTAACCCTTGCCTTTACAATTTTCAGTATAATCTATGAGAGCTTTATACATTATGTTACCCATAGGACCGGTGTCCTCGTGACATGTAACTGGCTCCATTGCTGGAATATAATACATTTGCAGTATTTGGTATATGGTTTGCATTATGTCTACCAATCCGTTATTATTTAATAGAAGTATCCCGCGTTAGGCTGCAAGTTCTAAGAACACATCCTGCAAATAAAAAAATCAAAGAGGTGATAGTTTGAAGAGAAAATCTTTGATGGTATTGTTGGTATTAACCCTGATGTCCAGTGTGTTATTCGCGCAAAGCGCCCTGGGAGCGGGTCTTTACCTTGCTGACGGGCAGAAAGTCTCCAATGCCCAAACTACGGTTACATACAAGGGCCTTGTATCAATTATTGGCGGAAAACTAAAGCCCGTTAATACAGGTACACAAAGAATATATTACGTGTACAAAACCGCAGACCAAAGCGTGGGTTACTACAAGGTTTTTATAGACAGGTATTTTGGCTGGAACCCACCTTCGGACGGGCAGCCGCAGGAACCTCAGCAGCCACAGCAGCCGCAGCAGCCTGAAGAACCTCTGCAGCCGACAGAACCCCATCAGCCACCGGCACAACCCGATCCTAAGCCGGAAGAACCGAAACAGCCCACACCTAAGCCGGAAGAACCGAAGCAGCCCGTTCCAAAACTTGAGGAGCCGCAGCAGCCCGGCGCCCATCAACTGACAGCCGATGAACAAAAGCTTATAAACCTCATAAACAGCGAGAGGATAAAGGCTGGGCTCAAGCCCTTGGCAATCGATTACAACCTTTCCAGGGTGGCAAGGATAAAATCAGAGGATATGAGGGCAAACAACTATTTCTCCCATACATCCCCCACCTACGGCTCTCCCTTCCAGATGATGAAGGACTTCGGGATAACCTACAGGAGTGCGGCGGAAAACATAGCAAGAACGTACAGTGTGGAAAGCGCCCATAACGGGTTTATGAACTCGGAGGGACACAGGAAAAATATACTAACCCCCGGCTTCACACATGTAGGGGTTGGAATATCGGGCAATTACTATACCGAGATGTTTATAAGCAAATAGACTGGGTGAAGGGCACCGGTACTTCGTGCCCTAGCCGGTGAAAACAGCGGTTTTTTACAACAATTGCATACAAGCTAAATGGGCTGTGTCTATTTTCACAGCCCCTTGCTATTCAGTAGATTTTTGCATAGTCGGTGAAATAACCCGTTTGTACTTCCCTGTAAACTCCCCTAACCGACATTTTGTATTTCTGAATTTGTCTTCGTATATTGTCTATCTCCTTGGAACTACCAAGGGCAACCAGCGATGTATTGCAGCTTTTTGCAATCTTGGAAGGGGTAGGTCTCAACTCCACGCTGTATCCCCTCTCCCTCAGCAGTTCCTCCATATATACAGCCTGGTTCCTGGAGTTGAACACAAAAAAGTAACGCTCTGCCAAGCCAAACACTCCCCAATAGTTTATTACAATATATTATTGGCTTGGTAGATTTTTGGTGACTATTGTCAATTCTTTATTATTTTGCTCACCACTTCAACAGTACGCTTCACATCATCCGGTGTAATGTAATAGTGGACTGCAAAACGCACCACCGGCGAGCTGGACCCGTTTATCAGTATTCCATTCTGTTTAAGCCTTTCGGCTACCTGCATTCCGTTTAGACCGGTACCGGCAAAGTCCACCATGATAAGGTTTGTCTGCACCCTGTCAACGTCCACCGATACACCCTCCAGGGAGTTAAGCCCCTTGGCAAGGAGCAGTGCATTTTCATGGTCCTCTTTAAGCCTTTTGCTCATCTTTTCTATCGCAACTATCCCTGCGGCCGCAAGTATTCCCGCCTGCCTCATACCGCCGCCCAGCATCTTTCTGAACTTTCTTGCCCTTTCAATGAACTCCCGGCTTCCCGCCAGCACCGACCCCACCGGTGCGCACAGTCCCTTTGACAAGCACACGTTTACCGAATCGCAGTACTTGGCAATCTCCTTTGCTTCCACGCCAAGGTAGGCTGCTGCATTGTATATGCGCGCACCGTCCAGGTGTACCGGGATACCGTGTCGTTTGCCCACATCGTGTATTTCCTTCATCGCCGCAAGGGGCACCACCCTCCCCCCGGCCATGTTATGGGTGTTCTCAACACATATCAGTGAAGTATTCGGGTAATGGATATTCTCTGGTCTGATTTTTTGTTCCACCACCCGGGCGTCCATCACTCCTTCGACTTCGGTCACCAGTGCCGCCTGTACTCCCGCCAGGTATGCAATACCGCCCACTTCGTTGACATATATGTGGCTCTTTTCCCCCAGTATTATCTCGTCTCCCCTTTTGGTGTGCGCCATAACCGCAACCTGGTTTGCCATGGTGCCGCTGGCCACGAAAAGGGCCGCCTCTTTTCCCATCTCCCGGGCTGCCAGCTCTTCCAGCCTGTTTACGGTAGGGTCGTCACGGTATACGTCATCCCCCACTTCCGCCCTGTACATTGCCTGCCGCATCTCTTCGGTGGGTTTTGTTACCGTATCACTTCTTAAGTCTATAACCTCCATCTCTCATCCTCCTTTGGTATGGCTCCCTTCAATAATAACAGTAATTCTATAAAGACACAAAAATACCTTCCTTTACGGAAGGTTGAAAGTTAAGCATATTTGCCAACTCTGCTGCTCCATTTACCGCACCGGTCTCCCCAGCAGGCTATCCCAACACCGTCCCTTATTATTTCAACTATCTCGCACATGTTGGCACAACCGCCGCAGTCAATCGGCCTTACCCCGAACCGACACTGCGACACGTCAAGTCCCTTGAAACTGGTTATGCCCCTGCTTTTTACCGCCTCCCTGGCAATCAGGGCCGCCCCGATCGCCCCCATTACATCATAATGGGTAGGCACTTCTATTTCCATACCCAATTCCCTTCTAAAGGCCTCCCTTATACCCCTGTTGGCTGCAACGCCGCCCTGGAACATTACCGGCGGCTTTATATCCTTGCCCTTGCCCAGGTTGTTCAGGTAATTGCGAACCAGGGCCTGGCACAGTCCGTACACTATGTCTTCAACCCTGTGACCCAGCTGCTGTTTATGTATCATATCGGACTCTGCAAAAACCGCACACCGGCCCGCTACCCTTACCTCCGTCGTTGACTTCAGGGCCAGGTCGCCGAATTCCTCTATGGGTATCTGCAGTCTTGCAGCCTGCCGGTCCAAAAACGACCCGGTACCCGCTGCACATACCGTGTTCATGGCAAAATCCGATACTATTCCATCCCTAAGGATTATTATCTTGGAATCCTGGCCGCCGATTTCAAGAATGGTGTTCACCGCCGGATTGGTATCCAGCGCCGCCACCGCATGGGTGGTTATCTCGTTCTTGACCACGTCGGCCCCCACCATTATGCCGGCAAGTTTTCTTCCACTTCCGGTGGTGCCCGCGCCTGCTATACTAACATCCCCCATTCTTTCCTTTAGAATCTTCAACCCTTCCTGCACCACTTTTATCGGCTGCCCCATCGTTTTTAAATAATCCCTGTACACCAGGCTTCCTTGGTCATCCAAAAGTACAAGGTTTGTACTCACCGACCCCACGTCAATTCCCAGGTAATACTTCTTCATAAGCCTTATCCAGCTCCTTTTTCCTCCTAATTAAATCAATAAAACCTTCCAACCTTGTCATATACCCTGCCTCCCCCGTCAATTCATCCAGCACCAGTGTCATAACCGGGATGTCGTATTGACGGCTTACCTCCGGTAAAGCACTGCGGGCAACAATCTCCGGCATGCAGGTAAAGGGGAGAAGGTGTATGACGCCGTCGTAACCTTTTCGCTTGTACAGCACTGTATTTGCCACGCTTTCCTGGCCGTGGCCGCCTACGAAACTTCTTAGGTAAGGATAAGAGGCTTCGTTTAATTCCCGCTTGTCATATAAATGCAGGGCCTCTTTGATTAGGTGGTTGATTACCCAATAGCTGACGGTAATGGATTTGTCAACCTCCGCTCCAAGGCAGCCCAACTTTTCGGCTATGCTTAGGTTGACATAGGGTTCTATCACGGTATATATTTCTCCTACTATGCCTATCCTGAGCACTTCACTTCCTTCTTGAACCGCCACGCCGGAAACCTTGTTTTTATATTCCCCTATCAGCGCGGAAAGCTGCCTTGAGCCCCTTGCCTTGTAGGCCTTTGAATGAAATTCCTGCATAAGGCGGCTGACGGTACCGTTAACCCTTTCCCGCGGCCGGACCTGCCAGCACAGTTTTTCCAGTTCATCCATCATGACTGCCACCCGGGTTGCCCTCTTTATTGAGGCCAGCACCTGCATGACGCTCTTTCCGCCCGTTACCATGGAGAGTTTTTTTACAAAATCCCTCATATTCCCCTGGGGCCTTTCCAAAACCACCATTTTAAAACTGTACCCGAGGTCCTGGAGTATTTCCCTTTGCACCTCGGCATAATAACCGAACCGGCAGGGGCCGCACCCGCCCGCCATCACTATCACCTCGGCACCCCTTTCCAGGCTTTCAATATAATTGCCTATATTAAGCTTCAGCGGTAGGCAGGCCAGTTCCGGGGAATGCTTTGCACCAAGCTCCAGGGTTCTTTTTGTGCAGGGCGGCGGCACCAACACGTCCACCCCCAGGTCCTCAAGGACCGATTTCATCGCTATATAGGCATTTCCCATATGCGGAAAGGTTACAAGCATTCTTGAGTATCCCTCCATTCAAGCATATCGATAAAGGCTTCCAGCCTTGTATCCACCCCTGCTTCACCGGTATGCTCGTCTATGGTAATCATACAAAACGGGACCCCTTTTTTGCGTATCCTGCGCTCCACCAGGTCCCCCACCAGTGCATCCAGGCCGCAGCCGAAAGCTACCAGGTAGATAATGCCCCTTACATTTCTTTGGTCTATTAAATAAGAGGAGGCAGCCATTATTTTTTTTCCAAAGCTCCAAAACATCGGCTTTGTAAACCCCTCTGCGATCCGGTCCAACTCCTCTTTGCATACCATGTCCTGGGTCAATACGTTTATTCCTCTTGCCCTAAGCTTTTCAATTATACTCATGCTAACATAGTTGTCATATATATTGTAAGGATGCCCTATAAGGCCTATAGAATACTGGTAGTCCGCCGGTGGCGGGCCGTTTCCGTTAAGAGCCTCAAGGGGCGTGGCACCGTTTAACATCAGCCTCTCGTAGTCTGCAAGTTCGGCGGAGGCTTTTTGGTATGCCTTGTAAATCCTGCTTAAGCTGCCGGTAAAAAGCCCGCCCACCTCCAGAACAGCCTTTCTCAAGCTTTTATTACCATCTCTTAGATTGATGGTACAATCTATCACCTTCGGCAGACCCTCTATAGAGTTTATAACCATATCGGGAAGGCCGCAGAATTTTGGGCATATATACTCATTTTTTTCAACGCTTATGAGCCTTGGCACAAATAAATAGTCAACCCTGTCCTTCAAATGGACCGCATGCCCGTGGAACACCTTCATGGGCAGGCATGCATCGTCAACACAGCAGTTGACCCCGTCGTCCAGCATTTTTTTATTGGTGAGGCCGGACAATACCACCTCGGCCCCCAGCTCTTCAAAGAAGACCTTCCACATAGGAAAATAATTGTAATACAAAAGTGCCCTCGGTATCCCCACTTTCGGCATCCCCCGCCACCTCTTCCGCTTAATGCTTTTTAATAAGCCGATTAACCCCGGCTGTAAACCACATCAGCAATTATTCTTGCCATACCGGCGGTTTTCTAAACAATTATAACCAAAGCGGCGCTTTTTCAGCCTGCTTTATGTTACAGCCCGACATGCCGCGTTACAGGAAAAAGTGTGTACATTGTTTGAATAATAATATATACTAATAGAAAAGCCCATATTTTTAGAAGTCCGGATTATCGTTCCTTCTCGCTGCCTGTTATCGCCCGGAGATTAATCCGATCAAAATAAAGATAATGGGCAAAGTAATGAGGAGGTTTTTTCATGTACCAGGACAAGACTTTGAACTGTAGGGAATGCGGAAGGGATTTCGTATTCAGTGTCTCGGAACAGGAGTTTTACGCCGAAAAAGGTTTTGAAAACGAGCCCGCCCGTTGTCCCGAATGCCGAGCCGCAAGGAAGGCTGCCCACAGGGGAGGACGCGGCCATGGCAGGGAAAGGCAGATGTACCAGGCGGTATGCGCAAAGTGCGGGAAGACGGCCGAAGTACCCTTCAAACCGACCAGCGACAGGCCGGTATACTGCAAAGATTGTTATTCCAGGATGAATAACTACTAGCCCTTTCAAAAAAAACCCGCACTGCGGGTTTTTTTACTGGAGCTGCTTATACTCATCCGTCATGGGAATAAATAATTCAGCGCAGTTCAATAATACTGTACTGGAGTGGATCGGGTATGAACGAATTAATTGAAACGCTTCGGGAAAGCACTTTATTCAAAGGTTTTGGGAACGAGGACCTGTCAAGGCTGCTTGCTGGAACCGGTTACAGGGTTTCCGCCTATTCAAGGGACCAGGTAATTGCCCTGGAGGGGGATGACGCCTCCAGTGTGGGTATCGTATTGGAAGGAATAATTGAAGTGCAGAAAATCTACCCTTCCGGGAGAGCCATAGTCATAAGCCGCCTTTTAAGGGGAGACATATTCGGGGAGGCAATCATATTTTCGCGGAAAAAGATATACCCCGCCACCATCGTCTCATCGGGCAGCTCAAGGGTGTTATACCTGTCCGAGGCGGATATACTCCGGCTGTGCGCCTCAAACTCGAAATTCCTATACAATTTCATGGGCATTCTTTCCAACAAGATACTCATGCTAAACGAAAAGCTCAAAAGCTTGTCCTACCAGACCATACGGCAAAAAATCGCAAGCTATCTGGCCGAGGAGTACAAAAAACAGAAAAACCCAAAACTTAAGATGCCCGTTTCCAGGAGGGAAATGGCCGAGCAGTTCGGTATCCCAAGGCCTTCCCTATCAAGGGAATTGATATCTATGAAACATGACGGGCTGATTGACTTTGACAGGAAAACAATCACTATACTAGACATGGAAGCATTGGAGGATTTGCTGCTGTAAGAAAGCGGGGACATAAGTCCCCGCCAATTTTATTCGCCCATGAACATCTTGATGTCCTCTTCAACGCTTGTTATGCCGCCTATGCCGAAGTTTTCAACCAGCACCTTGGCCACGTTGGGTGACAGGAATGCCGGAAGCGTCGGCCCAAGATGGATATTTTTGACCCCTAGGTATAAAAGGGCCAAAAGTACTATTACCGCTTTTTGTTCGTACCACGCAATATTATACGAAATGGGCAACTGGTTCACATCTTCCAGTCCGAAGGCTTCCTTCAGTTTTAAAGCGGTGAGCACCAGCGAATAGGAATCGTTGCACTGGCCTGCATCAAGCACCCTGGGTATCCCGTTTATATCGCCAAGGTCAAGCTTGTTGTACCTGTATTTCGCGCAGCCGGCGGTCAGTATAACCGAATCACCGGGCAGTTTTTTGGCAAACTCGGTATAATAATCCCTTGCTTTTTGCCTCCCATCGCAGCCCGCCATCACGAAGAACCGCTTTATGGCGCCCTTTTTGACCGCTTCCACCACGCTGTCCGCAAGACCGGCCATGGTATTGTGTGCAAACCCTCCTACGATGGTTCCCTGTTCAATTTCGGTTGGCGGTTTGCAGGATTTGGCATGCTCTATGATTTCGGAAAAGTCCTTGGGTTTTCCATCCACCCTGGCCGGGATATGCTTTACGCCCTCAAAACCCACCACCCCGGTGGTGTAAACCCTGTCCTTGTAACTGTCCTTTGGCGGTACCAGGCAGTTGGTTGTCATCAAAATGGGCCCATTGAAGGCTTCAAACTCTTTATCCTGTTTCCACCATGCATTTCCATAGTTGCCCACAAAATGCTTATATTTCTTAAAGGCGGGGTAATAGTTAGCCGGGAGCATTTCCCCGTGGGTGTACACGTCAATGCCGGTTCCCTCGGTCTGGACAAGCAGCTCCTCCATGTCCTTCAGGTCATGGCCGCTTACCAGTATCCCCGGGTTGTCCCGTACGCCGATGTTTACCCTGGTAATCTCCGGGTTCCCGTAGGTGGAAGTATTGGCCTTATCAAGAAGCGCCATTGCATCCACGCCATATTTGCCGCATTCCATTACCAATGATGTCAGGTCCTCCACCGTCAATTTATCATCGGTGGTGGCCGCCAGGGCTTTCTGCATGAAGGCATACAAATTATCGTCCTCGTACCCCAGTACCGATGCATGCTCCACGTATGCCGCCATGCCCTTCACCCCGTATATAAGAAGCTCCCGCAGCGACCGTATGTCCTCGTTGGACGTGGACAGCACGCCGACTTGGGCGGCTTTCCTATACAATTCCTCGTCAGTACCAGCTTTCCACATCGCTGCATCGTGGAGACCGTCTTTTACCTGTCCGGTTTCCTTTATTAGTTTTTCCTTAAGGCTCTCCCTTAGCTCAATCCCTTCCCTGATCCTTTTAATAAAACTCTCTTTATCGAAATTTGCGTTTGTTATGGTGGAAAACAGGCTTTCTGCAATAAACCTATCCACCTGGCGGTCTTTAATGCCCGCTTCCCGGGCCTTGACACCGTATATTGATATGCCCTTCAACGTGTAGATGAGAAGGTCCTGCAAATTTGCCGTATCCTCGGTTTTACCGCAAACCCCCCTTACCGTGCAGCCGGTACCCTTGGCTGCTTCCTGGCATTGAAAACAAAACATTCCCATATTGAATACCTCCTGTTTATGTGTTTATGTTGTACTGAATTATTCATATCCCCGGTACAGGTTTTGAAACATTGCTGTTCCGGCACCGGTCTCTTAGAATATACACCCTGGGCAGTAAAAAATCCGTAACCCATGTTACGGATTTTTGTAATTCTAACTAATTCCATTAATGACCTGGTCCTTACCCGCCTGCTTGGCAATGTACATTAGCCTGTCCACCCTCTTGAACAGCGTTTCGCAGTCATCCCCCTGCCGGTACGAGTCTATTCCAAAACTGCATGTAATCTGTCCCACCGGGTTTATGTAGGTACTGCAAATACGATCCCTAAGTCGGTTTGCCAGCAGCGTGGCATCTCGCTTGTCGGCGCCCGGCAGAATAAGGGCAAACTCTTCACCGCCCCACCGGGCAAAAAAGTCGGTTTCCCTTATTTCCGTACCCACAATACTGACAAACTCCACCAGTACCTTGTCCCCCACCAGGTGCCCGTAGCCGTCGTTTACAGCCTTAAAATTGTCTATGTCAAACAGGACCAGGGAAAGCTGCGTGCCGTACCTTTGAGCATGCTTTATAGCCCTTCGAAGCTCCTCTTCGAATCTTTGCCTGTTGTAAATACCGGTTAAAGCATCCCTTGAAGACAGCCTTCTAAGAACCTTATTTTCCAGGTAATTGATTCGCTTGTACCGGTTGACCAACAGGCTGTACATTGAAAAAAGCACAATAATCAGACCACTATGAACAACGGCGGCTATAAATTCTCTGTCGTTTATTGCCATACCGTTAATACTTGAGAACAAATGGAAACAAAGGCTTATACCCAGCGCAGCCGTTACGGTATATACCGTGCGGTTTGGGATAATAAATACTAAAAGCAGCAGAATCAATATATTAAGGTACTGAATCATGAATACGGGAGTTTCATTCAAAAAAAAGGTCCACATCAGGAAGAAAGCCCCGGTAATTTCATAGGCGGTAATGGAAAGGTAATAGTTTGCCGGCTTTTTGACGTTCCCGAGAAGGAAACTGAATAGGATACTGACAGCCAAAAACAGTATCCTGTTTAAAAGAAATACGCTCAATACCTTTTTATCGCCAATCCGGGAAAAATCCGCAGCAGCCAATGCGAAATACAGCACCCCCAGCAGCAGCGCTGCGGAACGAACCGACTTTTTAGAATGAATCATTTCCTGACCGGCAAACTCCTTCTCAAGCTCCCTGTCAGCGAATTCCCCAAGAATGGATATTCTGGCCCGGAAGGTCTTTTCCCCAAAAGACCCCATAAGAATCCCCCTAGACTTGCATTCTAATATTAGATATCGTTTAAATTTTTTCCGCGCCCTGCCCGGTTGGAGTATAATACTTTGTCCCCTCCAGTTCGCTGGGCAGGTACTGCTGTTTCACATGGTGCCCCGGATAATCATGGGGATACTTGTACCCCCTGCCATGTCCCAGCACCGATGCACCGGGGTAGCTTGCGTCCCTGAGATGCAGCGGCACTTCCCCTATCCTGCCGCTTTTCACATCCTCCAGGGCTCGATCTATACCAAGATAGGCAGAATTTGATTTGGGAGACAATGCTACCATAAGGGCAGCCTCCGCAAGTATAATCCTGGCTTCCGGCATACCAATCATTCTCACCGCTTCGGCCGCCGCCACCGCAACCTCAAGGGCCCTGGGGTTTGCCAGGCCCACGTCCTCCGCGGCGGCAATAATAATCCTTCGGGCTATGAAATTTATATCCTCGCCGGCGTGCAGCATCCTTGCCAGGTAGTGCAGCACCGCCTGTGGGTCGGAGCCCCTCATGCTCTTTATGAAGGCGGATATTACGTCATAATGCTGGTCACCCGACTTATCGTACCGGAGTGCCCGCTGCTGAATTGAATTCTCGGCAGTCTCCAGCCCGATTATTATCCTGCCTTCGCTGTCCGGCGCCGTGGTCTTTAGGGCCAGCTCCAGCGCGTTCAGCGCCCTTCTTGCATCCCCATCGCTCACCCGGGCAATATGTTTTGCCGCCTCCGTCCGCAGTTCAACGGTATGCCCGTTATAGGCATTCCCTATAGCGTTAAGCGCCCTCCCGAGCAGAAGCAAAATATCCTCTTCCGCCAGCGGGTAGAACTGGAACACCGTGGAACGGGAGATAAGGGCCTTGTTAATCTCAAAGTACGGGTTCTCGGTGGTGGCGCCTATGAGTACTATGGTACCGTTTTCCACGTAGGGAAGCAGCACGTCTTGCTGTCCCTTGTTCAGCCGGTGTATCTCATCAAAGAATAGAAGCACTCTGCCCCCGGGGTTAAGGATTGGGTTCGCCGCCTCTTCCGCTACCTGCCTTATCTCTTTCACCCCGGCGGATACCGCGCTCAACTGCCTGAAAGGAAAACTGCTCTCCGCAGCGATAATGCTGGCAAGGGTGGTTTTCCCTGTGCCGGGAGGTCCGTAAAATATGGCGGAGGACAGCATATCCGCCTTGATAAGCCTGTACAGAAGCTTCCCCTCTCCCACCAGGTGCCTTTGCCCGGCAAAGTCCTCCAGCCTTCTGGGCCTCACCAGGTGCGCCAGCGGGACCCTTTCACTTTTTTTGCTGTTCATCGTCCGTCACCTCCGCTGCCGGGGTCAAGGCCCTTATCCTACCAAAACCTTATGTACATAGGGTGATGTCATGCCCCCCAGCATGCCCCCGTAGGTAAGGTCAAAGGACAGTACGTCCCCCACCCCATAATCCGCTTCACAGTCGGAAATGTCCAGTATGGTATGGTCGCTGCTGCCCCCCAGCACAATTATCCCCTTGTCATGGGGAATAAGGGTATCGGGGTGGATATCCTGTTTCCCAACCGCAATTATTGCTCTTTTTCTAATGCCCCGGTCTGTGAATACCGGGACATTGCCGAAGGCGTCCCTGCCAATCTCGCCTATGGGTATGGACGGTTTTTCTTTGACCTCGACTATTTCGGCCTTCAGAACAAAGGTATCGTTGTAATAGTTTTCCCTCTCCGTTCCGAATACGGTCTCCCTGCCCAGCAGGATTGCCTCTCCTATCCTCAGGTTGTTAATCCTCGTGGGCATGCCGCCGTCATACACAAGGTGCATGCTGCTGGAATTGCCGCCGGATATAATACCTACTTCAACACCGTACCTTTTCTCAATCTCTTCCGCGAACCCCACAAGGAGACCTAGATTTTCGCAGCTGGGCACAACGCCGCCATAACAGGTTAAATTGGTCCCAAGCCCGGCAACCTCAATGCCTTTAATATCCAACAGCTCCCCGTAGGCGGGCACTATATCGTCAAGCCAGAAACCCTCCCTGAGGTCGCCCAAGTCAACCATGGCCAAAACCCTTTTGATAACTCCCTTCTGCACGGCTTTCCGTCCAAGGACCCTGGCGGTTTCTATCTCGGATATAAGAATTAGGTCCGCAAAGTCAATCACGTCGTCCAGTTCACTCATCATCGGAATCCTCAACAGCACCTTCTCCACGTCCAGGCTTTTAAGCTTCTTTAGGTTGTCCACCCTGGAATCGGCGAGGGCTTTAACCCCGCCCCTAATTAGGCTTTGGGCAATCTCCGGGTATGCACAAAAACCCTTTGTGACCGCAGTCACCTCTATCCCGTACTGACTGCACAGAGCCACCGTTCTCCTGCAATTGCTCTCTATTTTGCCTGTGTAAACCTCAATCCTGGGGTACCGTTCCATTTTTTCACTCCCGTTCTCCGCATCTTTATTATATGATATTTCATATTTTTTGCAAAACCTAGCAAAAATGGGGACTAAAGAACAGTGCGGCTAAAACTCCGCCAGGCCATAGTCCCCAAAGTATATTCCGTTGGCTCTTCCGGTATGCCGTTGCAGTGGCCCAGACGCCTGGTCTTTATTTTATAATTCTAACCTTGTCGAACGTAATATCCCCAAGGTCGGCACAGCCCGTCATTATCATTGTCTCCTTAAGCTCGTACATCAGCTTTTCGGTATACAGCCGAACACCTTCCGCTCCGCCTCCGAAGGCCGCCACCGCGTAGGGTCTTCCTATAAGGACTGCATCCGCGCCCAGCGCCAGGGCTTTGAATACGTCCGCGCCGGTCCTGATGCCTCCGTCGACGAATACCTTAACCCTATCCCCCACCGCCTGTTTTATCTCGGGCAGTACCTCGCATGTGGCGGGGGTATTGTCAAGCACCCTGCCGCCGTGGTTTGACACTACGATGCCATAGGCACCGGTCAGTGCAGCCTTTTCCGCAACCTTTGCCGACATTATTCCTTTTATGATAAAGGGCAGCTTTGTATAGGCCGCTATTTCCTTAAGTTCTTCGACGGTCTTTGAGAACACCGGTTTCCCGGACTTGGCCAAGTGTATAAGACCGGCCGAATCAATATCCATCGCAACGGCCATTGCCCCTACTTCCTCCGCCATCTTTATCTTTTCAAACACTTTATCGTTCTTCCACGGTTTTAGAGTTGGCACCGCTAAGCCGTTAACGCTCTTTATCGGTTCCAGGGGCGCCAAAAAGCAAATATCGTCCGCACCGTCCCCGGTAAAGGCGGCACACCCTGCCATAACGGTACCGGTTACCACGGCGGTAATATAATCCAGCTCACTTATCCTGTCGTCATAGTTAAACCTCATTCCCCCTATGGGGGCTGCAAATATTGGGGCCTTGAAAGTATGCCCGAACAATTCAATAGAGGTGTCCTGGCCTTTGTATTCATAAATGGTATCCATTTCCACCTTAACATTGGAAAGATATTCATAATTCCTTATAAAACTGTTTCCGGTTCCCTTTGCCCCAACTCCGGGCACTTTCCCCCTGCAGGCGATCCCGTTACACTCCTTGCATACCAGGCAGTGGGGTGCCAATCTCTCTCTCGCCCTTTCTAATACCTCATTATAGTCCATGTTCTACCTCCGTTTAATTATTATTCAGTGCAGCCCTGCGCACTGTTTTATCCATTGTTTGCCAGTACACTTCCACACCCGTATAATATCGTAAGCCCGGCTGCGATGCCGTTATTTGCCCATTTCACCGTAGAGAGGGTATCTTTCGCACAGCCTTCTCACCCTGGCCGCAGCTTCTTCTTTGGCAGAAGGATTGTTCAGTATCAGCGCAATCACCTCTGCAATTTCCACCATTGTTTCTTCCTTCATACCACGGGTGGTCACCGCTGGTGTCCCCAGCCTTATACCGCTTGTAACCAAGGGGCTCTCGGTATCATAGGGTATGGTGTTCTTGTTCACGGTAATGCCTATTTCATCCAGCAGGTTTTCCGCCTGCTTACCGTTTAGGCCTTTGTTTCTCAGGTCAACCAGCATGAGGTGGTTGTCGGTACCCCCCGATACCAGCCTGAAACCTCTCTTGACAAGCTCCTCCGCCAGCTTCGCGGCGTTTTTTACAATCTGCTTCTGGTATTCTTTAAACTCCGGTGCCAACGCTTCTTTAAAGCTGATGGCCTTGGCCGCAATGACGTGCATAAGCGGTCCGCCCTGGGTGCCGGGGAAAATCGCCTTGTCAATCTCCTTGGCAAACTCGGCTTTGCATAGGATTGCACCTCCCCTTGGACCCCTCAGGGTCTTGTGGGTGGTGGTGGTAACAAAGTCCGCATAGGGAACCGGGCTTGGATGAAGCCCCGCCGCCACAAGGCCGGCTATATGAGCCATATCCACCATAAACAATGCTCCCACCCTTTTTGCGGTCTCCGCCAGTCTTTCAAAGTCAATGATTCGCGGATATGCGCTGGCCCCCGCCACCAAAAGCTTCGGCCTGCACTCCCTTGCTATTTCATCCACCCTTTGGTAGTCTATCCTTTCGGTTTCCGGGTCCACGCCATAGGACACAAAATTGTAGTATTTGCCCGACAGGTTAACAGGGCTTCCGTGGGTTAGGTGCCCTCCGTGGGACAGGTCCATACCCATAACTGTGTCGCCGGGTTTTAGCACCGCGAAATAAACCGCAAGATTCGCATTGGCCCCCGAATGGGGCTGTACATTGGCATGGTCCGCGCCAAAGATATCTTTAAGCCGCTCCCTGGCCAGGTTCTCCACCTCGTCTACGAATTCGCATCCGCCATAGTATCTTTTGCCCGGGTATCCCTCGGCGTACTTGTTTGTCAGATGGCTGCCCATAGCCTCCATCACCGGTATACTAACGAAGTTCTCCGAAGCTATGAGTTCAATCCTGCTTCTCTGTCTTTCAAGTTCCCTGATTATGGACGCATAAACCTCGGGGTCGGATTTTCTTACTGTGGTAAACTCCACCTTTTCCCCTCCAATACTGTTTTCTTGTCGGAATTATAAAAAAACCGGTCTTATCACCTCCAGACCCGGTATTCCGTTCTCCACATATATTATATTTTTATAAGGTTAATAATACAAGTCCTGCTATTTCTTTCTTCCCCGGGCCAGGAGGTCCTTAACTACCTCCGCCGCCAGTATTAGACCCGCCGCCGATGGTACAAAGGAAATGCTGCCCGGTACGTTCTTTCTTACAGCACCATCCATCTTCTCATCGCTTCGCCCGTCCCCCGTCCCTTCGTCCCGGCTGCCTGACCTTTGTGGCACCGGGTTTTCAACGGAGTATACAACCTTCAGCGCGCCGACGTTTCTTTTCCTCAATTCTTTCCTTATTACCTTTGCCAGCGGGCATGTGCTGGTTTCATATATATCCGCCACTTTGAAAAGTGTCGGGTCCAGCTTGTTGCCGGCACCCATGCTGCTTATGATGGGTATGCCCATTGAAGTACATCTTGTAATAAGGTCCAGCTTTGCCGTTACCATGTCTATGGCGTCTATGACATAGTCATAGTCTTTTTTAAGCAGCGCACCGGCGCTGTCCGAATTATACAGCATCTTAATGGCGGCAACTCGGGCCTCGGGATTTATGTCCAGTATCCTATCCCGCATGACCTCCACCTTTGCCCTGCCCACCGTGCTGGTTGTGGCATGTATCTGCCGGTTTATATTTGTAACACATACATCGTCATAGTCCACCAGTACCAAGGTGCCCACGCCGGACCGTGCCAGGGCCTCGGCCGCAAAACTGCCCACACCGCCTATGCCGAACACCGCCACCCTGCTTTTTGCAAGTATATCCAATCCTTCCCTGCCTATTAGCATTTCGGTTCTTGAAAACCTATGTACCACTTTCCCATTCCCCCGTATCCAAGTTTGCCAAAAGGACACAAAAAATCCCCACTATGCCGTGGTCGGTTGTTTTGAACCTGCGAACGCAGGTGGGTATCCTCCTGAGTACTTTACATTTCCACTCTATGGAGGCCTATGTGCCATACTCAGAGTACAGATTCCCTATGTCAAGATGTTGGCTCAAAACTATACCGATAGTCACGCACACAGCAGGGCTGCTCCCGTTTTTCAGTTTTATAATAACACAGCGGTTTTTGATTTTCAACTAATACAATTTACCATAACAGCCGCTGGTAATTGCTATGGTCTTATTATACGCATTCTCCGGCCCAAAAATGCAGCTGTGTGCATGGCTATCGTTTTTTTAGGATAGTTTTTGCTCCAGCCTTGCCCTGTCAAAACCGACTATAAATTCGTCACCGACAGCAATTACCGGTACGGCCATTATCCCTCTTTCCATCAGTTCTTTCCTGGCCTGGGTGTCCTGCTGAACATCCTTTTCCTCGTACTCCACGCCTTTTTGCGAAAGATACTCCTTCGCCGTAATGCAGTGGGGTCATGTCTTAGTTGTATACACAACAACCTTTTCCATTTCATCCCTCCTTGGTTCAATGATTAGACTGCCTGTTTATTAATAGAATACCCACAATCTTAAAAATATAACGCAAACCGATATTGTTTTATTCCATGTCCAGCTTAATATGAATTTCTTTTAGCTGACCCTCATCCGCCTCCGCCGGCGCTCCCGTCATCAGGCAGGCAGCATTCTGGGTTTTCGGGAAGGCAATTACGTCCCTTATGTTTTCCCTTCCCGCCACCACCATGACCAGCCGGTCCAGCCCGAAGGCTATGCCGCCATGGGGCGGTGTCCCGTATTTAAAAGCCTCAAGCAAAAACCCGAACTTTTCCTCCGCCTTTTCCCTTGAGAAGCCCAGCACTTCAAACATTTTCTGCTGAAGGTTGGTATCGTGAATCCTTATACTCCCTCCCCCCAGCTCCATTCCATTTAGCACCAGGTCATAGGCATTGGCCCTTACCTTACCGGGTTGGCTGTCAAGGAGCGGTATATCTTCACTGACCGGCGAGGTGAAGGGATGATGAACCGCCACGTACCTGCCCTCTTCCTCGTCGTATTCCAGCAGCGGGAAGTGGGTTACCCACAGGAAATTGAAAGCGTGTTCGTCAATAAGCCCCAGTCTTCTGCCAAGGTCCAGCCGCAGCTGTCCAAGGGAATCATACACAACCTTGGGCCGGTCGGCAACAATAAGCAGCAGGTCCCCTGCCTGGCCGTCCATCCTTTTTATTATAGCATCGGTCTCTTCCATGGTTAGGAACTTGGCTATGGGAGACTTCACCCCTTCTTCAGTCACCACCATCCAGACAAGCCCCTTTGCGCCGAACTGTTTTACATACTCCACCAGCCGGTCTATTTCCCTTCGGCTGAAGGTTTTGCCGCAGCCCTTCGCGTTTATGCCGCGAATGTCGCCGCCGCTTGCGGCGGTATCACTGAATACTTTAAAAGCGGAGTTCGCCACAAGGTCGGCTATCCCGACAAGTTTCATGTCAAACCGTGTATCCGGCTTGTCCGAACCGTACTGCTCCATTGCCTGCTGGTAAGTCATCCTCTTAAAAGGTATGGACAGCTTTAAGCCGAGGTTTTTTTCAAACACGTGGGCCATAAGCCTTTCATTCAGCGATATTACGTCATCCATGTCCACAAAGGACATTTCAATGTCTATTTGTGTAAACTCCGGCTGCCTGTCCGCCCTCAGGTCCTCGTCCCTGAAACACCGTGCAATCTGGAAGTACTTGTCCATCCCCGAAACCATCAGCAGCTGTTTGAAAAGCTGGGGCGACTGCGGCAGTGCGAAAAATCTTCCTGGGTTTACCCTGCTGGGTACCAGGTAATCCCGTGCCCCCTCCGGTGTGGGCCTTGTCAGCATTGGTGTCTCTATTTCCAGAAAACCGTTTTGATCGAGAAACTCGCGCACATCCATGGTAACCCGGTGGCGCAGTGTTAGGCTTTTTTGCATGGACGGCCTTCTAAGGTCAAGGTACCTGTACTTGAGGCGAAGGGCTTCGGTGATGTTGTTATTATCCTCTATATAAATGGGCGGGGTCTGGGCCTTGCTTAAAATCACAATCTCTTCCGCCGCTATCTCTATCTCGCCGGTCTTCAGCTTTGGATTAACCGCATCCTCTTTTCGCCTTACAACGTTACCCTTAACGGCAACCACAAACTCGTTCCTTAAAGCCTCGGCCGTTTTAAAAGCCTGCCGGGACACTTCCCCGTCCGCCACCACCTGCACTATTCCCGTTCTGTCCCTTATATCAAGGAATATGAGGCCGCCAAGGTCCCTTCTTCTTTGTACCCAACCGTTTATCAACACCCGGGCGCCGCTGTCTGCTGCGTCCAACTGCCCGCACATGTGAGTTCTTTTCAGTTCGTGCATATCCTTTACTCCCCTTTTTTACTTAAGAATTATTTGCTTAATTTTTTGCGCATCCAGTTCTACTTGCATCTGTCCGTTCCCCGACATAGCCTTTATAGCTGCAACGCCTTTTTCCAGTTCGTCGTCACCCAGTACAATAGTGAATTTAACACCCAGTTTATCAGCGTATTTCATTTGCGCCCTTAGGCTTCTACCCATGTGGTCGCACTCCGCCGCGACCCCGGCGGCCCTTAAGCTGTACACAAGGCTTACCGCTCTTTTTGCAGCCCTATCCCCAATACTTGCCACAAACAGGTCAAGGCCTTCCTCTTTTGGTATGTCGATACCCTGGCTCTCCATCGTGAGCAGCAGCCTTTCTATGCCAAGGCCAAACCCGATCCCCGGCGTGGCCGGCCCGCCGCATTCCTCCACCAGCCCGTCGTACCTGCCGCCGCCGCAAACGGTGCCCTGGGACCCAATATCCTGGGACACTATTTCAAAGGCGGTTTTTGTGTAATAGTCAAGGCCCCTTACTATGGTCGGGTCAACGATGTATTCAAGACCCATGTTTTCCAGGTGTTCCTTTAGGCTTTCAAAGTGTTCCCTGCACTCGTCACAGACAAAATCAAGCATCAGGGGTATCCCCTCCGCCGCCTTCTTGCATTTGTCCTCCTTGCAGTCGATAATCCTCATTGGGTTTGTGTAGAACCTATTATTGCAGGTTTCACACAATAGGGGCAGCTTATCTTTTAAAAACTCCCTCAGCCTTTGGCCGTATTCCTTCCTGCATTTGGGACAGCCGACACTGTTGATCCTAAGCTCCAGTCCCTTCAGCCCCAGCCTTTCAAAAAACAGCATCGCAAGGGATATCACGTCGGCATCCGCCGAGGCGTAGGGCGACCCCAATATCTCTATGCCGAACTGGTGGAAAGCCCTAAGCCTTCCCGACTGCGGCCGCTCATACCTGAAACATGGAGTGGCATAGTATGCCTTAACCGGTTGTACATCGGCGTACAGCTTGTGCTCTATGTACGCCCTAACCACCGGCGCGGTTACCTCCGGCTTCAGGGTTATGCTCCTTCCTCCCCTGTCCTCAAAGGTGTACATTTCCTTTTGAACAACATCGGTGGTCTCCCCCACGCCCCTTTGGAACAGCTCGGTGTTTTCAAATACCGGCGTCCTTATTTCACGGTATCCGAACTGGCTGCATATTTTTCTGAACATATCCTCAACATAGTGCCATTTGTATGATTCCCCCGGCAGCACATCCCTGGTACCCCTCGGTGCTTTTATTGCCATAACTATACCTCCCTTTTTCCTTCAAAAAATGATAAAGTCCCCAATGACAGGCCGAAACCGTCATCAGGGACGGGATTTTCCCGCGTTGCCACCCTGCTTGGATAATATGATATCCCCCTCGTTGAATATAACGCATTTATGCGTTTCGGCTTACTACAGGTTTTCAGCCGAAAGACTCGGGAACGTCTTTCACCGTCCTAGCTGCGCCCGGGGGCTCTCAGTCACGGCCACCCTTCCCTGTACGCCTTCACACGGCTACTCTTTCCGTCATTGTCTTTAGCTTTATGGATTTTAAAACCATTATAGTCCACAACCCCGCCGGTGTCAACTACAAACAATTGGCA
>ERZ773359.1091-NODE-1091-length-38491-cov-9.760121_pt1 | contig 38491 bp, 70 predicted proteins | sample MGYA00374955_ERZ773359 | MGnify/ENA primary metagenome ERZ773359 (study PRJEB29098, sample SAMN04486028) | biogas fermenter metagenome | study: EMG produced TPA metagenomics assembly of the Biogas fermentation microbial communities from Germany - Plant 4 DNA1...
GAAATTAGGTTATTTACATTAGATAAAGTTCTATTTAATAATGAGAAATCCTTGTACAGAAAAAGTGATTATTGACAAAATTAATAATATATGATATAATATAACATAATATAATATAATTATGTGAAAATAGGGGAGTGACGTGTATTGTTTAACAAATTAGTAATTGATTTTTTACAGGAAATAAAAGATGATAATGAAGAAAAATTGAAAAATTACGAAAAACAATACTTGATGCATTTATTGGGTAAAGAAAGAAGAGGGTTAATAGATGATATTGAGATGTGTAAGGGAAGAATAAAAAAATGTGAATATTTGCAAAACAGAATAGAAGAACTAGAGTTTATACATACTGACGAAAAAGAATATATGACGGAATATGGGACATTTTCTGACGGGATAGTGTTTGAATACACGGATAAATTTTTAAATTACAGAGATACACAGAAGAAATATATTATACTGAGTACTATTGTAGTAGTAATAAACTATAGTGTAATAAAACATGGGGAACTTTACGACAAAACAAGAGTTATAAAAAAACTAATAGATGAGGGGTTACTGGGTATAGATATAGGGGATAGAAAGTATACTCCAGATATTATAGTTATGGCCTTAGAATATACATTTAAGGATGATATACTAGTTGCTGGTATTAATGGAGTTCAGTTAAGTAAGGTTTTAAGAAATATAATAAGATATAAAATGAGGGGTAAAGAAATAAAATTAATACATTCATATTATGGTGGGTATAGAGAGGTGAGTTTAGATTGAATAAAAGATTTGAAAAAATTATAAATGATAAAATAGATAAATTAGATAAAGAAATAATTAGAATAACTGAAGAAAATAAGGATAAAGAGTTTAAAAATATTCTGAGTATGAACGAGCTTAGGTACATAAGAATGAAAAATCTTTTATTTATAAAGGATTTAGTTGAAGAAATAGAATTTATTGAGGGGATTGAAGAGGTTAAAGACTATGTTTCAAAATACAATGTATTTTGTGACAGAGAGAAATTCTACTATGATACAACAATAAAGGATAAGAATGATAAAGAATTTACTGAAATAGTGGCATGTGAGTTGTTTAATTCTTTGCAATACCCTAGGAAGGTAGCATCAAGTAGTACATTAGACTTAATGCTGGGGCAAACGCTTTTAATGATGTATAGTATAGGTATTATAGACGAGAAATTACCTTATGGGGAATCGACAAGGAAAGAACTAATTAATAAGATAGACTATAGTAAATACAGTGTATTCCATCCTAGTAAAGAAGCTATGAAATACTTATTTGAAAAATTAAAGGTAAAATCTAATGATGGGGGGCATAAATTGTATTATTACAACATAAAATATAATGGATTTATTACACAGTGTAAAGAACTAAAATAAACACACCTAAAATACCCACCATATGAAAACATTAACTTTTGTATTTACTAATATGATTATAATTCACAGAAATGAAAAGCTAGAAGAGATAGACTATAGTAATTATACGCGTAGAAATACGTAAGACAGAAAAAGCAGTAGAGGAAATTCTACTGCTTTTTCTGAACAAGCTATTGACAAAGATAAATTATTATGATATAATTAGACTACAGTATATTGGGATAGGGGTAAAATGCTTAGATGTGGAAAATACAAAATATAGGGAAAGGAAAGTTAGGTGAACTAAAATGAGTGGTAAAATTGATGTAATGAAAAATAGGGACGAGAACATCAAAAAATTGGAGGAAAATTTCATACTAGATACTGAGTATAAGACGGTATTAGATAACATTACTACAACATGTAAAGTTTGTGGAACGCAAAGCACAAAGACAGCAAGAACATTTATCAGGGGTGGGTGTCAGACATGTAAGTCTATAGAGAGAAAGAGATTGAGGAAAGAAAAGTTGAGAGAGGAAGATGAACAATACCTTGATAAAGTGAACAGAGAAAACAATAATGAATACAAAATAGTAAAATATCGTAAGAATAAAAGAGACAGTATAGTGCTGGAGCACATACCTTGTGGTAATAAACGAGAGATAACTAATAGAAATGTAAAGGTAGTTTGTAGTAATTGTAACCCAGAAAAGCTTATTGACGCTGATTGGTATGCAGAAAAGTATAAACAGCTGGTAGAGGACGGATACGACGTCTTGGATGTAGAGTATGGTGGTAATAATAAATCTAAAGGCCGTTCAACCATAATAAAATTAATACACCATGAGTGTGGGACAGAGTTTACTAGAAGCAATATGACATTAAAACAACCTGATGGGCATCTGTGTCCTTTATGTGTAGCGGGTAAGAAAAAAAGGCATTTTACAGATGAGGATATTGATTTTAAAGTTAAAAATGCTATTGGGGAAGAGTATGAATACTCACACGGTTACACACACTCTAAAAATCCCTTTTATATTAGGCATATACCTTGCGGAGAGGTATACAAAACAAGGCTGAGTACACTGTATAAAGGCTTGGGAACTTGTCGGAAATGTAATAATAAAAGTAAAGAATAATTACATGAAGGGCATAAAATTTATAAAGAATTTACCTTATTACAGTCAAGAGTACGAAGAAGTATACTACGATTTATTAGATGATTTGAGAAACAATATAGTATACGTATAATTCATTAAGAAAAATGGTGAGTTACGTGAAATGTACTGTACAAGACACCCTAAATATATAGAGGCATTTTATGAGGGAAGTAAAAAAGACGGAAATGCTGAAAGTGAACAGAGTGTAATAAAAAGAGATATGAAAAACAGAATTGTAAGAGTATTTGATATGGACAAAAACGCGTTCAGAAGTTTTAGCAATGATAGTTTAGTATGTATAGAAGTAGACAGTGAATTACCCTAGGTAAATACAATGGGCTTACGAATGTAAGCCTTTTATGTTTTAAATTTGACGACGATTAATAGAAAAGGAGGATTTTAAATGATGACTTTAAATCAAAAATGTGCAAATTGTTCCATGGCTTCAAAGGTAACTGAAACTATTAATGGTACTCCCCTACCATTAGATAAACAGTATTATCAATGTCTAGCAAATATGGAAGACGAATGTCTAGACGGAGAATCTATGAACATTAAGGATGATACACAATAGGGCTTTGATAACAAAGCTCTTTTGTGTAAATATCTATTGGCTTAATAGAATAGGGGGATAAATATGAACAGGGGAAAATTAATTGTAATAGAGGGAACGGACTCAAGTGGAAAGGCAACTCAAACAGATTTATTGTACAAGAAATTAAAAGAAGAAGGTAGAAAGGTAATGAAGATAGACTTTCCTAATTACGAAAGTGAATCGTCAATATTTGTAAAGAAATACTTAAATGGGGATTACGGGAAAGACGCTGACAGCATAGACCCTTATATAGTATCAACATTCTATACACTAGACAGGTTTGACACATTTAAAAGGGGGGTAGAGAAATTTTATTTAGACGGTGGAATACTAGTATCTGATAGATACACAACAGCAAATATGATTCATCAAGCGTCTAAAATAGAGGACAAGCAGTTAAGAGATAAGTTTTTAGATTGGTTATGTGATTTTGAGTATAATTTATATAAACTTCCTGAGCCTGATATGGTAATATTTTTAGATTTACCCACAGAGTTTTCAAACAAGTTAAACGAAAACAGGGCTAACAAAATCGATGGAAGTAGCACTAAAGATATACACGAGAGTAATAAATTACACCTAGAAAAGGCTTATTGTAATGCTAAATATGTAGCTGATAAGTATAACTGGGTGACAATTAAATGTGACTCAGAAGGTAAGGTCAGGAGCAAGGAAAATATTGCAGAAGAAATTTACCAAGAAGTCACAAAAATAATTTAAGGAGGATTTGTAGAATGGCTTACGAATTGCTTTGCGACGACTGCAAGAACTTTTGGGTAGGTAATCCTTACACAGAAAAGGAATGTCCTAACTGTGGTTCAACAGAGGTAATAGTTTTAAGAGAAACTAATTAAGGAGTGATATTTCGTGTTAGTATGTGAAAACTGTGGATTTATCTGGGAAGGGGACTACGCTGAGGAGGACTACTGTCCAGAATGTGATTCAATAATGATTCACTACGACGAAAATTTGTAAAATTCGATAGTTAGAAAAATAATCAAATATAATGGGGAAAGTATTTGATATATTGAAAAGGAGACTAAAGATGAATAAAAGGACAAGTTTTTTATGGTTTATATTAACGGGGGCATTAGTTATTGTAATAATAAGCCTAATGGGCGTGTGCGATAAGCTAATAGAAAACCATGAAAGCTACGGGGAAGTTGCTGAGAAAGAATTTAAAGTAACTGAGGAAACAAAAGAGGAATTCAAGCTAATAACACCTAAAGAATTAATAGAAAAAGAAATAGAGAATTATCAAGCAGAAAAACAACAAGAGGAATCAGAAAATATGGCTAGATTAGATGATATGAAAAAGACTATGGAAAGGCTGGAAGAGAGGGAAGTGGCAAGTAGTAAGGAAATGACAAGTAGAGGAAGTAGTAGTAGTAGTAGAATAAACAATATATTTACAGTAACAGCCTATGATTTATCCGTAGAATCATGTGGTAAGGGGTTGGACCACCCTGCTTATGGGATAACTGCTAGCGGTGAAAGTATAAAGGGAATGACACGAGAAGAGGCTATGACAGTAGCTGCAGACACTGATGTAATACCTATGGGTAGTAAAATAAGGTTGGAGTTTTTAGACGAAAACTACCAACAATTTAATGGAATTTACACTGTGAGGGACAGGGGTGGTGCTATAAAAGGTGCTAAAATTGATTTATTCATGGGTGATTTCAAGAAAGAGAAGGCTGACCAAAGTGTGTGGGATTTTGGTAAGACACTAGCCAGGGTTTATTTAATAACAGATTAAATTGGTTTTAATGATTTAAACAGTAGGTATGCTAGGGGCGAAATTGAAATGCACAGAGGTATAGGGTACTACGTAGACACGCTGTTAAAGACTGTAGTAGATTAGGAATCACCCTATGCTGTACATATTGATAGGAGAAATACACGTGAAAGCGCTATAGATACGTAGAAATTACGTGGTTTATGATTGTGAAAGATACGAAACAGACTATTTAGTGTTATTGAGCTAAGAACTGTGTTAGACAGTAATGAAAATGAAAATGGTATGTATACATCAATATTAGACGTAAAGGACGCATTTAGCACAAAGATGGCAACACCCCGAAAATAGTACGAGGAGTGATAAGTTGATGGGCGTAGAAAAAAGGAGGTCAAAGAAGATCAAGAAAATTGAGAGGGTTTCTGAGGATAGACTTAGAGAGGATTTAAGGAGGGACTTTATAAAGGTTCTGGTATTATTCATAGAGGAGGACAACTTTGGACTAGACGAATTAAGCAGAGAATTATCAAGACATCCCGAGGATATAAGGGAAATACTCGAATGGAGTAGAGCTAGTGGTATATACAGAGAGGTATATAACGAGTTATATGACTTTGGTGGGGTGTTTACAGAGATAATGAAAAGAAGGGGTAGAGGAAGAATGTAAGTACGGTTATGAAGAGGAATCGTAATATACGTATTTATTCCAGGGGGTTTTGAGATATGGATAGAATAGAAATTTACTGTGACGGTGGTTGTAGAGGAAACCAACATGATGAAAACATTGGTGGCTGGGGAGTAGTCTTGAGATATAGAGATAATGTAAAAGAATTCTATGGTAATGCTATAAACACAACTAACAACAGGATGGAATTAATATCATGTATAGAGGCATTAAGGGCAATAAATAATAAGACAATCCCTACAATAGTAACCATGGATAGCCAATATGTGGTAAAAGGAATAAATGAATGGATTTATGGATGGTTAAAGAAAAATTGGAAGACCGCATCTGGTAAACATGTAGAAAACAGAGATTTATGGGAGGAACTGCTAGATTTAAAGAAACAATTTAGAGACATAGAATTTGTACAATGTAGAGGTCATGCTGATAACGAGGGTAATAACAGAGCAGATTACCTAGCAAACGTAGCAATGGACGAAATAAGTTAAGAGTATATGAAATTGAAGGATGAGATATTAGATAGTAGATTTACCTTATATAAAGGGATAGAGTATACAGCTGAGAAACATAGGACATGGTGTGGACCTAGAATATAAAATGTTACGGAGGTAAGAAAATGAAAAAATATAATTTGAACATGGATAAATTAATGAGATATTTACTAGACGGAAACGAGTTTAAGTATAGATATGTGTATGAGAAATTTAACGGGAGTTTGTGTGAAACAGAAGTATCATTATTTGCCAATGAAACCCATATAATATTCGTAAGGACATTAGGATTTGTAGAGCTAGCAGCATTTGATTTAAGTAAAGACGTAGAGATAAGAAAGTTAGAGTACATGATAAAAAAACAATTAGAGGAAAATTGGGATTTTGTGTGTAATGAAGAGGGTATTATAACCAGCTAATATTACGGAAGGGAGTGCGCACATGAAAAAGAGATTAGTATTGATTATGACATTAATAGTAATTGGGACAACTGCATGTGCACCAATGGATAGTAATTTCAATAAATTTGAGCAGAAATTGTTAGAAACACAAAACAATTTAAAAGTAGATTTAGAATTGATAGAGGACACATTTTACAATAAGAATTTAATAAGAAAAGACCAAGTATACAAAATGCCTGAAACAAACTATTTAGTGTTTTATTTTAACGAGGGTAATACACTAAGAGAGAAGGAATTTCAGGAATTGATAAATGAGTACAGGAAGGATAAAGATAGTTTTATAGTTTATGTAGTAAACACTGATGAAGAAGTTAAGCTAGAATTTGTAGTAAGAAAGCAAAAGGAATACATTATAGAGGACATATGGTATGAGGCTAGTGAGGCAGAAATGTTACCTTATAAGGGTGATTAGTTATGAGAACTATAGACATAATAATAGGTTTAATGATTGTAATATATCTAAAGAAATATATTAAGGATTTTACACAACCATTTAATACAGTAGCATTTATACTAGCAACGTTAATAACTACTTTGTATATCTTAAGAAGATAATTGAAGGGAGAAAATAGAAATGTCAAAATACGGAATTGTAATAACACCCGAGGAAAAGGTATTTAGGATGGTGGATGTGCCGAATTACAATGAATTTGCAATAATGGAAAACTATAAGATTAAAGTAAATAGCGATAGTAAAGAAATATATAATATATGTCGTCAAATTAATCACAGAATTGAGGAATTACTGGATAGTGATATAAGAGTAAAATTTGAGATTATGGTTGATAGTAGTTTAATGGAACATTATAGGGAAATAAAGAATAAGCTGGGGTACGTAACACTGATAGATATGAAAGGCGGAGTAACATGGGAGGCATAATATTGTTGGTATTTATATTTGGATTATTTTTAGGGAGTTTTTACAACGTAGTAGGATTAAGGACACTGAAAAACGAAAGTATTGCCTTTCCGCCTTCTCATTGTACTATATGTAAACATAAGCTAGGGGTAATGGATTTAGTACCTGTAATTAGCTGGTTAAGTTTAGGTGGTAAGTGTAGATATTGTAAATCACCTATATCGGCAATATATCCCTTTGGGGAATTATTCACAGCACTTGGGTACGCCGTTGTAGTTTGGAGGTTTGGATTAACATTATATGCTATACCTCATTTAGTATTGATAACTGTATTAGCTATGGCAACGGCATCAGATTTGAAAGAGATGGAAGTACCAGATAGGTTTGTGGTAGTAGGTTTAATAGTAAACATAATATTAAGGATTATAATACAAGACGGATTAATATATTACGTAGCTAGTGGAATAGCTTGTTTTGTAATACTTTACTTAGTAATGATATTAAGTAAGGGTGGTATGGGTGGCGCAGACGTAAAAATGTACGCACTAATTGGATTAACCATGGGTATGTTCGACGGACTGGCCACTTTATTTTATGCAGCAATACTAGGTGTAATTTACAACCTACCTAAATTGCTAAGTAAAAAGGTAGGTAGGAAGACAGAATTACCTATGATACCTCTAATATCCTTAGGGGTAGTAATTGTTTATATATTTAACATTTATGAGTACCTTATGTAATAAAATAGACACTAACATTTGACTCAGGGGAACTAAATAACACCGAGAGATATTATAATTAGGGGGGATATATTTGAGAGTCGAAGAAGGTTTGGAGAAAAGAATATCAACAGATAAACTACTTGATTACATCGAATGGTGTGAGGAAAAAGGGTTAGACGCTAACATAAGTAATCTAACTGGATTTTTAAAACACCTATTGTCGCAAGACGGGGTAGATACTTATGGTGGAATAATAAAATAAGAGGGGTGTGAGGAATAATGGAAGTATTAGTTATAATAGTTGTATTGTGGTTATTATTTGGTGGAAGTGGTGACAAATCAGGTAACAAAGGCGGACGTGGTGGAGGCAGTAAAGGTGGCAGCGGGGGTAACCCAAGAGGCGGTGGAGCTGGTAAAGACGAAGACTTACGTTCAGAAAGAGCTGGTGGGGACAATCCTCGTGATAGGGCTGGGGCATCCAGAGAGAACGGAGGGCCTATTGGTAGAGATAGGAGATAAAGGCTTTTGCTTTTATCTTCTAATTTAACATGGGGGTAAGTGAATGAGAAACTCAGAGATATTATTTAAAGAATACGAGGATAATGACGGTAAAGTAGATGTTGTTATAAAGGGAATAAGAGGGAAATTTAAAGATATAACAGGGATTGCAGTACCGTGTATGAATTTTGGCGTAAAGTTATTTATAGGGAATGACGACGGAAGTGACGATTGTATTATAAGTAAGGAAGAGTTCGATGAAAATTATACCATAGTGAAAGTGATTGTATATGATTAGAGAATTTGTGAGAACTACAAACATACAAGACAGTAAAAATAATAAAGTAAATATTAAAAATAAAAATAAAAATGACAGAAAAGAGGACAACTTAGGGTTTGAAAATTTATTGAAAGAAGCACAGGAGAAGCTTAAAAATAAATAAAGGGGAAGGGACTTATGAAAAACTGTAAAGACGATAGATTAAACAGAATTCATAAAAGTTCATTCGGCAATATGGAAAATTTATATAAAGATAAGCACTGTGGGTGTTTTCATTGTGGAGCAATGTTTAATTCAAAAGATATATACGAATGGGTACATGAGATAGGTGATTTAAGGACGGCACTGTGTCCTTATTGTGGGGTTGACTCAGTGATAAGTGAGAGTTGTGGGGAAAAGATAACAAAAAAATTATTGGTAGAAATGCACGAACATTATTTTAAAGTTGAGGGGATAGTTTAATATGAAAAATAGTTCAGTGATTTGGGAGGATAAGAAAAGGATATTAGGACAACCTATATCATTTACAAAGTATAGTATATCAGGTAACAAGTTTTACAAGGAGAAAGGATTATTACACAGGAATAGAGACGTATTAATGCTATATAGAATAATAGACACTAGAATGAGCCAAACATTATGGCAAAGATTATTCGGTGTAGGAACAATAGTACTTATGACAAATGATAAATCGCATCCAGAACTTACGGTAGAAAGTGTTAAGGAACCTTTTAGGGTAATGGATTTAATAAATGATTTAGTTGAAGAAGAAAGAAAGAAACAAGGTATAAGGACAACTGAAATAATGAGATATGACTATGGTGACGAGGACGTATTTGGGCATTAAAATAGCTGATATTAAATCAGCTATTTTACGCGTAAGGTGTGTATAAAATATTGGGGTGATATATATCTATTATAACACGAAAAAAGATAAATGTAAATAGGGGGATACTGTGGATAACAGTATTTTATTTTACGATATAGCTATAAGATTGTTATTAGGGTGGATAATAAATTTAGGATTTATTTCAATATCTTTTTCTTTGAGAGGTTATACATTTAAAGATTTACTGAAAGACGAAAAAATGGTATATTTAGCATTAATATTGTCAGGATGTTCATATATGGATAGTTTTATTAGAATAGGATACGTGGATAGCTTATTTATAAGTTTAGCAGTTATACTTGTTTACTTTTATATTGTCCGTATAGTGAGCAATTTATTAAAAAGTAAGTAAGACTTACGGAGGGGTGTCATGGGGTGTCATTGTGTAAAGAAAGTAAAAGAAGAATAAAAGAGTTTTTAGACAAGGCGGGAATAACATACAAAGAATACGCCTATCTGCTAGTACTAGAAGACATAAAAAGTTCCATTATATTGAGTTCAGACGGTAATATAACTTATGTAACAAGTAAGTATAGCCACATAAAATGTAATATAGACGATTTTATGGAATTATTAGAGCTAGGATTAAAGACGACTAAGTAACGACACTGGGGGATGGAAAAGAATTGGGGAAACATATAGAAATTACAGAAGACAACATAAAAAATTATTACATGAAAGAGGTAATAGAGATATCCGAATTACTTACGGAAATGGGAGTAAGCCATTCTAATGGTAGCTCAAAAATATTTACTGAAGGTCTAGAATATATGATAGAAGTAGAATCGGAAAATAAGATTAAAGTATATTTTTATGATAAAATAGTTCTACAGGGTAATTTGGAAAAAGTAAAAAAGTATTTTACCGACGAGATGCCACCGAAAGTAGTGCAAAATAGAAAAACAGAGGACGAGGAGTGACATGAGGTATGACACCGAGTACACATATTAAAATAGCGAAAATATCTTTAGAGCAAATTAAGGGGAGAAGTATATATTTAAACGAGAAAGCATTTATACTTGGGAATGTAGTTCCTGATTTTTCACCCTATCATAAAATAATAAGACACTACCAAGAAAACTCATTTGAATATCTGGTAAGGGCGGTTTCAGATGTAGTAGAGACAAAAGAACTGGGGGAGAAATCCTTTAAACTAGGGATAATTTGTCATTATATATCTGATTATTTCTGTTATCCACATTTTAATAATATGAAATTTAGTTCAAAAGACATAATGGAACATATTATGTATGAGAAGGATTTAGAGATATTTTCAAAGAGTTATCGAGCGGACTTAATAAAAGAATATACTGTGAAAGACCTTGTAACATTGATAGATAACGTTACACAAGAATATAGCAACACCATGAGGCATAAAAATGACATGGAATCTGCATTAAGCGGAGTTATTAACCTTATAGGTAATATAAGTAAATGGAAACCTTTGGTAACATTTGCTTAATGCAAAAGACTAAGAATAAAAGGTTTTAATAAACAGATAAAAGACGGTGTGATTGCACCGTCTTTTATTCACGTAAGGGGGGGTTTTAATATGAATCATAAAAGAGTAGTGAATAGTAAGCATAGTTTTTATGATGTTTACATAGGGAGACCTTCAAAATGGGGTAACCCTTTTTCGCATTTGGAAAGTGAAATAGCAGAGTATAAAGTTAAAACAAGGTTAGAGGCTGTACAGGAATATGCATATTGGATAAATACTCAAGATAACCTAAAAAAAGACTTACACGAGTTAGCAGGTAAAGTGCTAGGATGTTTTTGTGCACCAAACTTATGTCATGGTACTGTGTTAGCAGAGTTAGCTGACAGATTGGAAGAGGATTTTGAAAAGGTAGAAAAGGTATTTACTACTGAAGGAGATGACTTATTACAAGAGGTATACAGGTATTTATTTAACATAAGAGAACACCTAGAAATAGAGGGAGACTTAGAATTTATCCTTAAGGTTAAAAGTATTGTAAAGCATTTAAACAAGACAAGAAATAAGCCAATTATTATATTAACCGAAAAGGAAATGCCGACAAATAGAATAACACACAGAAAATAATATAGGGGGGAATAACCATATGGAAGATAAAAGGGTATTGTTAGATGAAGATACGCCTACACTAGAAATATGTGTATCGTGTGGTAAAGAGACAGAAGTTGACATAAGAACTCATATAGACTTTAGAGTAGGGTATATAGAAGGCGTAGGACAACTTTGTTTAGATTGCTTTAAAAAATATTCATAATATTGTTGGGGGAGACGGAAGATTGGAAAAAAGACTAAAAATATTATTAACAAACGACGACGGTATGGAATCGCATTCAACATTAAAATTAGCTAAATTATTAAGAGATAAGGGGCATGACGTAGTAATAATAGCTCCTATGGAGAATATGTCGGGAATTAGTGGTGCAATGTCATTTAGGAAAGATTTATTTGTTTTAAAAACAGAAGATAATAATTATTTCATAACAGGTACACCTTGTGACTGTATAAATTTAATGATTTCGGGTAGTTTGATTGAGAATAATTTTGACTTAGTAATAAGCGGTATAAATAAAGGTGAAAATGCTGGTTATACAGTATATGATAGTGGTACAGTGGCAGCAGCAAGAAGGGCTAAGATTTACGGATATAAGTCAGTAGCGGTATCCTATGCAAATTATTTATCTAGTCCTGAGGAGCTTGAATTATGTAATGAGTACTTAGTAAGATTGATGGAAAAAGAAAATTATTTTTTAGACCAAGAAAGCAATAAATTCATTAACATAAACATACCTTATATACCAGAGGGGGTAACTTCTGGGGACGAATTGTTTGAAAAATTAGAAGTAAAAGAAACCTACGTAGGTAAAGGTATTTATGCACAGATATTTAAAAAAGTAAGTGAGGGGCATTTTAAGTACGATAACGACGGTGCTTTGGAAGTAGGGTCATTCAGGGAAGGTTGCGACCACGATACTATAAGTAAGGGTATAGTATCTGTAACAAAGATAGAAATTTAATTCAACGTAAATAGATTTTTATGTTAAGATAGTTTTCTATAGGAAATTATAGGAAGGGTGAAAAGAACTTGAGTAAAAATTACAGCAATGAAAGCATTAGGGCATTGAAGGGTGCAGATAGGGTAAGATTAAGACCTGGTGTTATATTCGGTTCAGACGGAATTGAGGGTTGTATACAGTCATTTTTCGAGATTTTATCTAACAGTATAGACGAGGCTAGAGAGGGGTACGGAAATGTAATAGACGTAATAAGACATAAGGATAAATCAATAACTGTAATAGATAGGGGTAGGGGAATACCGTTAGATTTTAATAATAAAGAGGGCAGATTTAACTGGGAGCTAGTATTTTGTGAATTGTATGCTGGTGGAAAGTACAAAAACAATGAGGGAGAAAACTACGAGTACAGTTTAGGTTTAAATGGACTAGGCGCAGCATCTACACAGTTTGCATCCGAATATATGGACGTAGAGGTAATAAGAGATGGTTATAAATATGTTTTACATTTTGAGAAAGGTAATAATGTTGGAGGTTTAGAGAAAACTAAGGTAAAGACTAAAGAAACAGGGACAAAAATAAAGTGGAAACCCGATTTAGAAGTATTTACTGACATAGATATACCATTAGAAACATATAAAGAGGTATTAAAAAGGCAAGCAGTAGTGAACAGAGGTTTAAAGTTTGAATTTTATGACGAGGAATCTGGCACGCATGAAACATACTTATATGAGAATGGTATAGAGGACTACGTAAAAGAGATTATAGGGGAAAAAGGATTAACAGGAGTTCAGTATTATGAAATGGAAGAGATAAAAGGTAAGGACAGAGAGGATAAAGCTGAGTATAAAGTTAAAGCCGAGATAGCCTTTGCATTTAGCAATGAAAACACAAGGATAGAGTATTACCACAACTCTTCATATTTAGAATACGGAGGTTCGCCTGATAAAGCATTGAAAAGTGCCTTTTTAAGTGTAATAGATAAATACTTAAGGGAAAATGGTAAGTACAATAAAAATGAGAAAAAGATAACTTTCCAGGACATAGAGGACAGTTTAGTATTTATAAGTAATTCATTCTCAACGGTCACAAGTTATGAAAATCAGACCAAAAAGGCTATAACAAATAAATTTATACAGCAAGCAATGACGGAATTCCTAAGAGAAAGGTTGGAAGTTTACTTTATAGAAAATCGTATAGAGGCTGAAAAAGTTGCAGGGCAGATATTAGTAAACAAGCGAAGTAGAGAGAAAGCTGAAAGTACTAGGATAAACGTAAAGAAGAAATTAGCAAACGATATTAGTATAACAAATAAAGTAAAGAAATTTGTTGACTGTAGGACAAAGGATAAAGATTTAAGAGAATTGTATATAGTAGAGGGTGACTCTGCTTTAGGAAGTACAAAACTGGGCAGAGATAGCGAGTTCCAAGCTATAATGCCTATTAGGGGTAAGATATTAAATTGTTTAAAAGCTGATGTAAAAAGAATATTTGATAGTGAAATAATAGTTGATTTATTAAAGGTATTAGGTTGTGGGGTAGAATTATCTTCAAAACAGAATAAAGAGTTAAGTAACTTTGATTTAGAAAAGTTAAACTGGAATAAGATAATTATATGTACGGACGCTGACGTGGACGGATATCAGATAAGAACACTGGTATTGGCAATGATTTACAGATTAGTTCCTACATTAATTAGAGAAAAGTTAGTATATATAGCAGAATCTCCTTTATACGAGATTATAGACAAAGATGAAAAAAGCCATTTTGCTTATAGTGACAGTGAGAGAGACGCTATAATGAAAAAATTAAAATCAGGGTTTAAGGTGCAAAGGTCAAAAGGACTTGGTGAGAATGAGCCTGAAATGATGTGGGAAACTACAATGAACCCCGCAACAAGAAGATTAATCCGAGTAACAATGGATGACGCAGAAAAAGCTAATGAGTATTTCGAGTTATTCTTAGGTAACAATGTAGATAGAAGAAGAGAATTCATAGCTGAACACGGACATAAATATATAGACGTGACTGACTTAGACTAGAAAAGTACACCTAGAAGAATAATTACACACATAAAAAAGACGTTTGCAGAAATATAATTGTAAACGTCTTTTTTATATACATAAAGGAGGTGTAAACCGCAGGGGATATCCTGAGTATATATTAGAGTATTTAAGACAGCGGGAGGGGTTAGACGATGACGACACAAGTATGGGCGAAGAGTTTAACGAAATGGATAAGGACGAAGTACTAGACGAAGCATTAAACTGGTTGGGACTAATTGGGTGTGGGGGTACAATAAGAGGTCTTGTAGAAGACATATACGACATAGTACTAGAGTAGTCCTTGAGGTAAAATAAGGCGACAAATAAGATAGGGGGTACGGGGATATGCTAAGTAGGATTAGGCTTGGAAATATAACTGACTTAGGTGAAAAGATAATCGGGGAAATACTAATAGACGGTATATACGCTGGGTATTACGAGGACTTTCCAATGTCAGGGGAGATGTATTTTCACTTTGAGGAAGAAGAAAGTGAAGAAATATTTTATAGTTTAACAAAGAACTATAGGGGGATAAAAGAAAACCCTGAGATAGCGTTTATAGACGATTTGAGGGCTGGTAAAATATAAATAATATAAGGGGTGAGTATTTTGAAAAAACATTTTGAAAGAACAGTTGACAAAATGGTGCAAAGTTTAATAGCCGAGGCAGAATACGCAGGGATAGATTTATCTGACGTAGACATAAATAATTTTAATTATTTGTTAGACGAGTTATTTAACGACGGTGGGGAAGTAAGATGTAAAAAATTTACAGATATTGCTATAGAATACGCCTTAGGGTTTGGGGAATTAGAAACATGGCCTTTCATGGACGCTCAGTGGAAATGTATAGACGAGGCTATATATAGAGTGGCAAGGTATTTCAAAAACAAGCAATTAGCTTAATATACTGACGGGAGGGTGCAGTGGAAATGCAAGAGTTGTTAGATAATATTATAAAATATTACTTAGAGGTAATTATGGAAGACTATGATGTAGACGAAGTCGTGGCATTAAGAGCACTGACAGACGCACTGCAAGACGAAAATTTAGAGTATGAGATATTAGAAGTAGTAGAGGAAAAATTAGAATTATAAAACCCTGAAAGGGGTTTTTACATATTAATAGAAGGGTAAAATGAAAAGATATATAGAAGTAGAGAAATTATTAGAGTTGGAAGAAATAGAAAAATTAGCTGAAAAGGTTTATATACCGTTAGAGGACTTAAAAAGCATGAAATGTATAACGACATAGAGGAAACTGTACATGAGGAAATAGATCAGTGTTTTAATATAGGTACGATGATAGAAATTATAGAGAGTAACAGTTTTATGGGAAGTAATAAAATTTATAATAGGGCATTGACAAAAATAAAAATATATGATATAATGTAATTAATAAATTAAAGGGGGGAATTATTAATGGCAAAAATAAAAGGTATAGAAATAAAGGCAATGACAAAATTTAAAGGTCACGAGGGTGAGACTTTAACACAGGGAAATATATATATGGACGGAAAAAAGATAGGTTGGTATTCTGAGGACTCTTGGGGTGGATGTATGAACATTGATATAGAGAAAGAATACGCAAAAGAATTTAATAAAAGAGCTAAAAAGCATGCCGATGGCGAGGAATATTTCCTGTATGATTTAATAAATTTAAAACTAGTAGAAGACGAATTTAAGAAAATTATTAAAAAAGGATACAAAGCATTAATAGTAGTAAAACATGAAAGATTCTATAACTCACATATCTATTCTCCTGACACTGATATAGAAAAAACTATAGCTTGGTTAGATAAAAACGGCTATGAGAAATACAAAATAGATGGGGAATACGACTTAAAAGTATATAAAAATTTAGAAGACTTTAATATATAAAAATAAACCACACTAAAAGTGTGGTTTATTACTAATGATTTGTTATTGACAGAGATGTTAAAATGTGATATAATAAGATATAAATAACAGACGGATGGGTAATATATGAGTAAAATAAATTTTAAAGATATACCACAATTTACAAGAGAGGGTCATTGGGAGTGTAACTATCATATACACAGGGGGTGAGACATCATGGATATAGAGAAATTAGATGGATTAGATATAATGAGATACTATAGGGAAAGAGAGAAAATAGCGGAGAAGTTCTATGACGAAAAGAAATATAACGAGTTAATACTGAAAATAATAGACAAAGACAATGACTCAGAGAATTGGGACATAGAAGACGATATAATGTTTAGTTTTCTATTTGGTAAGGCTGAGGAGCTGGCGGGAATTGAAGAGGAAGTCAATATAAGATACGAGGATAAAGTAATAAATTTATTTGAAATACACGGTCAAGGGTGTTACAGAAGATTTAAAATTATTGATAGTGCAGATTACTGCATAGATTACGAGGATTTAGTAGAGTTTCACGAAACAGGTAAAAAGCCTTTAAAGTATACGGTATTAGATATATTAGACAGAGCGTTTGATACACTTTCGTGTGCACATAATTCAGAAGTAATCGAAATAAATGGCCAAAAGATAAACCTAGAGGAAGTAAAGTATTATATTATAAATAAAATATTATAGTAGACTGGGGGAACACTGATGAAATATTTAGAAGCAATATGCATAGATAAAGGTGTAATAACATTAATCGAAGAAGACGGTGAGATAGTAAGTTACAAGCAGTTAGGAATAGACGGACTAAGTGAAAGGGAAAAAAGGAAATTTATACAGGATGGTATACTAGCAGAGGATATAGAACTTTATGATACGATACCCGAGGATTATGAAATATATTTTGAAGACGAAGAGATTATGGGTAAAGCTGAAAGATATTTTATATAGCAGAGAGGGGGAGATTTTAATGTTTAGAACAGATTTTAATGTAGAATCAGATATACTTATAGTAGGGGACCCAATACCTGGGGATGATAAGACAGGAACTTATGTAGAAATTGAAAATCCCCGTAAAGGACTTTGGGGAATAATACCCGTATTTTCAGGGAGTAGATTAAAGAGCGTGTTTTTCGTAGCTAGGGAAAGGTCAAAAGTAAATACAAAGTTAGACGAGGAATATACAGTATATACTCCTAGCGGACATATAGGAGCGTTTGACATAAACTACTTTATAAACGACGGAAGTAACGAAGAGTATGAGGATACTATAATAGACCTTTGTAATGTAGAACGTAAATGTAGTGGATATATCGAAGGTGGTGCAGTTGCTAGACCTCACCAAGAAATTGAGCCAGAAATGAATTTACTGGTGAGTAGAAACTATAAAGGTGAGGCAATAGAAATAATAGTTTATATAAAAGATAGATGGGATTAAAAATTGGATAATGTAATGAGGAAGAGTAGTATTAAGGTAGCTGGATTAATAGAAAAAATTACTGGATGGATAAGAATGTTTAATATAGGTATGGGATAATATATGAAAAAAGATAAATTTAAAAAAATAATCAAAAAGACATTGGAATACGTAAAAATAGTGATTATAGCACTAGCTATAGCAATAATACTGAAAGAAAACGTAATATGTGGGGCATATATAATAGGTGAATCAATGGCCCCGACTTTGAATGACGGCGATGTAATAATAATGAATAGACTAGGCATTAGAAAACGCAGGATAGATAGGTATGATATAGTTAGTATAAAAGGTGTTGAATTTGATAAAACCATTATTAAAAGGGTAATAGGTGTTGCTGGTGACGTTGTAGAGATTAAAGAAGGAAAAGTTTATGTAAACGGTGAAATACTGGAAGAGGAATATATTACTGACGGAACAGAAACATACCCCTACGACGAAAGATATTGGGAGGTTCCCGAAGGTAGCATATATGTTTTAGGGGATAACAGAAACAATAGCTTAGACAGTAGGTCGTTTGGCACTGTAAAGTTAACTCAGGTTGATGGAGTAGTATGTTATAGATACCTGCCTTTTAAAAAGGTAGGTAAAATAAACTAGGAGGACTGCGATAAGAAAGAAGTTTATACATTATGGATAACATCAGACTACTAGAGAGTATCATTTGAGGATTTTGAGGGATATATTTACTCAAAGTAGTTGAGTATACCGCAGCTTTTAGCTTAGGGCATAACGTAGACGAAGGTGAGTGGGTGTACGCTGGGAAAATAAGTGTTGACTCTGGATTAGTTGTTATTGCCAACAAAGATAAATTATTCCCTGAGGACGACGAGAGGTTCTTGGGAAACTTTGATAACAACGAGGATTTTGGAGGATTTGACGGTGGTGTGTTCTGTACTAGTGGTTATGGAGACGGTGTATACGACGTGCAGATACAAGAGGTAAATGGTGAAATAGTCGCGATAGAGATAGTATTTATTTAGGGATTTTATCCCTAATTACATATTTATTTGGAGGCAAAATGACGCGACAAGAAAATCAGTACAAATGGTTGGGAGAACTTATTTTAGCCATAAACAACTGAGCAATAAATCAGGAAATGAAATCCAAGAAATGCTTTTCCAAGAAAAAGGTGTGATTTGGGGAAACCTTCCAACATACCAAAAAAGAGGGGCATGTGTAGTAAAAGAAAAATATGAACTAAATAACGATTTAAAAACTAAAAGAACTAGATGGGTTGTAGACAAAGATATGCATATATTTACACAAGATAAAGAGTATATAGAAAAGTACTTATAAAACAAGGGGGTTATAAAACCCTCTTTAAATAATCCTGGGGAGGGTTTTAGATGACAGATTTAGATAAACTGTTAGAGGAATATAGTAAGAGTAGAGATAAGAGTGTGAGAAACAAAATAATAGAAGAAACGGTGGGATTAGTAAAGATAGTAGCAGGGAAGATGTATAATCATTTAGGAGGTACAGTAAGCTACGAGGATATAGAGAGCTATGGTATAATAGGGTTAATAGATAGTATAGATAAGTTTGATATAGGTAAAGGGGTAAAATTTAATACATATGCTCCTATAAGGATTAGGGGAGCAATATTAGATAAATTGAGGGCACTTGACTGGGTTCCTAGAGAAGTACGAAAAAAATCCAGGTTATTACAAGACGTAATTAGTGTTTTAAGCAACGAGCTAGGGAGAGAACCTAGTAATGTAGAGATAGCTGATAGAATGGAAATTACACCTGAGGAATTAAATAAGCTACTACAAGAGACTTACGTATACAACGTAGTGTCTTTAGAGGAATATCTAGAGGAAGTTAAAGGTATTGAGGGCATGGGTAGTCCCAGCAGAGAGTTAGAGGAATTGGAGTTAAAAGAAGAACTAATAAAAAGTATAGAGGAGTTAAAAGAACAAGAAAGACTAGTGATAAGCTTATATTATTACGACGAATTAACACTAAAGGAAATTGGATATGTATTGGGGGTAACAGAATCTAGAGTATCTCAGATTCACAGTAAGGCGTTATTAAAATTAAGGGGTAAGCTTGAAAACTTTTATAGTTATTAGGTTATGCAGAAACTGTGCAGTACTGAGCGGTATAAGTGTAGAAAATATTGGGATAGATGAGGAATATTAAATGGAAGTTGTAATTATTTATGAGTCATTATATTATAATAATGACAATGATTGTGATAACGAGGAGCATAAGGATGAATACTACGGGGTACAATTTTTGGGGGGTTCAGATTATCAGATAATACCTGGTGAGGATATACCTATACATTTTGTAATTGATAATGAAAACGACGAGGTAATTGTAGATACGATTTATTTAGACGAATTGTCAGAGGAAATGATACTAAGATTTGCTAGTGTGGAATATAAGAAACATTTTGAAGAGAGATAATGGTAGGTAATGACTTTAAGATAGAAGAGGACCCCAAATACGACCCTGGCAAGGTATATATAAAATATAGGGGTGGGTCTGGGTATTACTATCATCTATATAAATATTATATTTAAAGAGAGGGATTTGTATGAAATTGAAAGCTGGTAAGTACTTTATAGGTGACCCTTGTTACGCTATAAAGGACGAATTATGGAGTGAGTTTTGTAATAATCTTTTTAATGCGGAGGCTGAAAGGAACTTTACGGGTGAGGTAATCTTAAGGGGAGTAAAAATATTCGTAAGTAATACACAATACGGAGACGGTTGCTACGAGGACCAGTATGGTAATAGCTATTCTGTAGACGCTGGATTAATTGGGGCAGTACCTTTAGAAGAGGGTATAACAAAAGAAGAAAATGAGTTTGTTGATTTAGGGTTAATAGTAGATATTGATAGAGATTTTAATTGTTACTATTTAGACGAAGATGGAACAATAGAAATAAATGGACATATTATAGAGACTGGCTTCTACGAGGACGATTATGTATATTGGGAAGAGGAAGGAGACGATTGGGGCGACGATGAAGACGATTATTAAACACAAAGGGTAGACATTTAGTTTACCCTTTTCAAATTTATATTTACATCGGGGAGTGCTAGGGTACTTAGATTATATAATTATGAACAATAGTCTAAAGAGTAATAGTTAAAGAATTAGTCTGATAAAAGACACGCTAGCACACATGGGGTAGGCACTAAGTTTAACCTTTTATATATTACATAATGGAATAATTAAGCAATTGAAAATAGGGAGTGAATTTGATTGGCAAGAAAAAATAAAGCAAAGGAAATTAAAAGAGAAAAAAGCAATGTAGTAGCCAAAGTACACGATATGGAGGTATCTGATATATTAGAAACTAACTATATGCCTTATACAATGAGTGTTATAGTTAGTAGAGCATTGCCTGAAATAGACGGACTTAAACCTTCTCACAGAAAGCTTTTATACACAATGTATAAAATGGGATTATTAAAAGGCAGTAAAACAAAGTCTGCAAATATAGTAGGAGCTACAATGAGATTAAATCCTCATGGTGACCAAGCGATATATGAAACAATGGTACGTTTAGCAAGAGGTAATGAATCATTGTTATTACCTTTAGTAGATAGTAAAGGTAACTTTGGAAAAGTTTATTCTAGGGATATGGCATTTGCAGCCGCGAGATATACAGAAGCTAAATTAGAAAAAGTGGCTCAAGAATTCTTTAAGGACATTGATAAGAACACTGTAGATTTCATACCTAACTATGATAATACTACAACTGAACCTTTGTTACTTCCAGTAACATTTCCTGCAATATTAGCTAATCCTAATATGGGTATAGCAGTAGGTATGGCTAGTAATATATGTTCATTTAATCTTGAGGAGCTTTGTAATGCAACTATAGAGATAATTAAAAGTAAGGGAAAAGATGTTGATTTAATAGAAATATTGAAAGCACCTGACTTTCCTACTGGTGGGGAATTAGTATATAACAAAGAGACAATAAAAAGAATATATGAAACAGGAAAAGGTACATTTTATTTAAGGGCGAAAACTAAATATGATGCTAAAAATAATTGTATAGAAATTTATGAAATACCCTATACAACAACTATAGAGGCTATTACTGAAAGTATAACAGAGTTAGTAAAAAATAATACAATTAAGGAACTTACTGATATAAGAGACGAAACTGACAAAGAAGGACTAAAGATAGTATTAGATTTGAAAAGAGGAACTGACGTAGAAGTATTGTTAGCTAAGTTATATAAGCTAACTCCAATGCAGAGTCCATTTAGTTGTAATTTTAACATAATAATAAACGGTTATCCTCGTGTATTGGGTGTACGAGAAATAATAGAACATTGGGTAGACTTTAGAATGAATTGTGTTAGAAGAGGGATAGAATTTGACATTGAAAAACAAAAGAGGAAATTGCATTTATTAAGAGGGCTAGACAAAGTTTTATTAAACCTAGACAAAGCAGTAAAAATAGTAAAAGATACACCAAAAGACAAAGACGTAATTAAAAACCTAATGGAATTTTTCAAGATAGACGAGGAACAGGCAAACTATGTAGCAGATATAAAATTAAGAAACTTCAATAAAGAATACATTATAAATAGGACAAAAGACATAGGAATTACTGAAAAAGAAATAGCTAGATTAGAAGGTATAGCAGGTAGTGATACGAAGATAAGAAACATAATAATAAAAGAATTAAAGGAAGTAGCTAAAACATACGGAAGTCCAAGAAAAACTACATTAATATCTGAGAAGAAAACTGAAATACCTGAGGAGATATTTGTAGAGGACTATAAATTAAAAATGTATTTATCTAAAGAGGGGTACATTAAGAAGGTACCGCTAGTATCATTAAGAGGTAATAGTGAACATAAGCTAAAGCCGAGTGATTATATAGTACAAGAGATAGAAACTACAAATAAAGCTGACTTGTTATTATTCTCAAATAAACAAATAGTTTATAAGTTAAAAATAAGTGAAATGGAAGACACCAAGTTAAGTAGTTGGGGTGAATTTATACCTAACTTACTAGAGTTAGGTGACGGAGAAGAAATAATACACATGGTATGTACAGAGAATTACGAGGGGTCTGTAATATACTTCTTCGAGAATGGTAAAACTGCTAAGATAGATATGAAAGGTTACGAGACGAAAACCAACAGAAAGCAGTTAGTTAACGCTTATAGTAAAGCATCGCCAGTAGTAAGGATGCTTACTCTAGGTGTAGACGAAGATATCGACGTAGTGTTACAAAGTAACGTAAATAAGATATTAAGAGTTAACACATCTAAGATAAGTTTAAATACCTATAAACAATCTGGTGGGTTAAACACTATGAAACTGAAAAAAGGTGAAAAAGTAACAGGTGTATATTTATTAGACGAAATAAAATTTGAGGACTTAGAATATTATACAACAGCAAATATTCCCGCAGTTGGTAAGTTTTTAAAGAAAGAGGATAGGTTGAGTAAGTAACACACATTTATCAGCCTGAAAAATTGCAAATAGACGCAAAATTAAACCTACTGATAACTACAATTAGTAGGTTTAATTTATAATATTATTTGGGGGTGTAGAAAATGATAAAACTAACTTACACTGAGGAAATGCGGAAGAACGATGAACTATGGAAAGTGGAGAAAGAAGACTAAGGAGGGGTTATAAGTGGATAAAGATACTTTATATGATAAATACTTAGATGAAAATGCTGATGTATTTTTAGAAATGGACGGGATAAGAATAAATAGAGGGAAACATTTATTGCTGTTTAAAGGGGTAGACTTGGAAGGTCGAGAGATAAGGGTTGAAATGGATTTAGAAAAGCACCCCTTTGGTGAAAGTACTATTATATGTAGCTTAGAAGAATTTACACTAAAGGAATTAACTGGGGATAGAGATATGTATTTTCAAGTGTATATAAAATACAATGGAAGGGATTACATGGATTTGTATGATTATGTTTAATAGGGAAGGGCTTTAAATAGTCCTGTTTGTTTTGCATATAATATGCATGGGGACGGTGAAAGCGTGGGTAATCTAAATATAGATATTAGTGAGGTTATAAAAGGAATAAGAAATTTAAGAAGAAATACTGACGATATTGAGCTTGGGTATAGAAAGTTAGCCATAAGTTTAGAGGAATTAGGTAGGAGCTGGAGAGATACAGAGTTTAAGAAAGTAGAAGGCTATGTAGGGCAAGCTGGAATAATATTAGGGAAGTATAAAAAGGATAGTGAAGAGTATTTAGATTACGTATTAATTAGGCTACAGGGTTTAATGAGAGAATACTCCAGTGAAGGTGGTAGTTTAGAGGATATGGAAAAATTGTACCAAGACGACCTTGGTGGGGGACAGCTAGACCTTGAAGATTTAGAAGGTGGGGAAATAGAATTAGGGGACTTAAATTTAAACAACAAAAATAGACTAGTATAACATAGGGGGAGAGGATGGTATTTATGAGTAGAATACAAATTGACGTAAACGCGGCTAATGTTTTTTTAAACGAATTAAGAAGTTATAAAGTAAAAAGTGCTGAACAAATAAAGGAACTAGAATCGGCCATAAGAGGTATAGAAAAAGTATGGGGAGACGAACAGGGGAAAGAATTTAGTGAGAAATTACTAAGTAAGTTAAGAGTGTTAGAGGAATTTAATAAAGGTCTAGAAAGAATTGAAAGATTTGTAGATAACAAGGTAAATGCGGCAAGTAGGAGATTAGTGTAAATAAAGGAGGTGTATAACACCCCTTTATTAAATTACACAATATTACATAAAGGAGTTAGATTATATGATATATAATAAGCGGATAGTAGACGAAAGAGCAGACAAATTAAACCAAATATTTGGGAAGATAAAAGGAAGTGAAATTGAAAAAGAAAATATAAAAAATGAAATAGAGGCCTTAAAAATTGCTAAAGAGGAAAGAATAAGAGAAATAAATGAAAAGAAAGAAGAGGAACTAGCTAAGTTAGAAGAAAAGAATATTAATAACTTAGAAAAATTAGAAGAGGGTATAAAGATAAATTTCGAAAAGAGTTTAGAGACATTAGAGGGAATAAGAGAAAGTATCGACAATATAGAGATTAGTATGGATGAATCCTTCAAGCATTTGAAAGATAACGCAGATAGAAAAAGAGCGTATGTAGAACCTAAAAATATTAATGAAGCGGTCACAAAATTAAAATGTCTATACGAGGAAATAGTTCATAATAAATCTGAAAGAGATAAGAAAAATGAAGGTGCTAGTAGATTTATAAGCTTGATACATGATAAATTAATTGAAATGAAAGACAAACTACAATTTAGGCAGAAATTTGCAATAATATTGTTTATAGGATTCCTAATATATAAAATAGTGGTAGGGTTTATGGAGAAAGACACTACAACTCAAATAGTATACGGGGTATTTATAATTTTAGTAGTAACTGTAACTTTATTACTAAGACATCAATTTAAAACTAAAAGTGTATTTGGGAACGTAAATAGGGTTTATGAAATTTACAACTTAATAGAATACCTTGATAAGAAATATAAACTAGAAAAGTTAAATTTAAGTGTTCAAGAAAGAGATAAGATAAGAAAGGCAAAAGAAATTGCTGAGAACATGTATACAAAAAGTATAGACGAATTAAATAAGCGATACGCTAGAGAGATAGAGCTACTGGAAGAGGAGTATGGGAATAAAATTACTTTACTTGAATTCCAAGAGGGATTTGATTTAGTAGACTTTGACGAGGATATAGAAATAGTTGAGAATAATGAAATACCTCTATTAGCCAATACGGTAATAAAGGATAGAAGAATAGGTTTATATTACAATATGCGGAGTATTATAATAAACAACAGAATTATTAGTAGTATTTCTGAAAAAATAATGCAGAATTTAGCTCAAGAAATTGTAAGAAAAGAGGAACTAGGATTAGTAAAAATAAAGCTAGTAGACGTTGTAGGGTTAGGCAGAAAATTTAGAGATATTATAAAGCTAAAGGGTACAGGGTTAGACATATTAGATGAAAAAATATATATAACTAATGAAGAAATATCAAATATGCTGGACGGTTGTATACAAAAAATTAGTAGTAGGTTACAGAATATACTGGCATATAAATATAAAAACATATATGAATACAACGAGGAAAATGACAAAAAATTGGACTATGAGTTTATATTTATACAAGACATGGATAAGATAAAAGATGAAAAGATTTATCAAAAAATAAACACAATAATTCAGCACGGTAGAGACTGTGGAATTATTATAATAGCCTCAGGTACTAATTTAGAAACAATAATAGACGAGGACGTTGATATAATAGAGGTTGTAGAGGGTGGGGGAATATTCGCAAGAAGATATAATGGTGTAGACGTAGAATACCCATTAGAGTGTATAGATGAAGAAATATACATGAGTAAAATAGACGAAATATACAAGAAGGCATCAGCAATAGGAAATAAGAGTATAAATTTTTAGATATGATACCGTCTGACGACGAAATTTGGGCTGGGGACACGAGTAATTCATTAGACGTAGTAATAGGTGTAAAAGACGATGGTGGGCTTCAGAATGTAAAGTTGGGTGGGGCAGGCATAAATCGTCATATATTATTAGGTGGAAACACTGGTTCTGGAAAGCACCATTTTTACACACCCTTATAATTAGTTCATGTTTAAAATATTCATCTGAAAAAGATTAAATTAAAGGAGTGAATACCAAATGGCTAAAAGAGATATGAAAAAATTAGCTTATGAAATAGCTGATTTACTAGACAGTTATGAGTGCGCGGATGGCACAATGATTTACTTTGACAATAAGAGATTGGAACACTTAGGAGACGAGTGGGTATTAAAAGAAGGTTATAGTCCAGACACTTACTTTGAGTATTGTAATTTAGATACATTGAGCATGTCATTTGAGGGACCTTTTTATGAGGTAATAAATTACGGGTTATGTAATTCGTTATTAGAAAAGTTTGATAAACTAATCGCTAGTTATGGATATTACTATGAATTAGGGAATTCTTGGAATTTATCTTTGTACGAGTAAAGACTTATAGGATTGATATGGTTAATAACCAAATAATAGTTTATCCTGGAACATCTAGTGTGGAAAATATTACAGAGACATGTTGTATGATAGGTTAAATACAAATACATTTGAAATATTAGATATAATGTATGAGTTCATATAAATATAAGGAGGAAAGTCAATGAACACAAATAAAATGCAAATTATGAGATTGTTAGAGGATTTAGAAATACCTTATGAGGAGTACAAAGAATCATTAAAGATAGAATCTAAAGATAGTATAATAGCATTTTTTCACAGTGGTAACATAGGGTTAGTGGATTCCGCAGTAGCCATAACAGGGGATTTAGACGGAATTATAAAATACATTAAAAACAACTGGTAGACGCCAGTTGTTTACATAAAAATAGGAAGGGTCGATAATGAGAGTAAAGATGTTTACACATACGGATTTAGACGGTGTAGACGTAAGCGAATTAGCAAAATTATTTGGATGCAGGGGCATATTAACTCGGCTGGTAGTGAATTTGATAAGTTACTAGTAGACCAATTTATAAATAAAATTATTAACTAGGAGGGCAAAAAATGATATAACTTTTTATATATTGAAATGAAAGAACCTGATAGTGTAATACGCGTAAAGTTTAACGACTTACTACTAGACGGCGACGAGGTAAGTTTAGAAGAGCTTAGAGAAATTTTTGGGTAGGTAATAGATATGTTTTGGTATAGTGAGGATTTACAAGACTAGGAGGGAGAAAATGTTAGATTTATTGTACTTACTGAATATAAATGAACGTAAAAGAAACGATTTTGTACTAGATATAAATGATTGTTTCATTTCAGAGTATTATACATTTGAAGAGGAATACGGGGCATTGTGTGGGGGTTCGATTGAAGGGTTACTAGAAGAGGAATCTCAGGAAATGCTTTTTGAATTAAGTGGGATTAACGTAGTAGATTATGGTGAGTATGACTATACACTAGAACAAAGAGGAAATTTATTTAAAGTAGATAAAGTAATAGGTACAGAGGGTGTATGTGTACCATCAGAGCATTTCAACTTCAATAAAATAGAGTTAATTGATTATAATACGCCTTCAGAATAAGTACGCTAGAAAAGGAAGTAAAGGAAGTAAAGGAATTTACAAAAGTAGCAGAATATTAAATGTAAGGATGAAATTATGAAAGGGTTATTAAAATTAGAATTAATGTGTAAATTTGAAGAACGCATAGGATTGGAATTAGCAAAGATGATATTAGTAGCATCAATAGTGTTGTTAGTGATTACTAGGATATTATTAATATTTATCTAGGAGGAATATAAAAATGAGAAGAGACTTTAAGGAATTTATAGACAAAGAAATAGACAACATGGCGGAGAACTATATAGAGTTATGGGTGGATAGCTACGATAGTCATACATTGGAGGATATAGAGTATGACCTGAGAGTTAATCTCGATATAAGTAGTGAGATAGAATTTGCTGAGGAAAGGTTAGGTAGAGAACTAAGCGACGAGGAATACGACGAATTGGAAGAGGAGTTCATAAAAGCAGTGCTAAGGAATTATTTATATAGTCAAAGGTGGAGTTAATCCACCTTTGATTAATAGGAAGGTGTAATTTATGGACGACATAAGAATAAAAGATTTAAATATAGCGGCCTTGTGGTATGAAATGGCTGAAGTAAGATATAGAGGTAATAGGGATGGGGACATTGTGATAGCCGAAGATTGGCATATTTGGGAAGAGGGAACTAGTATATGAGATAAGAGAGTGGTTTGACAATAACCATTCTAAGGGGATAAAATATTTGCAAGATAAAATATACTAGGAAAGAGGAGACATCATGGGAAAAGTGTATTTACTGGTGGTATTAATAGTAGTAACGACGCTTGTAGGATGTACAACTAATACGCTAAACCAGCCTGGGAGTTTAACTATTGATATGAATAGCGGGGAGTATGTATATAACAAAAATGTTAATGAGGTACTGAGGGGAAATATAGGGGTAACAGAAGAAGGTGAAATAAACACAAAAGATTTAGTAGAGATATTAGAGATAGCTGTATATATTCCACCAAAGAAAAAGTATATAAGTTTAGACGAAATAAAGGGAGCGGGGTACTACGTAGAATGGGATAAAGAAAACAATATTATAAATTTAAACGATAAAAGTCCTGAAGGATACAAGCCCATAAGGTACTCAAAAATAGAAGAGGAATTTTTTGAAGACAAATTTGGTGGGGAAAAGGGTTTAGAGTATGAATACATTTTAAAAGTACATGATTATGCCACCTATATGAAAATATGTCCCAGTGAGGGAAATAAAATTAGTGTTGAAAGTGTGCTAGACGACCTACGTAGTGGTGTAATAGTCAATGTTGAAGAGGAAAGTAGCAAAGAAGATTACAGATGCGAATATATAAAAGTGGAGAGAGTATTAAGTGGTAGGATAGTAGTAACAAATAAAGAAGGTAAAGTTTATTTTGGATATAGATAGGGGGCTAAAGACTATAAATGCAACTAATGGAATTACGGAATAAATTATATGATTTAGATAGAAATATATGTGAGGAAAAGACAAAGTTATATCTAGTATTACCTTTAATAGAGTATTTAGGTTATGATATATTTTCACCTTTTGATATAATACCTGAGTACAAGCCTAGGTATTATGCTGGGAACGACAGGGTGGATTACGCCATATGTGAAGACGAAATACCTAAAATATTCGTAGAGGTGAAAAGACTAAGAACAGATTTAAAAGAGGAACACGTGAGTTGGTTAGCAAAATATTTCAATTCAGACCCTTTTATAAAACTAGGTATTTTAACAAACGGGGAAAGATATTTATTTTTCACTGATAGTTTTCACGAAAACATGATGGATACAGAACCATTTTTCGAGTTTAATTTAAAAACATATCATCCAATAGACGAGTATTTAATAGACTATTTTAGTAAAAGTAATTTAAATGGTTCAAGTGTAGAGTTATGTATGAAAACAATATCAGAGATAGGTAAGATACAGAACGCATTTAGGTTAATTTACGCAAATCAAGAACACTTTAAAGAATTAAGAGAAAACGGTGATGAGTACGTTATGAAAGAAATATATAAAATAGCTAAGGTAACCGAGGAAGACATACCTTTAAACCTAGCATTTATAGCCGTACCTATACACAGATTATAAGGAGGAAAACTGAAATGACATACAAGGAAAGAATAAATAGCTGGGAATTTCTAAAGGATTTAGAGGATAGCGTTGGGTACAAGTATACAATTTACATTCTAAGCGTGTCTGGAATAATAGAACCTATTTGTGGAGGAATTATTGAGTATGTAGAGGAAGAGGACAACACAATATACATCAAATTAGAGGGAATGAGGAACTTAGAAAGGTTTCCATTAGACAGTATTAAGAGCATAGAGAGAAATGGTGGGGAATATAAAATAATATACAACGACGATAGCTTTTTCATAGTAACTATAGTATAGGGATTCATGTGGTATGGAGCCTATATACTTGGATTACTCCCAGGGTTTTAGCGTGTGTCTAGAGGTAGAGGTTTACGACAGGGGTAAAATTGTATTATCAGTTTTATATGATAAAGACGGAAACGCTTTAATAGATTTAGATGACAGAGAAAATTTAAACGGAAAGTACGAGTTTAAATAAAATGGATATACCTATGTAGCTGAGGTAATATTGGTATAGAAACAATTAAACAGGAGGTTGTAAGAATGAAATTAAGCAATAAAAATATAGCGTTAGGAATAATGATAACTTTACTGATAGGTGTTGTAGTTAGTACAATGCAGCCCGAGATTATACAAGCTGAAACTGTAGGTAGGCAAGAAACTAATATAATAAAAGTAAACGGTATTGCTAGTGTAGCGGCTATACCAGACACAGCATTTATCAATGTGGGTGTAATAACTGAGGATAAAGATTTAGAAAAAGCACAAGAGGAAGCTAAAACTAGACTAAATGGTATAAACAAAACATTAGAAGGACTAGGTATAGAGGAAAAGGATATTAAGACCTTGAGCTATAATATAAGTCCAAAATACGCATGGAACGAAAAAGAAATGAATAATAACATAGTGGGATATACCGTAAGTAGTTACCTAGAGGTAAAAGTAAAAGATATAAATATAGTAGGTAAATTAATAGATAAAGTTACTGAGGCCGACGGTAATGTAGTAAATGGAATAAGGTTTAAGGTGTCAGATGAACTTGAGTTATACAAAAAGGCATTAGAGTTAGCCGTAAAGAACGCTGAGGATAAAGCCTTAGCAATAGGAAAGCCTTATAATATAACTAAAGTAAGACCTATTAAAATAGACGAAACAAGTAATATAAGTAATTACGTACCAGTAGATAGAGGGGCAACTTCATCAGATTTAAGAAATTATACTAATATTAATGTTGGTGAGATGAAAATAACTGCAAATGTAGTAGTTGAATTTGGTTATTAGGATGGGTAAACCACGCCAAACGGTTTTGAGGTTTATGACGAAGTAAAAGAGGTTAATAGGGTAGTATATGATATAACAAGCAAGTCCCAGCGACAATTGAGTGGGAGTAGTGAAAAGATATTTTACCAGCAAAGAGTCAATGGAAAATTGTAAAATACAGAGAGATAGACGACGGTGAATATTATGGTAAACCTGAGGCTTAACAAAAAATTAAATATGTAAAAATATATGTTGACTACAAGTTAGAAATATGATATAATAAGATTATAGTTAGGCACTGACAGCAAATATTATATACTTATAAAACAATTAAAAATGAACAGACTGTAGAACTCTACGGGGCTACAGTTAAAAACAATTTATAAAGTGTAAAGTGTCTAGGAATGTTAAATAAAGAGTGTGGGAATAGGAGTATTTTCATACTCTTTTATTTAGAACCGGCAATCTATAGAAAAGAAAATGACTTATTTGATTAGATAAAGGAGTTGGGTAATGTTTAAATCTAACGAAACTGAACTATGTTTTGAGTGTTGTGAATGTTGTCAATTACTGGGGGAGGACCAAGTAAAGGACGGAGCAGAGCAAGGCTGGTCACACTGCCCAGGCTGTGGCATTGGGGCAGACTACGAATTTATACTTGAGGATAGTAAAGAATAGAGAAAGAAAGGCATTAACAGCAAATTTAAGTAATAGACCATGTAGCTATGCACCTTACGTGCCTTGGTAAATAAAATAAAAGAAAGACACTAACAGCTATTATAATTCAAATGGAAATTTAAAATGATTTTAATAGAAATGAATAATGTGTCTTGAAAATATAATACCTATTATGGCCTTATAAATGAAAAATGTGATTAGCCTGAGGTTAACAGGTAGGGTGCATAATAAAAACTAACAACGGGTAAAGGGAAAACCTCTGAAAGTTTACACATTTCCTTGAGGGGTACCTCGTAGTTGTGAAAGGCTGAAGTTAGACACTATACGTGCGAAAGGTTAGTAAGCCAAAATACCTGGGGAGATAGCTCAATGGTAGAGCATATTTAAAAAGATATGTCTTGAGAAAGACATTAACGGCAAATAACAATCAAGGGAAGATAGTGTTGTAGGTTCGAATCCTACTCTCCCCACAATTACATAGTAAAGACACTTACAGCTAAGAATTATTTAAAATAATAGGGATACACTTAAAAAGATTAATATAGTGTCTTGGATAAAAGATTTAATACCTCACACCACCTGCTACTAATATGAAAAATGTGTATGCTAGAAATCAATTATGTTATGTGGTCGACGGATTACATAACTACTGGCGAGGTGAATATAAAGAGTGAGAAAAACCGTTGACGGGTAATGAAAAACTGAATATGTTTAATACACATTCATATTTAGTACCTTGAAGTCAACATAAGCCGAGGTTAGACGAACTACTGGAAGTAGGCGCAAGAGGTTTAGCAGGCTTAATAAAATATAGGATGAAGAAAAATGGAATTGAGAAAAGCTACAATGGAAGAGAAACTAGATTTTTAGAACAAAGAGTAACATTAGAGGAATTTAACACACCTGCAAGAAACGAAATTGGCTATGATTTTTACCAGAATGGTAATTTTATAGTAGAAATTTAATATGGGGACTGAATAGCCACGCAATAAAAAGAAATGCCGAAATGCCGAAATCATTATAAGATTTCCTTGAGTTATATGGAGGTTGGTGACCGCCAAGTAACCAAGTAAGTAAAAAAACCTGAGTGTGGTTAAAGAGGGGGTACCTCTAAAGTCCCCTTTACATAAAGGCACTTACAGCAAGTAAATTGGATAATCCTGTTAAGATTAAAAACCATATTAGGTAATATACAATACCTTGATAAAGAGGATATATGTAGAGACGTTTTTGCATATATAGAACGTTCTAAGTTAGTTATAGAAAGTGTGGAAGTAGAATAAGGAGGGTTTTAAATGGCAAAGGTAGATTTTAACAAGCACATCTGGGAAGGTTGGACAGTAGGAGATTTTATAGACGCCTTAGAAATGCAGTTAGACTTGATACAAGAAGGTAGAAGTTGGCAAGCCCCTATGAAAACAAAAGCAGAGATAAAAAAATGGTGTATGGATAATCAACCGTATTATAAAAAGCATATACCTGACGTAGTTAATTATTTCTGTGATAAGTATGATATAAGATAATATAAAACAAAAGGAGAAGATTAGAATAGCTAAAAAGAAAAATTTAATAAACGAGGAAATAAAATCAAAAAAATTAAGGATAGCCTCGAGAGAGGGGTTATCTGATATATTGACACTAGATAAAGCACTTGAAAAAGCAAGTGAGGAAGGGTTAGATTTAGTAGAGGTATCCATAAAAGATGGCGTATCCATATGTAAACTAATGGACTACAACAAATTTTTATATGAGCAGAACAAAAAAGAAAAACAAGCAAAAGTTAAGAGTGGTTCGATGAAAGAAATAAGGTTTAGATATAACATAGCTGACCATGATTTAAAAATAAGAGCAAATAAGGCTAGAAATATGCTAGAGGACGGTCACAAAGTAAAAGTTAATTTAATGTACAGTGGTAGAGCGATTAGTAGAATAAGAGAAGGTAAAGAAATAATAGATAAGTTTTTACAATTTTTAGATTTAGAGGTACAAATACTTAAAGAGCCTAAAATTGAGGGTAATAATTATTCTATGACATTAGGATATAAATAAAAAATAATTTAATTTAGGTGTTGACAACAGGATTAAATTATGATATAATATGAGTATAAATAAAAAATAATTTAATTTAGGTGTTGACAACAGGATTAAATTATGATATAATATAAATATAAATGAAAAAGGTGCAAACAGCAAATAAAATCAAATAATATGCCGTAAAAATTATTTAAGTAAAGCATCTTGAAATCATTTAGACTAGTACGACGCATACAGCAATTACAAATACAAATTTATCGGGAAAATGGAAAATGCGTCGTGGATAATACATAGGGTACATGGTATAAGATATTATGTACCCTAAAATATTCTGCGGGGTATCGTAGTGACAACTAATGAAATAAAGGTAGAGAACACTAAAAAGAACTTGGAATTATAGTAGGAAATAAAGGTAAGGCTGAGGTAACAACCATAAGTGCTGGTGGATATAGCATTAAATGTTTTCATTATAGAGTTTTAGTTAAAAAATAAAAATAGGTGCTACAGCAAAAAAATACAAATAGCATCTAGAAAGGGGAAATGTGAAAATGGGAAATAAATTTGTAGAGGCAATGGTTAAAGAGGGAAACAGAACACTAACAGAAAATGGAATGGAAGCAGTAAAATCAACAGAAAGTGCACTAGTGGATTTATTTGGTGTTATAGGTGCACTTAGAAGTAGAAGTTCAGACGAAGTTGAAAGACTATTCGCAGCAGCTATGTCAGAAGACAAATTACTAGCTGTTAAATTAGCATTTTACTCTAGAGATATTAGGGGTGGGTTAGGAGAAAGAAGAGTATCAAAAGATATCTTTAAGTATTTAGCAAATGTACATCCTGACATAATGAAGAAAAATCTTTGCTATGTACCTGCATTTGGTAGATGGGACGACTTATACGTATTTGTAGGAACTCCTGTAGAGGACGCTATGTGGGAGCTTGTAAAAGAGCAGTTTGAGAGAGATTTAGACGGAATGAGTAAAGGTGAGAATGTATCTTTACTGGGTAAGTGGTTAAAGTCTGTAAACACTAGTAGTGCAGAGTCTAGAGAATTAGGTAGGTTAACTGCTAAGAAACTAGGTATAAAAGAAAGAGAGTACAGAAAAACTTTATCTGCGCTAAGAAAGTATATTGACGTAGTAGAGGTAAAGATGTCAGAAGGTAGATGGGAAGACATAGAGTATTCACAAGTACCATCTTTAGCTATGAAGAATTACAGAAACGCCTTTAGAAATAGAGATGGTGAGAGATTTGAGGAATTTATAAATAAGGTAGCGACTGGTGAGGAAAAGATAAACGCTAGTACATTATATCCTTATAATATAATAGAAGGATACGGGTTAAACACTTGGGGAGGAAGTCATATAAGTACGTATAAGAATTTCGACATGGTATTAGAGGAGCAATGGAAAGCACTACCAAACTACGTTACTGGAGAAAATAACATATTAATAATGGCAGATACATCAGGTTCAATGGAAGGAAGACCTTTGAATACTTCTGTAGGATTGGCAATTTATTTTGCTGAGAGAAATAAAGGAGAATTTAAAGATTTATTCTTAACATTTAGCTCAAAACCATCACTTGTAAAGCTAAAAGGTGACACTCTATATGATAAGATAAAATCAGTACCAGCAATCGTAGACAATACAGATATAGAGGCAGCTTTTGATTTAGTACTAAACACAAGTATAGAGAGAAACGTACCTAAAGAGGATATGCCAAAAGCAATAGTGATTATATCTGACATGGAATTTGACTATATACATGCAAATAATAAATGGGACAGCGACAATGTCGACTGGACATTCTACGGAGAAATGAAAGAAAGGTTTGAAAAGTCTGGATATGATATGCCTAATATTGTATTCTGGAATGTAGACAGCAGAAATGACGTGTTTCACGCTTTCAGTGATTACAGAGGAGTACAAATGGCTAGTGGGCAATCTGTGGCGGTATTTAAGCAAATACTAAACAACTTTGATAAGACACCTTACGAGGCTATGTTAGAAGTGCTTAATAGGCCAGAGTACGACTGCATAACAATTTAAAAGAGGTTGGCTTAATCGCCAACCTTTTTTATGTAATAGGGGTGAGAAACATGGGAACATACGTAATGTCTGACATACACGGGGAATATGATAAGTTTATAAAAATGTTGGAACTCATAGAATTTGACGCTGAGGATAGACTAATTGTGCTGGGGGATGTAATTGACCGAGGGACAAGACCTATAGATATATTATTATACATGATGAATAGTCCCAATATAGAGTTTATAATAGGGAACCACGAAAAAATGATGCTAAGGTATTTATTAAGTACAGGGTATGATAAACATATAGAGCTTTCGACGTGGATTAGCAATGGGGGAGGACACACTATTTCTCAGTTTAATAAGTTAAGTAAAGAGGAGCAGGTAAAGATAGCAAGGTACTTAGTGAAGGCACCTTGGTATAAGGTTGTAGATAAATATGTACTAGTACACGCGGGAATAAACACGACAGGAATTGATAGAGCTGGGAACATAGAGGATATAATGAGAATACAAGACGAAGAGGATTTATTGTGGTCTAGGGAGGAATTTTATGAATATCCTGGAGTTGAGGGGTATACTGTAATATTCGGTCATACACCAACGCCTAACCTAAGAAATAAGAAAGAATTTAGTATATGGCACGACCCTATATATAAAGATAAAATAGGTATAGACTGTGGGGTGGTCTATGAAGGTGGATTGTTAGGGTGTTTAAGATTAGAGGATATGAAAGAGTTTTACATAAAATAATAGGTGGAGTTAAACAGTGGTTATAACAGATAGTTTAATAGAAAAATTATATAGCTCACCGCATGAATTTGCACATACTAGGAAAATAGACGGGAGGAAAAGGCTATGTGGTTAACAGCAGATTATGTACAATGTGGTTATTGTGGAGAGATTATATATGTGGTAATGGGTTCAGAAGTATGTCCTAAATGTAAACACAGAGGAGGTTTAGCTTGGGCTGACCCTGATAATCCAGATAATCAAGAGGTTGAGGTCCACAGAAACGAGGTGGCAAATATAGACGATTACTGGGACGTTGTCAACGAGACTGAAAAGGCAGTAAATGACTAGGGGGTTAGGAAATGTTTTATGACAGCTTTATAGAAAATATGAGAAGATTGTTAGACGACCTAGAAAACGAGGGTAATGAGGACGCACAACTAGATATACTAGAAGACATAGTATACTTCACAGAGGAAGAGATAGAAAGAAGTCGTAAATTAAAATTGATGGGAGGAAAATGAAATGTTATATACGGTAGAAGATATAGTTTATCCTGAAATGTATCCTGAATTAGACGAATTAAAAAAGAAAAAGATAATCGCACACTGTAATAAATATGGAATATACCCTGAGATATGCGCTTATTACTACGACTGGGAAGATTTTTGTTCAGATTGGTGTGACGAAATTGGATATACGAGAACAGAGGCTAGAGAAAAATTACACGGAGGTAATGGTGAATTTATGATATTTAAGGGTTGGGGTATAATAAGATTTGTATTATAACATAGAATAGTTAAAAAGTTTTAGTAGACGACTAACTTCATATAATAATGGGAATGTGAGTTCTACGTAGACAGGGAGCATAATAAAAATGCTCCCTTTTATTTAAATTAGGGGATTGGGAACATGCCTGATAGCAGAAGAGGAGGTTGACGCTGGATGGGGGTGTGGGGTGCATTTGAGTGTATTAATATTGAGGATTAGAGAATTCGCAATGAAATCATTAGTTTATGGCGGACATATGAGCTGGATAAAAGGGGGGATGGTAGTTGAAAAGGTTAGTAGCTAAGAGGAAATTGAGGAGGACATGTACAGAGTGCGGAAAAGGATTTGAAAAAGGAGAAGTTTATTATAAGCACAGAGAAGTCTTCGTAGAGGACGGTATAATGTATGGTGCCTACGAGTACTTGAAATGTCCAAAATGTGTTAATAAGGAAATTAATCGTATGAAAAGATTTAAGAATTGGACAAGAACACACTCATTATAGGTATAGGAGGTATTATGTTGAAGTATATTAAGTCAACAGGGATTGACTATGGTAGACTGCAGGAAGTGGTGGATTTAGACGCTTTGGTTTATCCACCTGAACTGCGAG
>ERZ773359.1093-NODE-1093-length-38471-cov-31.383850_pt1 | contig 38471 bp, 46 predicted proteins | sample MGYA00374955_ERZ773359 | MGnify/ENA primary metagenome ERZ773359 (study PRJEB29098, sample SAMN04486028) | biogas fermenter metagenome | study: EMG produced TPA metagenomics assembly of the Biogas fermentation microbial communities from Germany - Plant 4 DNA1...
TTATAAGGTTTGATTTAAACTTTATAGAGTTTTATAAGTTTTCTGTAACGGTTAAGTTATGATACAAGATCTAAAAAAGGTACAATATCCAAAACGGACTATTATTATAATAATATTAATTTTAATAGGATTATTTTCAAGGTTTCTAGTAGCAAAGCTAGTAACAGATCCAAGTTTTAATGCTGCAACCATAGAATCACTAGAAGAGAAGAAAACTACAGTTTTAAAACTAGCAGCAACAATGACAGCATCATCAACAGCCTTATCATTGCTCCCAGGTGATGTTGCTCTGCCAATTGCAAATCAAATGGCAGAGCTAAACAAGTATTTCATAATGGTCATAAGCGCAATTATATTAGAGAAAGTCTTGGTTTCAGTAGTTGGCCATGTAACATTTTCTTATATAATTCCTATAGCATGTCTACTAGGAATAGGATACTTGTATTTAAAGCTAGATATTATTAGAAACTTAGCAATAAAACTAGCCATATTTGGAATAGTTATATTTGCTGCCATACCTGTGAGTATAAGAATAAGCGACTTAATATATTCTACACACCAAGCTTCATTGGAGCAAACAGTTGAAATAGCCAATGAGAATAAGGAATATATTGAAGAGAAGAAAGAAGAATTTGCAGAAGAAGATAAAAACTGGATGGAGAGAGTTGGCAATTACTTATCTAATTTCACTTCAAAAATAGGTCTTGGCATGTCTGAAATAGTAAAAAAGGGAGAAGACACCCTCAATAAGTATATAGATGCAATTGCCGTTTTGATTATATCTACCTGTGTTATTCCAATAATCGTATTATTATTTTTTGCTTGGATCATTAAAATCCTATTTGGCTTTGAAATTAGGCTTCCAAAGAAAAAGGAATAACTGAGGATGTCTAATAGATCAATACTTGAGAGAAATCCACAAAGGATAATAATACATTTTTAGTATCAAAACACCCCTACTTATTGTAAGGGTTTTTTAGTTCATATTCATATTTTTACTAGGCAGTATCATATTATAAAACATTAGTAGAGCCCCTGCAGTAGTCCTAATAGCTAAAGGAAGACCACAGCGGGAGATCCGATAAAATCTAGTCTTATCATCTTCTATATCCTTAAACTTTCTACAGATTTTTAAAGCTACCCTTGAATTAAACCTAATATAATCTTCAATGGTGTCTAAAAGATAGGCTCCTGTGCTAACATCAAACTCTTTTATATATTCATAAGTATCCTTTATAAAATTTTCATATTGACGATGATCATCTAGTAGCCTTATATTGGCGTGTTGGGGTACTGTCATATCTTGAATAATATGCAGGGCAGCACCTAAATAGAATAAGGACTTATTGAATTCTCCCTTAATCCAATACTGAATGGCTTTACTATAATAATCGATGCCTAAGTCCATTGCTGAGTTCCTTCCGTACATACCTTTCTTTTTATAAGGGTTATAAAAATGGTTTGTACTTTTAAAATCTTGATCTGCCCATACTGCCCCTTCATTTATGCTATCGATGTAACTAGTAAAAAAATTGTATTCAGTCAAATATTTGTCGTTCTTAAGAACATTAAGGGCCTTGTAATTAATAAATATATGGACCTTACAGTGGGTATTTATTATTGTTTTCTTTATTGGATTTGCTATTGTAAAAACAGTATTTAACATATTATTATAAGTCGATTCGAAAAAATCCACTTTAACCACCTACCAAGATATGATTATGTTCCATTACCAAGCTTTTATCTTTAAAATAGTCTATCCATATGTAGTCAAAGTATACTATATAGAAAATATGAAGTATTATAGTATGCCTAGAATTAGGTCAACTTTACAAAAAAAGGTAATTTGATATAATAGAATTATAAAGGTTATTATTCTCATCTTATATTAACAATTCTACCATTAGCATTTTTTAATCTATTCTAATTTTCACATTATATTAGTTTTTAAGTTCATAAAATAAATTCTTATGCTTTTCCAAAGCTTATTTTACCATGCAAAAAAATAAAAGGAGATGATGTAAGTGAAAGTAGGCGTCTTTTGGAGAAGGTTCAGGAATGTTGAACAACAAATGAAGCTTACTCCAGACAAAATCTATGATGATGCATATGAGGAGGCCTATCATCATTTTTTTGCATTAAAGAAGGCTGGATATGATGCTAGCTTAATTGAATGGAGAAAGGACCCAAGGAAGACTTTAGAGAGCATTACTAAAGAAAAGGTAGATATTATTTTCAATGCATCTAGCCTTAAGGAAATTACTTTTTTAGAAACCTTTGGGATTCCCTATGTTGGCTCAGGTTTAGACTTAGTATCCTTAGACAAGGCACAGAGGAAGGAAATCGTAGCCTATAATAAACTCCCCACTCCTGGTTTTGCCATAGCTGATGACCCAAACAATATTCCTGAAATCAGCCTAAATTATCCTCTTTTTGTAAAGCCCATAAAGGGTAGGGGCAGTGCAGGAATAAGCGAAGAAAACATAATAAACAAGTATGAAGACCTGCCCAAGGTAGTAAAAAAGATAACAGAAAAAATTGGGCAAAAAGCATTAATTGAAGAATTTATAAAAGGTAGGGAAATAACTGTTGGGATCATAGGCTATGAAAATCCAATAGTTCTACCCATTGTTGAAATAAAATACAATTCTGCTAAAACCAATACATTTGAACATAAAATGTATGATAGGGAAATAATAAATTGTCCAGCAGAGTTTACAGAAGAGGTAGAAAATAGGATAAAGACCACAGCATTAAATATATATAAATCACTTAATGCAAAGGATTATTCAAGAATCGACATGATAGTAGATGAAGAAGGAACACCATACTTCCTCGAGATCAACACTTTTGCAGGCTTAACAATGGCATCTGAAAAAGATGAAGAAGGTAATATGAAAGTTCATCATGGCTATATGGGCTACGCTGCAAAGGCTGCAGGCATGACTCCATCAGAATTTATAGGCAGGATTTTAGAAAGTGCCATTGTAAGGTATGGTATAAAAGAGGGCAAAAAAATAACATCATAATAAACCAACAGTAGATTTGAACTACTGTTGGTAAATAAGAGCTAACTATTACATACGATTATTTTCATAAATCGATTTAAGGCAGTCTAATATTTCAATAGTAGGATCTTTATCAATATTTTTATTTTCTACATTTTTAACTTCAATGCTTTTATTCTCTGTTTTTTCTTCATTTTTTTCTTTTACTTCTTCAATTTCCTTATTCTCATCAACTTCTTTATTTTCATTGAGGGAAATTTCATATGATCTTTTCATACAATTCTCTCTCTTCCGGAGTAAGGATATTATATAATTTCCTTAAATTAAAGCCTTTTCCAAGATTTAATTTATCCATATCTAGCACTCCTTACTATCCCTTGATATTCCAAAAACCTTTACACCTGGTTCTATTTCTATCATTTCAAAGTTTTTATTATTTATTGTGACTACGCCTTCTTCATTGATGTCTATATTTATGTCCATTCCTTCAAGATTTAATTTTTCAATATAATATGGACTAAAGACACATATTAGATTGTTGGTTAGTATTTATTTGGTTTGCAATTTTAGCACCCATATAGGTATTTTGTTTACCCTTTGGCAAGGATTTAGCCACTTCCTTAGACATAAAAGCCCTCCTATTCTACTATTTCGATTAATATGTTATGTAGGACAGTGTTAAATAGTTCCAATATAATAAAGAACTGCCTTAAATATGGAATATTTAAGGCAGTTCAAATCTATATTATAAAGATTTTTCTATCATTGACTTTAATATTTCTACACCTTGAGCCCTATTAGCACTTCTAATATTTGGTTGTTGAAATACGGATAAGATATCTTCAGCATTAGGAGGGTTTAGTGGGATATCAGATTCTATTCCTACACCTTTTAATGGTAGGTTTAATGGGTTAAATTCTTTAGAATTAAGCCTTAGACCATTTTTAGAAAAGCCTACTTTCAACTTCATTCCTCCTTCCTGTTGTAAATAGTCCATGTCAGATTATCTATTATAAAGGAATAATCCGTTTTGCTACTAGATATCTATTAGGTCATCATCAAATTGTGTTGCGATACCTATTTGAGCTTCAATTACATTAGCAACTTGAGCAGCAATGAGAGTTAATACTTGTAGCTGAACTTGAGTTACAGACTTTTGGTTCACTACTGATGCAAGTATGCGATCTGCCATTACTTACACCTCCTTCTTTTGTTTGTCTACTACATCATATGCATGTACACAAAATTTTGCTACGAAAAAAGCTGAAAAACTTTACAGTTTAAAAAAATCGTGAATTTGTCAAAAAAACCTTATGATGAAATACATGTAAAACCAAATATTTCATTAATCTAATGGATAAAATAAAATCTAAGCAATGAGGGATAATAAATTTGATTAGTAATTTAGACTAAAAGAGGAGGTAAACTATGGAAGCTAAGACCAACTTTGAAGAAATAAAGGAAAGATTTATTGCTGCAGACTTAGATACAAAAATTGAGATATATACTACAGTTCAAGGTTTGTCAGTAGAACAGTATAAGGAGCTATTAAGAGTTTTTCCTATTAAGCATCTAGACAAATTAGAAAAGGCAATGGGATAGTAAGGGATTGGGATTTTATCTCAATCCTTTTTAAATTTATAATGAATGTGGTATTATATATAAAAAAACCTTTGGAGGGATATTTTTGAAAAGAATTCTTTTAGTCCTATTAGTTGTCTTATTATCTTTAGGGTCATTATTAATAGCTGTTGAAATCAACACTTTTAATAAAGAACATTATTTGGAAAATTATAAAAGCCATAATCAAGTGGCTATTACAGGCAAGTCCTTAGATGAACTAATGGAAATAACCGATGATCTTTTAATATATTTAAAAGGCAAAGCTGGAGACGAAATCTTGGAAGCAAATTTTAATAGAAGAGAAGTACTACATATGAGGGATGTTCAAGTATTATTTAAAATAGGGTATATATTGAAATATATGTCGATTATCTTATCTATAGCAATTATTGTTTATTTTATAAAAAAGAGAGAAATAGTGATTTTAGGGAAATATATATATAGGGGCTTATTTTTTAACTGGATAATACTAGCCTTATTGGGACTTTTAATATACTCAGATTTTAATAAGTATTTTACCTATTTTCATTATATCTTTTTCACCAATGATCTTTGGTTATTAAATCCAGCAACAGACCTACTAATACAAATGTTACCTGAAGAATTTTTCTCTTCCATGGCAACCAGTATTGGAGTATCATTTTTCATCATTGTGGCAATAATACAAGGAATAGGATATGTATTAGTTAGGAAAGGAAGAGGCAAGGGTGAAAAAGATCTTAAACTATTCAAAAAAATTGAATAGGGAAAAAGAAAGGCAAAGAGTATTGGAAAACTTCTATACTAAGCAGATGAAAAATGGAAAAACCACTAGGGCAGATATTTTAGATAAGATTGCTTTAAGTCTAGGTGCCTTATTATTTTTCGTGATACTATTAAATAGATTTATTGATAATCTTACTTTATCAGTATTTTTCAGCTCTATTATTGTAATAGTCCCAGTGCTTTATCTAAGAAAGTATAGGTTGAAATTGAGAGAAAAAAAGATTGAGGAAATTAAAAGGGAGTATAAGAAGAAATTGGAGGAAGAAAAGGTACTGCTACCAGATGAGGATATAGAGGATTATATCATATCTAGGTATTATGAAAAGAAATCAGAACTGAAAAAGAGTATTAATTTTCTAAACAAGGATAAAATATATAAGCTATATTTACTATTCATAGTTTTTTATATAATATCCTATTTTTCTCCATATCCCACATATTATAAGATTATGGCCATAGGTGCATTTATTTTAGCTACTATTATTGGATCCTATAATATAACAGAATATCTTAGAAAAAAAGATAACAATGATTTACTTAATAAGGATATTGATATATAATTATAATGTTAGTATGACAGAGTAGGTAAAGAGCGTCAAGTGTTAAGGGATGGGAAGTTGCCCTTAAACGAAGGATTCTTCATCTGCGATTCTTTACCGCATCCGCTGTCCCATTAAAGAAACTCCTTATCTTTAGTGTGGCAGTAGCTGTCACTAACAAAGAAAGGAGGTTTTAAAATGAATAAGAGCAAAATAAGTACAAGAACTCTTACTCAAGCTGGCTTTTTGACAGCAATTTCCATTGTATTAACCAGGTTTGTATCAGTAATGATCCCCTTAGTGGGAGGCCTTCCAGCCTTAAGGTTAGGTTTTGGAGAACTACCTATAATTATGAGTGGCCTATTATTTGGACCCTTTGTAGGTGGATTGACAGGCTTAGTGGCAGACCTAATCGGTGCTTGGGCCTTTCCACAAGGACCTTTCTTCCCAGGTTTCACATTAAGTTCAATGTTATGGGGAATTTTACCAGGAATCTATGGAGTATATTTGAGAAGAAGGGGAGAGAAGGGAAATCCTTTTACTTTTAAGAGAATCCTATTCATAATAGTTGCTTGTACTATCCCCATATCATTAATCTTAAATACCTACTGGTTAAGCTTAATGTATGGAAAAGGGTTTTTTGTACTATTGCCAGGTAGGCTATTGTCAGACCTGGTAAAAATGCCTTTGGCAAGTTATTTAATTACTCTACTAGTTAGACTCTTAAGAACTAGAGTAGCACTATAGGAGGACATATGAAAAAAGTTTTAGCACTTATGGGTAGTCCAAGAAAAGGCAAGAACACAGATATCTTATTAAGCTATCTATTAGATGGAATAAATAGAGATGAATATAAAATAGAAAGAATTAACTTAGTGGATAAAAAGATTAATTCTTGTACAGGGTGTGATTATTGTGGCCATGTAGAAGCCTGCGTAGAAAAGGACGATATGACCTATATTTATGAAGGCTTTGATACTAGTGATATAATAATCTTAGCAGCTCCAATCTACTTTAATTCAATCAATGGATTGACTAAAAATATGGTAGATAGGTGTCAAAGATATTGGTCCTTAAAATATAGTCTAGGCAAAAAATACAGAAATACTGAGGATAGAATCGGTATTTTCTTAGCAGTAGGCGGAGCACCCTATACCTTTGAACAGTTTAATGGTTCAATACCAGTAATAGATTTCTTCTTTAAATCTATAAACGCAACTTATAAGGGTAATTATTTTGTATCCAATACAGATGAAATACCTGTATATATGAGACCAGAAATCAAAGAAGAGTTATATGCAATAGGTAAGAATATTCAAAACATAAAGGACTTCTACATTCAAAGGTAGAAGTCCTTTTTTAGGAGGTAAATATGATTAGATTTTTAACTGCGGGAGAATCTCATGGAAACAAGCTAATAGGCATAATAGAGGGCATACCAGCTAATCTATACCTAGATATAGACTACATAAACAAAGAGTTAAAAAGGAGACAAATGGGGTTTGGTAGGTCCCATAGGATGAAAATCGAAAATGATGAAGTAATGATATTATCTGGAGTAAACAACAATCTAACAACAGGCAGTCCCATATCTATTTCAATAGAGAATAGGGGTACAAATATTGAATTAGTAGAAGTTACGAAACCTAGGCCTGGCCATGGTGATTTAGTTGGTGCATTAAAATACAATCAGGCAGGTGGGCGAAATATTTTAGAAAGGGCTTCTGCTAGGGAAACAGCTATGAGGGTAGCCTTAGGCAGTATTTGCAAGCTCCTTCTAAGGGAATTTAATATTGGCATCAATAGCCATGTAATAAATATTGGAGGAGTAGAAGGGGCAATCAACTATTATAATGGACTTAATTTAGATGATTTAGACTTGGCGGACAAATCAGAGCTTAGGGTACTTGACAAAGAGTCGGAAAAGAAAATGATTGATAAAATTGAAGAAGCTAAAGAGGAAGGCAATAGTTTAGGTGGTACCATTGAAATTATAGGGAGAAACATACCTGTTGGTCTAGGTAGCCATATAAACTGGGAAAGAAAACTAGATGGAAGACTAGCTGCTGCCTTAATGGGGATACAGGGAATAAAGGCAGTGGAAATTGGCCTTGGAACTATGGCTGCTGAAGTAAAAGGTTCCAGCTTCCAAGATGAGATAGTATATACTACTAAATATGAGCGAAAAACAAATCATGCTGGGGGCATAGAAGCTGGCATATCAAATGGGGAAGATATAGTTTTGAGGGCCACAATGAAGCCTATACCCACACTTAGAAAACCTTTAGAAACTGTAGACATGGTTACTAAGGAAAAAACCTTGGCCCAATTCGAAAGATCTGATGTCTGTGCTGTACCTTCCGCCAGTATAGTTGCAGAGAATATGGTGGCCTATATTGTTGCAGATGAAATCCTTAGAAAATTTGGTGGAGACTTTATGGAGGAGACCATACTCAACTATAATAATTACTTAAAATATTTAGAAAAGAGGTAGGAAATGAAATATAGGATAGTGGATGATATATGGGGTCAGTTAAAATTTTACACAGAAGGAGATAATTATCTTTTAATAACCGATGAAAATATTTACAGCTTGTATAAGGAAAATATAGATAGTTTATTAAATGGGAAGGATAATATCTACTTAATTAAACCAGGGGAAAAAAACAAGAATTTAAGTGAGATAGGAAAAATATATGATTACCTAATAGGTAAAAATATAGAAAGAGATGGCCTTATCCTATCCCTAGGTGGCGGAATGGTAGGAGATATGGCAGGTTTTGCTGCTGCCACATATAAAAGGGGAATTAATTATGTACAAATTCCTACTAGCTTACTTGCCCAAGTAGATAGCAGCATAGGTGGCAAGACTGGTATAGACCATGGAGGCTATAAAAATATAATAGGGGCCTTTCATTTTCCACTTGAGACCTTAATAGACATTAGGTTTCTAAAGACCTTATCTGAAAGGGATATAAGCTCTGGTTTAGGAGAAGTTATAAAGTATGGGATAATAGAAGATTATAGTTTTTTTAAATATGTTCAGGAAAACATTAAAAAGATTTATGGAAAATCTGAAGAAATACTTTCATTTATAGTTGAAAGATCAGTGGAGATAAAAGCCTCCATAGTTAAAAAGGATAAGTTTGATTTAAACTTAAGACAAAAACTTAATTTCGGCCATACTATTGGACATGGTATGGAGTCCTTTTTTAACTATGAGAGATACTATCATGGAGAAGCTGTTATACTAGGTATGTTAATTGAGGCTAATATTGCCTATAAAAAAGGGCTTATAGACTATAATTACTATGAAGAAATAAGAAATACCTTAACTAATTTGGTAGAACCATATGAGTTTAGTGATGAAGAATTAAACACAATTATACAAATCATGAAAAATGATAAGAAAAACAGGGATGGTAAAATTGCCTTTATTCTACCTGTAGGCAAGGGAGAAGTTGAAATATTCTTTGATGTGGAGGAAACTTTAATAAAAGAGGCATTCATTTACCTAGATTAAGGAGTGAAATCTCAATATGAAGCTTAAGGGAATAAAAAAATTAACAGGTGAGATAAAAGTACCAGGAGACAAGTCTATTTCCCACAGGTCTATTATCTTCGGTGCCATAAGCCAAGGTGAAACCAAAATTGACAATATCCTACTGTCTGATGATACCTTGAAGACTATTCAATGCTTTAAGGATATGGGTATTGAATTTGATATAGATGAGGAGAATAATAGGGTTAATATAAAGGGAAAGGGTTTAAATGGTCTAAGGGAGCCAAAAAAACCCTTAGATTGTGGAAACTCAGGTACTACAATGAGGTTGTTGGCTGGACTTTTAGTAGGCCAAAACTTTTCATCCACCTTAATAGGTGACAGTTCTTTGAGCAAAAGGCCCATGGATAGGATTATTATACCTTTAACCAAAATGGGTGGAAATATTAAAGGAGCCCATAATAAGTATCCACCACTTGAAATAGAGCCAAGTGAAAAGCTTAATGGGATTACTTATGAACTACCTGTAGCCAGTGCCCAAGTTAAATCAGCAATACTACTGGCTTCTATATATAGCCAGGGAGAATCTAAAATAATTGAGAAAAAAGTAACTAGGGACCATACTGAAAGAATGTTGGATTACTTTAGGGAAAAGGATTTTATTGGTAGGCAAGTCTATATTCCAGGAGATATTTCCTCTGCTGCCTACTTCATAGTTGCAGCTAGCATAATTAAGGATTCCAGTATAGTTTTAAAAGATATAGGAGTCAACCCTACAAGGACTGGTATCATTGATGTATTGAAGGAAATGGGGGCCAATATAGAGGTCAAAAACGTCCGGATAGTAAATAATGAACCCATTGGAGACATTTATGTTTCCTATGCCCCTTTGAAGGGAATAAGTGTAGATGAAGGTCTAATAGGTAGACTAATAGATGAAATACCAATCTTGGCTGTCGCTGCAGCCTTTGCTGAAGGTACTACTACAATTAGGGGGGCAGAAGAATTAAAGTTTAAAGAGAGCAATAGGATAGAGGCCATTGCAAAAGAGTTAAGTAAGATGTCAGTAGACATAAGCCCCTTACCAGATGGATTGATAATAAAAGGTGGAAATAAACTTACTCCAGCAAAAGTAAATGCTCATAAGGACCACAGAATTGCCATGGCCTTATCTATAGCAGCTTTGGCCATAGAAGGTGAAAGTGAGGTTATAGATAGCCATTGGGTAAATATTTCATATCCTGATTTCTATGATATTATTTTTACAATCTAAGAATATTTTTTGATTTTTCATGGACAAAGCTTTATAATTATATTGATAATATAAAACAATGGGGGTTTTAGATATGAAAAAACAATTACCTATAGCATTATCAAATAGACATATCCATTTAAGTCAAGAACATTTGGATATATTATTTGGTGAAGGATATGAATTAACAAAACTAAGAGACTTATCTCAACCGGGACAATATGCCTGTGAGGAAAAGGTAGATGTAGTAGGACCAAAAAATACAATTAAGGGCGTTAGAATACTAGGTCCTGTTAGATCAAGCACACAATTTGAATTATCAGTTGCAGATGCCTTTACCCTAGGTGTAAAACCTGTAATCAGAAATTCTGGAGATATAAAGGGAACTCCTGGTGCTAAATTAGTAGGACCAAAGGGAGAAGTTGAATTAGAAGAAGGTTTAATAGTTGCTGCAAGACATATTCATATGCATACTAAAGATGCTGAAGAATTTGGCGTAAAGGATAAGGATATAGTAAGCATAAAGGTAGACGGAGATAGGGGACTAATATTTAACAATGTATTAGTTAGAGTATCAGATAGTTTTCAACTAGAAATGCATGTAGACATTGAAGAAGGTAATGCAGCAGGAGTGAAAAACGGCGATTTAGTTGAATTAATAAAATAATTTAGGTGATTATTATGAAAGATATTTTAGGAATTATAGACCATACCTTGTTGAAACCAGATGCTACAGATTCCATGATAGAGAATCTATGTAAAGAAGCAATTGAATACAATTTCTGTGCCGTATGTGTAAACCCATACTTTGTAAAATTGGCCAAGGACCTATTAAAGGATACTGATATTAAAGTAGCTACAGTTATTGGATTTCCTTTAGGAGCCAGTACAAAGGAAGTAAAGGCCTTTGAAACCTTAGATGCCATTAAAAATGGGGCAGACGAAATAGATATGGTAATAAATATTGGAGCCTTAAAAAACAAGGACTATGACCTAGTAAAAGAAGATATAAGATCTGTTGTGGAGGCTGCAAAAGGAAAAGCAATAGTTAAGGTAATTATTGAAACCTGCCTGCTGACAGAAGATGAGAAGAAAAAGGCTTGTGAGTTGTCCTTAGAAGTCGGTGCGGATTTTGTAAAGACTTCCACTGGTTTTTCCACTGGAGGTGCAACAGTAGAAGATGTTAAACTGATGAAGTCAGTAGTTGGTAATGAAATGGGCATAAAGGCATCAGGTGGCATTAGGGACTTAGAAACTGCAAGAAGGATGGTTGAAGCAGGAGCTACTAGATTAGGCGCCAGCTCTGGAGTAAAAATAGCTCAAGAATTATAATAAATTTTCCCTCTTCTTGTTATAAATTTTAGAAATTTTGTAAAACTATAATAAGAGGAGGGATATTTTGAAAAGATATTTATTACTTATAGTAGCTTTACTTCTAGTATTGCAGATGGGTTGCACATCTAAGCAGAATGAAATTCCCATGGTAGAGGAACCGGACAATACCAGTGTAGAAGTATCTGTTGAAGATAAGGTTATAATCGACAGGTCAGAAACCTTATCAGACCATGTAGTGGAGCTATTTGGTATAGATGATGCTGCTACAATTATTTTAAATGATACAGCACTTGTTTCCGTTATAATGGCCTATGATATGGAATTTGATGATGACACTAAGAATTTAATAAAGGATACTGTATTAGAAAGTGATAGTGAAATAAAGGAAGTCATTATTTCAAACGATGAAAAAACATTTTTTCAAATAGTGGAGATTATAACAGATTTAATGAATGGTACTTCCTATGATAAATATGTAAATGAAATCAGCAGGCTAATCGAAAAAAGCAAGTAAAAGTAATTGAGCCCATTCTTTTGAATGGGTTTTTTGAATTTTTTGCTTTTGTCATAATAATATTATAAGTAACATAAGTGAATTTGGGTATAGTAAAATTAATATAGTAATAGGGAGGAATGGTTTTGAACTTGAAGTCTGAAAGAATCAAGATTGGGAATGGGATAAATTTAAATCTAGTAAAAACAGATAAATTTAAATCAAATTTACTAAGCTTTTACTTTTTAAGACCTTTGACAAAGGAGGAAGTTACTAAAAATGCTTTACTCCCTTTAGTTTTGAAAAGAGGTACAGATGAATATAAAACAAATTTAGAAATACAAAAGAAATTAGAAGAAAACTATGGAGCAGATCTAAGTGTAGCCATAAATAAAAGAGGAGAAAAACATGTACTTCGCTTTACAGTTGAAACAGTAAACGGAGACTATGTAGGTAATAAGGAATATATTAGTGATGTATTCAATTTATTGAAATCCATTATTTTTAATCCACTGCTAGAAGATGGATATTTTAAGAAATCCTATGTAGACCAGGAGAAGGAAAACTTAAAACGTAGGATAGAAAGCAGGATTAACGATAAGAGATCCTATGCCTTAGATAGGTGTATAGAGGAAATGTGTAAAAACGAAAGATTTAGCATATATCCCCTAGGGAATATAGAAGACCTGCCAGGTATAGATGAAAGTATATTATATAACCATTACAATAATATAATAAAAACAAGTCCTATTGAAATATTCTTTGTAGGTGATTATGATGACAAGATGGTTGACCATATGAAAGAGATGGCCAACATTGAAAGGGAGGAAACAATAACTATACCTAGGGAACAAATAATGGCTGGGTCTAAGACTAAGAACATGGTATATGACGACTTAGACGTGAATCAAGGTAAATTGGTCCTAGGTTATAGAACAGGAATCCCATACGAAGATAGGCTATATAATGGCCTATTAATAGGAAGCGACATATTAGGTGGTGGGCCTAATTCAAAGCTATTTAAGAACGTTCGGGAAAAAGAAAGCTTAGCCTATTATGTCACCTCTACTATCTTTAAATATAAGTCCATCATGCTAATAGATGGAGGAATAGAATTTGCGAACTTTGAAAAAACCATAGATATAATAAAGGAGCAAATCGAAGAAATACAAAAAGGAAACTTCACAACAGATGATATTGAAATATCAAAGAAATCTTTAATATCATCTACTAAGTCTATTAAAGATAGCATCTTTCTTATATCAGAGTATTTCTTTAGTCAAATCCTGTCTAATGATAATCGTTCCTTAGAGGAGATCATAGAAGACATAGATAGGGTAACTAAAGAAGAAATAGTAGAAGCCATGTCTAAGTTGACCTTGGACACCATATATTTTATGAGAAATAAAAAGGCAATGAATATAAATTAATATAGAGAATGGAGGCATTAGCTTTGGATATAAAGATTTACGAAAGTGAAAAACTTAAGGAAAAACTCTTTTATAAAAAAATGGAATCTGGTTTAAAGGTTTTCTTCATACCAAAGGAAGGCTATACAAAGCAATATGCAATATTTGCTACTGATTATGGCAGTATAGATAATGTTTTTGTACCTATAGGAGAAAAAGACCCCTTAGAAGTTCCAGAAGGAATTGCCCATTTTTTAGAACATAAACTATTTGAAAGTCCAGATAATAATCTGTTCGATAAGTTTTCTAAATTAGGGGCAAATGTAAATGCATATACCAATTTTAACCAGACAGCCTACTTGTTTTCTTCTACTGATAATTTCTATGAAAGTTTAAGCTTGCTCATAGAATTTGTTCAAAACCCTTATATTACAGATGAAAATGTAGAAAAGGAAAAGGGAATTATTGCCCAAGAAATAAATATGTATATGGATAATCCAGGATGGAGGGTATACTTTAACTGTTTGAAAGCCATGTATAATGAGCATCCTGTTAAGATAGATATAGCAGGTACCATAGAAAGTATACAAAAGATAAATAAGGAACTCTTATATAAGTGTTACAACACATTTTACAATCCTACAAATATGGTTTTATTTGTAATAGGAGACCTTTCCTTTGATGAAATATTAAAAGTAGTAGCTAAATCTCAAAAAAATAATTATGACAAAGTTGAAGAAATAAAGAGAATTTTTCCTATTGAAGATAAAAAAATCAATACTCAACTTATAGAGGAAAATATGATGACTTCCGCTCCAATCTTTTATATAGGTTTTAAGGATTTAGATACTGGATTTAAGGGAGAGAAGTTAATTAAGAAGGATTTAGTAACTAACATAATATTGGATGCCCTTTTTGGTTCAAGCTCTACTTTTTACAATGACCTGTACGAGGAAGGCTTAATAAATACCAATTTTGGTGGTTACTATACTGGTAAGGAATCCTACGGCCATTCATTAATAGTTGGTGAATCTAAGGAACCAAAAAAGGTTTACGAAAGAATATTACGGTTAATAAAGGAACCAAGTGAAAAGTTACTTTTAGAAGAGGATTTTAATCGAATTAAGAATAAGGCCATAGGTGAATTCTTAATGGGCTTAAACTCCATTGAATTCATAGGTAACAATTTCATCGACTTATACTTTAGCGATTTCCTATTAATTGACTATTTAACTATATTAGAGTCGATAGAATATAAAGATATAATAGAAAGGTTTAACAAGCATTTCACTGAAGAAAATGTAGTCCTATCCATAATAAATCCACTTGAATAGATGGAAAAATTAAACAAACTATGTTATACTATTTCAGTGAAATATTCTGAAAGGCGGTTTGGTTATGGACCCAGTTGCATTTGAATTATTTGGCCTAGAAATTAGATGGTACGGTATATTAATTGCTTCAGGTGTTTTGATAGGTACTATCTTAGGTCTTAGGGAAGCAAAAAGAGTTGGTTTTAATGAGGATTTGATATTAGACTTGCTGATTTGGGAAATTCCCTTGGCTGTAATAGGTGCCAGGTTGTATTATGTCATATTTAGCTGGGATATGTACAAGGATAATCCCTTAGAGGTATTAAATATTAGGCATGGAGGTTTAGCAATCCATGGGGCTATTATTATGGCCATAATAGTAGCCGTAATATTTACTAGAATTAAAAAAGTGAATTTTTGGACCTTAGCAGATATATGTGCTCCAAGTTTAATATTGGCTCAAGCCATAGGCAGGTGGGGAAATTACATTAACCAAGAAGCCTACGGCGGTCCTACAGATCTACCATGGGGGATTATGGTAAATGGAGTAAAAGTTCATCCTACTTTTCTCTATGAATCCCTATGGAATTTCCTTGTTTTTCTATTTCTTATCTGGTATAGGAAAAATAAGAAGAAGAAAGAGGGAGAAGTATTCTTACTATATCTTTCCCTATATTCCTTCATTAGGTTCTTTATTGAAGGCTTAAGAACAGATAGTTTAATGTGGGGACAGTTTAGAGTAGCTCAAATTGTAAGTGTTATAGGTTTTATAATACCTTTAATAATTTTTTATAGAAATAGAAAAAAAGCATAAAAAAAGTCTAAAAACCGCTGGTAAATTCAATTTATCAGCAGTTTTTTTTGTCTAAATTTTGAACTGACAAGCACTTTTGTCAATATATGACTAAAGTCCTAAAATTATTTTTTTAAAAAAGGGTGGTAGGAATTATGATTTTAGTGTAGAATAATAGACATAGTGGTAGAAAGTGGAGAGAAGTGGTAGTAAATATAATAAAGTGAGTGATTCCTATGTTTATTGGTGAATATCAACACACCTTGGACAATAAGGGAAGAATAATAATTCCTTCAAAATTTAGGACTGAATTGGGGGAAGAATTTGTGATGACCAAAGGTTTGGATAACTGCCTATTCGTTTATCCAAAAACTGAATGGTCTATTTTAGAAGAAAAGCTAAAACAACTACCACTTACCAATCGTGATGCAAGAGCTTTTGTTAGGTTCTTCTTTTCAGGAGCCAGTGAATGTGAATTAGATAAACAGGGAAGAGTTCTTATTCCACCTAATTTAAGGGAACACTCAAAATTGGAAAAAGAAGTAGTCATAATAGGAGTATCCACAAGAATTGAGATATGGAGTAAAGAAGAATGGGATAGCTATAATAACGATGATAGCTTAAGCTATGATAGTATTGCAGAAAAAATGGCTGAGTTAGGCATATAGTTGGGGGTATAAGGATGGAATTTAAACACGTACCAGTCCTTTTAAAGGAATGTATTGAAGGACTAAAGATAAAACCTAATGGAATATATGTTGATGGTACCTTGGGGGGAGGAGGCCATTCAAAGGAAATAGTTAAAAGACTAGAAGGCGGCAAATTAATAGGCATTGATCAAGACTTAAATGCATTAAAAAAAGCTAGGCAAGTGCTAAAAGAATACGAGGACAAGGTAATCTTTGTTCACAATAATTATAGAAATTTAGATCTGATACTTGATGAAATAGGAATAGATAAAGTGGACGGTATACTACTAGACCTAGGTGTTTCATCTCATCAATTAGATGAAGAAAGTAGAGGTTTTTCTCATAATAAGGACGCACCCTTAGATATGAGAATGGACGAGACTAAGGACTTTTCAGCCTGGGATGTGGTAAACAAGTATACTGAAAAAGACCTAGAGAGAATAATATGGGATTATGGGGAAGAAAGATGGGCTAAAAGGATAGCCAAATTTATAGTAGAGGAAAGAAAAAAAAAGCCAATAGACACCACATTGGAATTAGTAAGTGTAATTAAAAAAGCCATACCTAAAAATGCTAGAAAAGATGGGCACCATCCAGCTAAGAAAACTTTTCAGGGAATACGGATTGAAGTAAACAGGGAATTAGAAGTTTTAAAGGAATCAATTCCCAAAATGGTTGAAGTTTTAAATCCTGGGGGTAGGCTTGTAATCATTACTTTTCATTCACTAGAGGATAGGATAGTAAAGGAAAGCTTTAAAGAATTAAACAAGGATTGTGTATGTCCACCACAATTGCCTCAATGCATATGTGATAAAGTTAAGGAAATAGAGATCATTACTAGAAAACCTATTATACCCAGTGAAGAAGAAGTTAATTCAAACCCTAGATCCAGGTCTGCAAAGCTTAGGATTGGAGAGAAACTTGATGTTCTAAATGTTAAAGGGGGAGAATAAATTGTTAGCAAGAGAATTTAGTTATTACCCTGAAGAAACAATTGAAGTTAAGAAGAAACATAGAAAAAAGCCTGTAAGAAAAAAGAAAAATAATAATAGTATATTGAAACTATTTGCATTGACTATACCATTTGTTTTATTGGGTATTTCTTTGTTAATTCTATCTCGCTATGCCAATATTACATCTATTAGGCAGGAACTGACTAAACTAGAAAGAGAAAAAGTAGAGTTAGAAAAAATAAAGATGAATTTAATTGCTGATTTAGAAGGGATTAAGTCATCAGCTAAAATCGAGGAAGATGCCATCACTAAACTAGGGATGACTTATCCAACTGAAGATCAAATAGTATATATTACTGTTAACCATAATACAATAGAAGATGAAGAAAAAATCACATTAGGAGGAAGATTAAGCAAGATATTAAGCTTTGTATCAAATTTATTTTAGGGGGTATTTATTTTGAATAAACCCAGCTATTCATCTAAAAGGAGACTTATTTTCACCTTTATTTCTGTCATGGCTTTATTCATTCTACTTATTGGAAGGTTGGGGTTTTTGCAAATAGTTAGAGGAGAAGAACTAAAGAAGGGAGCCTTAGAACAGTGGACCAAAGGTATTACAATTAAATCAAAAAGAGGTATAATTTATGATAGAAATGGAAAAAAATTAGCCTTAAGTATAAGTGCTTCCACTGTATGGGCAAGTCCACCTGATATTAAGGACCCGGAAAAAACCGCAAAGGAAGTAGCTAGGGTTTTAAATTTAGATGAAGAGTATGTTTATGAGAAAATAACTAAAAGAGTAGGAACTGAAAAGATTAAACAATGGATAAGCAATGAAGAGGCTCAAGAGCTTAGAAAGTTAAAATTACCGGGCATAGAGATCGTCGATGACAATAAAAGGTATTACCCCTATGGAAATTTTGCATCTCATGTTTTAGGTTTTACAAATATTGACAATAATGGATTAGAGGGGCTTGAAAATATTTATGACGAATATTTAACTGGTGTTCCTGGCAGGTGGATAAAAACCACTGACGCTGCCAGTAGACAACTACCCTTCGATGATGAAAAAATATATGAAGCTTCAGATGGAGTATCTATTGTAACTACCATAGATGAGACTATACAACATTTCGTAGAAAAAGCAGCTGAAGAGGCTTTAATCGTCAATAAGGCAAAAAATGTTACCATAATAGCAATGGAACCCCATACTGGAGATATTTTGGCCTTAGCCAACAAACCAGACTATGATCCAAATAATCCAAGGGTTCCCTTAGACGAAGAACTTAAAAAGAGCTGGGAGAACCTGTCCCAAGATGAACTTTTGGAAAAATGGTATGAAATGTGGAGAAATACTGCAATTAGCGATGTATATGAGCCAGGGTCTACATTTAAAATAATCACTGCAGCAGCAGCTTTGGAGGAGAACATTGCTAAACCTGATTCTCACTATTATTGTGATGGTTTTATAAGGGATATAAAAGGGGTAGTTCTAAGATGTTCTCGATGGTATAACCCCCATGGACCTCAAACCTTAATAGAGGGTATGAACAATAGCTGCAATATTGTATTCGTAAATTTAGGAAGGCAAGTTGGTAAAGATTTATTGTTAAAATACATAAAGGCCTTTGGATTCGGTGAAACTACAGGAATAGACTTAAACGGTGAACAAAGCGGCTTAGTACCTGCAAGTGCAGATACTATTAGGGAAGTCAACTTAGCCACCATGTCCTATGGCCATGGTATAGCAGTTACCCCTTTGCAATTAGTTAATGCTGTAGCTGCCATTGCCAATGGTGGAAATCTAATGGAACCAAGGCTTGTAAAGGAATTAATCGATGAAGAAGGCAATATTGTTAAGAGCTTTGAACCTGTTGTAAAAAGAAAAGTCTTGTCACCATCAACATCGGAAACCATGCTACATATGTTAGAACATGTAGTTAGAGATGGTACAGGAACTAAGGCATATATTCCAGGCATGAGGGTTGGTGGAAAGACAGGAACAGCTCAAAAAATAATAGATGGTAAATATGCACAAGGAAAATACATAGCTTCTTTTGTGGCAGTAGCTCCAGTAGATGATCCCAAAATAGTCTTACTAGTTGTAATAGATGAGCCAAGTGCAGGCCAGTATTATGGTGGTACCATAGCTGCACCTGTGGCAAGGGATGTCTTAGAGGAAACTCTTAATTATCTTGAAGTAACACCTGTATTCACAGATGAAGAGCAGGAAATGATGACAGAAAAAGTTATAGTACCTGATGTTACAAATATGAAAATAGGAGAAGGTGGAAAAGCTTTAACTGAAATGGGATTAAGATATACTACTGAATACTTAAACTTAACTTCTGATTCAGTAATCCTAGACCAATTCCCATTGCCAGGTACGGAGGTACAAAAAGGATCTATAGTTGACCTATATTTGAATATTAAAGAAGGTGAAACTATAATAATGCCAAATTTATTCGGAAAGGATAAATCAGAAGTAATAGAGATATTAAATGATCTTAATATAAATTATGAACTTAAGGGAGAAGGTAAGGTTAAGTCACAAAGCCCTGCTCCTGGTGAAGTATTAGATATAAATAGCAAAATAGTAGTTGAATTTGAAGGGACATAGGAGTAAGATATTAGAGGCAACTTAAGTAAGTTGCCTTTTAGTTAATCTTTATAAAGGATAGAAGGCAGGTGGGACTATGAACTTAAAAGATATAGTTAAGGACTACCAATATACTTTACTAAAGGGTAGTCTAGACATAGACATAACAGGTATAAATAATGATTCCCGCAAAATAGAAAGGGGAGACCTTTTTATTGCAGAAAGAGGCTTTACAGTAGATGGTCACGATTATATTGACAAAGCTATTGAAAATGGTGCTATTGCAGTAGTTATAGATAGAGACTTAGATATAAAAGAAGATATTACAGTAATTAAGGTTGAGGATTCAGTAGATGCCTTGGCAAGGTTTTCAAGTATTTTCAATAATAGACCCTGGGAGCAATTGGAATTAATAGGGATAACAGGCACCAATGGAAAAACTTCAATTACATATTTCATTAAAAGTATTTTTGAAGAATATAATAAAAAAGTAGGTATTATAGGCACCATTGGAGCCATAATTGGAGATGAAAAATCCGATATTACCAACACTACGCCTAATGCCTTAATTATCCATAAGCTACTGAAGGAAATGGTTGATAAAAGCATTGATACTTGTATCATGGAAGTATCTTCCCATGCCTTAGAATTAAAAAGGGTAAACTATATGGGTTTTCATGTTGGTATATTCACTAATTTGAGCAAGGACCACTTAGACTATCATGAAACCATGGACAAATATTTTCACAGCAAATTAAAACTTTTTAGCAAAACTAAGAAATACAATATTATAAATATTGATGATAATTACGGAAGGAAAATAATAGACTTAATAGGGGAGCAAATTCCCTTATTGACCTATGGTATAAGAAATAAGGCAGACATTTTTGCAACAGATGTTGAATTTAGCTTATCAAAAGTAAAGTTTAACTTAAACACGCCTCAAGGTAAGATAGAGATAAAATTAAATATTCCAGGTGAATTTAGCGTATATAACAGTTTAGCTGCAGCAGCCTGTGCCTATGCCTATGGTATAGACCTAGACACTATTAAAAAGGGCTTAGAATCCTTAGAAGGAATAAAAGGAAGATTTGAAGTAGTTCCCACCAATACAGATTATACTGTTATAATAGATTTTGCCCATACGGCAGATGGACTTGAAAAAGTGCTAAAAGTTATTGAAAAGTTTGCAGAAGGAAGAATAATCGTAGTTTTTGGAGCTGGAGGCAATAGGGATAGGACTAAAAGACCTGAAATGGGGGAAACAGTTGGCAAATATGCTGACTTGTCCATAGTCACATCAGATAACCCAAGATTTGAAGACCCAGAATCAATTATAGATGATGTCTTGGTTGGTACAAGAAAAACAGGAGGAAAATTTGTTAAGATAATAGATAGGGAGGAAGCTATTAAATACGCTTTAGATAATGCTAAGCCTAAAGATATAATATTATTGGCAGGGAAAGGCCATGAAACCTATACCATAATCAATGGAAAGACCTTACCTTTTGATGAAAGGCAAATTGTACTAGATTATCTAAATAACAAAAAATAATAGATTAGATACTTGAGAGGAGAAAATTATGATTGAATATATAGATATAGTAAGAAATATTTTAATATCCTTTTTAATAACCCTTATCCTTGGGCCAATTATGATACCCTTATTAAGGAAGCTAAAAATCGGTCAAAATGTAAGAGATGATGGCCCTCAAACCCACTTAAAAAAATCTGGAACTCCTACTATGGGTGGGATTTTAATACTAATAGCCTTAGTCATTACAATTGTAACATCCGGTGTATTAAATCGTGATATGTATGTATTACTATTATCTACTTTTGGATTCGGTTTAATCGGATTCATAGACGATTATATAAAGGTAGTTAAGAAAAGGTCTTTGGGATTAAGGGCATACCAAAAATTGATTGGTCAAATTATACTGGCTGTTATTTTGGCAATATATCAATCATCTACTTCTGTACTAGGAACTAAACTAATAGTACCCTTTTTGAGAGACCAATACTTAGACCTAGGCCCCTTATACATTCCATTCATTACCTTTGTAGTTGTGGCAACTGTTAATAGTGTAAATTTAACCGATGGTCTAGATGGGTTAGCATCAGGAGTTACTTTAATTATCCTGTCCTTCTTTGGATTGGTTGCATTAAACTATGGTATGGAAAGCATATCCATATTCTCCACTACCTTGGCAGGAGCTTGTTTAGGCTTTTTAATCCACAATGCCTATCCTGCAAAAGTCTTTATGGGAGATACAGGGTCTATGGCCTTAGGTGGAGCAGTCTCTGCCATAGCAATACTTTTGAATCTGCCTTTGATAATACCAATAGTGGGAGGTATATACTTTGCAGAAGCCCTATCGGTTATTATTCAAGTAACTTCTTATAAACTAACTGGAAAAAGGGTTTTCCTTATGAGTCCACTCCATCATCACTATGAGCAAAAAGGTTGGAAGGAAACTAAAGTAGTAGCTGTATTTTGGATTGTAACAGTTATATTATGCTTAATTGGGATAGTTAGTGTACCTTATTAGAAAGAGAGTTGATTATATGGATTTATCAAATTCTAGAGTATTAGTTTTAGGACTGGGCATAACAGGCCTATCTACAGTAAAGGCACTTCACAAGTTAAATGCCCAAATAATAGTATCTGATTCAAAAAAAGAAGAGGAATTGGAAGACTTCTTTCAAAAAATAGATGGCATATTTGTTGAAAAATACTTGAATACAATTGATATCCCATTGGAAGATATTGATTTAATAATAAAAAGCCCTGGAATTATGCCTACTAATCCAATTATTCTTAATGCCAGAAACAGAAACATAGAGGTAATAACAGATATAGAATTGGCCTATAGAATCTCACCAACAGATAATATAATTGCTATAACGGGTACCAATGGTAAGACTACCACTACTGCCTTAGTGGGAGAGATATTTAAGAAGGCAAAATATAAGACTTACCTAGCAGGAAACATAGGTGTGGGTATTCTTGCAGATATGATAAATGCTGAAAAGGAAGATGTCTTTGTCGTTGAAGCAAGTAGTTTTCAATTGGAGGATACAATACATTTTAAACCTAGGGTAAGCTTAATAACCAATATTACCCCTGACCATTTAGACTGGCATAGTACATTGGACAATTATATAGGGGCTAAGAAAAAAGTATTCAAAAACCAAGGTAAAAATGATTATACAGTACTCAACTTTGAAGATACTTTCCTAAGACAATTTGAGGAAGAAATTGATTCAAAGCTTATCTGGTTTAGTGCTAATAGTGTATTAGATAAGGGAGTATTTGTAGAAGGAGATTATATAGTTATAAAGGATGAAAATATTAATGAAAGAGTAATTCCTACTGGTGAACTAAAGATATTAGGAAAGCATAATCTGGAAAATGCTTTAGCCAGCGTTGCTATAGCCTATGCTATGGGAGTAGATTTAAGCAGTATTAGAGAAGTCTTGAAGGAGTTTCCTGGAGTAGAACATAGGATTGAATATGTTAAGGAAATAAGAGGTATTGCCTTTTATAATGATTCCAAGGGAACTAATCCAGACTCTACCATAAAGGCAATAGAGGCCCTTAATGGACCCATAATCCTAATAGCAGGTGGCTATGATAAGGGTTCAGACTTTGATGATTTGATCAAATCCTTTAATGGAAAAGTTAAAGACCTAATTCTTATGGGAGAAACAAAGGAAAAAATCAAGGAAACTGCCTTAAAGTTAAATTTTATAAATGTACATCTAGTAGACAATATGAAGGAAGCTGTAAATTTAGCTTATAAGTTAGGAAAGGAAAAGGATAATGTGTTACTATCTCCTGCGTGTGCTTCCTGGGATATGTACAATAGTTTCGAGGAAAGAGGTAAGGATTTTAAAAACGCTGTTTATAATTTAGAGGTGGAGTAATATGTCAAAGAAAAAGACTCTTCAAAGAAAAAAAGCAGTTGATTTCACCTTACTTTTGTCAACCTTATTCCTTGTCTTCATTGGCATCATTATGGTTTTTAGTGCTAGCTGGCCTGAAGCCATGCAAGATTATGGAAACGGTTACCATTTTTTGAAAAAGCAAATTATATCTGCTTCAGTTGGTCTTACAGGCCTCCTAATTTGTATGAACATAGACTATAAAATCTGGAAGAAATACTCTCTATTGATTTTTATATTCTCCCTATTTTTAGGGGCCTTGATCTTTACTCCCTTAGGTAGGGAAATTAAAGGAGCAAGGAGATGGATAGATTTAGGCTTTACAACCTTCATGCCTTCAGATGCCATAAAAATAGGTTCCATAATTTTCTTTTCCAACTTCCTTGCTAATAAAAAAGAAGAAATCTCTTCACTTTTTCATGGCACATTGCCTGCCTTAATCATTGTAGGCATAGCCTGTGGTGCCATATATGTTCAGAAAGACTTAGGAACTACCATTACTTTGGCAGCTACCTTGATGGGCATGTTTTTCATATCTGGGATGAATTTGTTTCACTTGGTTTTCATGGTTTTAGGAGCTGCTGCCTTGGGAGTCTTAGCTGTAACGGGGCCAGAGAATGAATATAGATTGAAGAGAATTATAGCTTTTAGAGACCCCTTTGCCCACAAATTAGATATTGGATGGCAAGCTGTCCAATCACTATATGCCCTAGGTTCTGGAGGCCTATTTGGCCTAGGTTTAGGAAAAAGCAGGCAAAAATTCTTCTATATTCCTGAGTCCTATAACGACTTTATTTTTTCAATTATAGGTGAAGAACTAGGTTTTTTAGGTACTAGTTTCGTCATTATACTATTCATGATATTGATTTGGCGTGGCATTAGGATAGCCTTAAGTATTGAAGATGCATTTGGATGTTTTTTGGCTTCAGGTATAACAGCTTTAGTAACTGTTCAAACCTTAATCCATATTGCAGTAGTAACATCTTCCATACCTACAACAGGCATTACTTTGCCTTTTGTATCTTATGGTGGAACTTCCCTAATGGTTTATATGTCAGCCATAGGAATACTGCTAAATATTTCTAGACATGCGAATTTAGATAGGAGTTGAAAGAGTTGAAATATTTAATATCTGGTGGAGGTACAGGTGGCCACATATACCCTGCCTTAGCCATTGCAAAAGAAATTCAGTTAAGAGATAAAAATGCCAATATCCTTTATGTAGGTACTAAGGAGGGTTTAGAAGCAGAACTGGTACCAAAGGAAGGATTAAAATTTAAAACCATAAGGGTTAAGGGCTTGCCTAGGAGATTAAATAAAAATTCATTAATTGCAGCAAAGGAACTTATACATGGCTTATTTGATGCCAAGAAGATCTTAGACGAATTTAAGCCCGATGTTGTAATAGGTACTGGAGGATATGTTTGTGGTCCAGTAGTCTATGTGGCTAAGAGGAAAAAGATACCTGCATTAATCCACGAACAAAACGCCTATCCAGGTATTACAAATAAGATTTTATCTAGATATGTGGATAAGGTAGCTGTAACCTTCGAGGAGTCAAAAAAATACTTTAAACACCCCGATAGGGTTGTAAAAACAGGAAACCCAATCCGTAGGGAAATCCTTGAAATAGATAAGGAAATGGCCTATAAAAGCCTAAATATAGATAAAAATAAACCCTTTATCCTATCCTTTGGAGGTAGTGGAGGACAGAAAAAATTAAACGATGCCATGTTTGATTTTATTAGAAGAGGTATAAAAGACATACAGCTAATTCATGTAACTGGTAAAAGATTCTATGATGAATTTATGAAAGAGATCAATAAAAACAACATTATACTTGATAAAAACATTAGGATATTCCCATACTTTTACCAGATGCCTGAAGCAATAAACATTGCAAGCCTTGTTATTACCTCAGCAGGAGCCATTACCTTGGCAGAGATTTCAGCAGTAGGTGTCCCAAGCATATTAATACCTAAAAGTTATACAGCAGAAAACCATCAGGAGTTTAATGCTAGGGCCTTTGAAAAAAATGGAGCTTGCGTATTAGTACTTGAGAAGGATTTAAATAATACCAGACTAGATGATATTATATATAGTATTATAAGAGATGACAAAAAATTATCAAATATGAGAAAAAATAGCAAAAAAATGGGTCAAATCGATGCAGCAGAAAAGATATACCAGCTTATTGAAACCATCATAAAATAAAATCTGTAACCCTAAATCCACCTATGCATAATATGTTTATATACTCGAATGTATGTTATGCGGAGGTGGTTTGGTGGGAAAATATATTATCAATGGTGGAAATAAGCTAATGGGAGAAGTTTCAGTTTCAGGAGCCAAGAATTCAGTACTACCTATATTAGCAGCCACTGTTATTGGAGAAAATAAAAGCACCATATTTAATATACCTAATTTAAGAGATGTGGAAATAATGGAAAGTATTCTCTTATCATTAGGTTGTACAGTTAAAAGAACTGGTAATATCATGGAAATAGATTCTAAACCCCTAAATCAAATAGTAGTTCCAGAGGAATTAGTTAGGGAAATGAGATCTTCCATCATACTAATGGGAGCAATGTTATCAAGAACGGGTGAGGTTGTCATAACTTACCCCGGTGGTTGTGAAATTGGACCAAGACCTATAGATCTACATTTAAAAGCATTAAGAAGTATGGGAGCAATAATAGAAGAGTCTCATGGTCAACTATACTGTAAGACTGAGGGGTTAAAGGGCTGCGATATACAATTGGATTACCCATCGGTAGGAGCCACTGAAAACATTATCCTAGCTGCTGTAAAGGCAAAGGGAACTACAGTGATTAGAAATGCAGCTAGGGAACCTGAAATAATTGACTTACAAAACTACTTAAATAAGTCTGGAGCCAAGGTCTCCGGTGCAGGAACTTCAGTAATAACAATAGAGGGTGTTAAAGAGTTAAAAGACGTTACACATACCATAATTCCTGATAGGATTGTAGCAGGTACCTTAATGGTTGCATCTACCATAACAGGTGGAGATATTATTTTGAATAACATTATTGTAGAACATCTATTGGGAACAATAGCTAAGTTAAAGGAAGCAGGTGCCTTGATCTATACCAATGGCAACTCTTTAAAAGTAGCAGGTCCTAGAAAGGTCAATTCAATAGAAATGATACAAACTTTACCCTATCCTGGATTTCCAACAGATATGCAGGCTCAAATGATGGCTCTCTTATCAATAGCTAATGGAACCAGTATAATCTGTGAAACTGTATTTGAAAACAGGTTTAAACATGGTGAGGAATTAATTAGAATGGGGGCCAATATAAAGATCTTTGGTAGGGTTGCAGTCATTAATGGTGTTAAAGAATTAACAGGTGCAAAGGTAACTGCTAAGGATTTAAGAGGTGGAGCAGCTTTGACTTTAGCAGGATTAGTTGCTAAAGGGACTACTGAAGTTCAAAATATTTATCACATAGAAAGAGGATATGAAGATTTCCATATAACCTTGCAAAACTTAGGTGCAGATATAGTAAAGATTGATTAGCAGCATTTTGATTAGCAGCATTTGCTGCTAATTATACATAGGGACTAGCCCAGAGGGGTGATAACATGAGAAAAATATCTAGAGTAGAAAGAAAAATGCGAAGAAGAAGGTTATATTTTAGAATTTTCTTGTTAGGCTTATTTGTAACTTTGTTAATTGTGTTGGCATTAAATACAGATCTGTTTATCATAAATAATATACAGGTAATAGGAAATAATAAACTATCCAAGGAAAGTATAATATTAGGTTCATCCATTAACATAGGGGAAAACATACTAAAGGTTAGGACAAAGGATGGAGAGAATAATTTAAGGAATTTAGCTTATATTAAAGATGTAAATATAAAAAGAAAACTTCCTAAAGGAATTATAATAGAGGTTATAGAGAGGAAAGAGGTATTTCAGATAAAGAACTTATCATATGTTGCCTTAATTGATGAAGAAGGATATATTTTGGATATATTAGATAGTGAGAATGAAAATTTGCCCTTAATCAGTGGCTTTAATATAGAGAACAAAAGAATTGGCGAAAATTTAATAGCTTCTGAAGATACTAAACTAAATTTTGAATTTATTGAAGAAGGACATGCCCTAGGTTTATTATCAAAGATGAAAGATGTGGATATGACAGATAATGACAATATAAATATTGAATTAAATGATGGTATTATGGTTGCCTTTGGTACCATAAATAATGTAAAATATAAATTGAACTTATTAAATGAAATTTTAAAAGATATCGACAAAAAAGGACTATCCTGTAAAATGATATTAATGGATAGGGGAGATAATCCTGTAATTGTACTTAACGAGGAGTAGGAGAGGTAAGATGAAAAAATTTAAGGAGTATATTGCATTAACAATAGTATCTATATTACTTGGAATTATTGTATCCCTTCAATTCAAAACTGTGAATAAAACCCTAGGAGAGGGTATTTTACCTACTCAAAGAGCTCAGCAGCTTGCTACAGAGCTGAAAAAAGCACAAAATGAAAGGGATTTATTAATAAATAAAGTTGATGAATTAGAAGCTAAGATAAAGCAATATGAGATGAGTGAAGTAGATAAAAATATATATGCTGAAAACCTATATAATGATACAATGAAATATAGGATGTTAGCTGGATACTTAGATTTAGAAGGACCAGGTGTTGTTATTGAAATTAATGATCCACCAGTGGATTTAGAATATGGTTTTGGTTATAGTATAATTGATGAGTTGGATTTAATCTTACAAGTAATATCTGTTTTAAATGCAGCCGATGCAGAGGCCATATCTATCAATGACCAAAGATATACATCCTTTACTGAGATAGAGAAAGCTGGAAATCATATTGAAATCAATGGTGTATCAACAAGTCCACCTATTGTTATAAAAGCAATAGGACCACCAGACACTTTGGAGTCTGCATTAAACCTTAAAGGAGGAATAGTGACCATATTAAGGAATTACGACTACTTGGTACAAGTGAATAAAGAAAATAATATAGTAATACCAAAATCTAGGAAGATAAAGGAATTCATATACGCAAATCCTGTAGACGAAAATCTTGATTAATGGGGTGATTTCAATGAAAAATCAAAATCCAAAAATCATCCTAACTTTTTTCAGTATAATGATTGGTATTTTTATTTCTACACAAATAAAAATGAAACTTGAAACTATTACTCCTATTACCATTAGATCCCTACAAACTATGAAAGCTGAAATCAATGCCATCAATAATGAAATAGCTGAGCTAAACAATATAATTAAGATGAAAGAGGAAGAGCTGGCCTTACTGGAGAATATAGCTAAAGGTGACGATAATATTATTAATATTTTATTGGAAGATATCCAATATAATAAAATTCATTCAGGGCAAACTTCTTTGGAAGGACCTGGAATAGTAATAAAAATGTATGATAATCCAGCAGAAAGGTATTTTGGTTTCGATTTAAATGAAGACGTTATCCATGATGTAGATATACTAAATATAATAAATGACTTGAGAATTGCAGGAGCAGAAGCCATTAGTATAAATAATGAAAGGGTATTATCTACATCTGAAATAAAATGTGGTGGGCCAGTTATTAGAATAAATGGAAGAAGCTCTGCCACACCCTTTATTATTAAAGCTATTGGAGACCCTAAAGTATTATATGCAGCTGTGAATGCACCAGGAACTTATGGCGATTTATTAAAAATATATGAAATAGGCTTTGAAACAACCATAGAAGATTCGATATATATTCCTGCTTATACTGGAGATTTTGACTTCAGATATGCCAAGCCATTGGGAAAGGATGATTAATTTGTTCGTTGCAATAATTGGTATTTTAATAGGTATTGTAATTGGTTTTATTTTACCCTATACTTATGATACCACCTATTCACTTTACGTTTCCGTAGCAATACTAGCCTGTTTAGATTCAGTATTTGGCGGTATTAGATCTAACTTAGAAAACAATTTTAATATAAGAATTTTTCTCTCAGGTTTCTTTGGAAATGCAATTTTAGCTGCTTTTCTTGCATATCTTGGGGATAGACTAGGCGTTCCTCTATATTATGCAGCTATTTTTACATTTGGTGGAAGGCTATTTGAAAACTTTGCTAAGATCAGGAGGGTCTTACTTTTCAAAGGGAAAAAAACTAACTAGAAATTTAAAAAGCAAATATTGGATAAGCTATCAAAATATAAGGGGGAAATGTTATGTTTGATTTTGATGTAGATGTTGAACAATTTGCAAGGATTAAGGTTCTTGGTGTTGGTGGTGGAGGTAATAATGCTGTAAATAGAATGATAGAAAGTGGCGTAAGGGGAGTTGACTTCATCGCCTTAAATACGGATAGACAAGCCCTTAATTCCTCCAAGGCAGAATATAAACTTCAAATTGGAGAAAAGTTGACCCGTGGTTTAGGTGCTGGAGCGAATCCAGAAATTGGAGCTAAGGCTGCAGAAGAAAATAGAAATGAAATAGCAGAGATTATAAAGGGTGCAGACATGGTTTTTATTACAGCAGGCATGGGTGGGGGAACAGGAACAGGGGCAGCACCAATAGTAGCAGAAATAGCTAAGGAGCTAGGCATACTTACAGTAGGAGTAGTTACAAAGCCTTTCACCTTTGAAGGGCCAAGAAGACAGAAACATGCAGAACAAGGTATAGAGGAGTTAAAGTCCAAAGTTGACACTCTAGTTACCATTCCAAATGATAGGTTATTACAAATTGCAGATAAGAAGACTACTATGGTAGAAGCCTTTATGATGGCTGATGAAGTACTTAAACAGGGTATACAAGGCATATCTGACTTAATAGCAGTGCCAAATTTAATAAACCTAGACTTTGCTGATGTTAAGACTGTTATGCATGCTAAGGGAATTGCTCACATGGGTATTGGAAGGGCTTCTGGAGAGAATAGGGCAACAGAGGCAGCTAAACAAGCCATTAGGTCACCTTTATTGGAGACATCAATCGATGGTGCAAAATCAGTATTGTTAAACATCACCGGTGGCGAAGATATGGGAATATTCGAAGTCAATGAAGCTGCTGATTTAATTAGGGCTGCAGTAGACAAGGATGCCTACATAATCTTTGGTGCAGGAATTGATGAAAGTTTGAAGGAAGAAATTAAAATAACTGTCATTGCTACCGGATTCGATATGGAAAGTCAAAAGTCAATAAGAGAAGCCATAAACAAGGATGACGGGAAAGATGAAGTTGCAGCCCATGACGATGATGAATTAGATATTCCCGTATTTCTTAGAAGAAGAGATAAAAAATCAAATTAACAAAGAAAACGTATCTTTTTGTAGAGATACGTTTTTTTTATTAACTATAAAATGACAAAAAATTTAAAATTAATGTCCTATAATAACTATTAAAGAATAGAATAAGTATTAGGCTATATAATTATAGGAGGAATATATTTGTATGTAGTTGCTGAATATTTATTTTTGGAAAATTTTTTAATAAATTTCGCAATCTTAAATATTACCAAGATAATAACTAGGACCAAGGCAAGTAGGAAAAGGATATTAATAGCTTCCTTTGTAGCAGCTTTATATCCCTTTGTATTATTTATACCTTCTTTCCTATTCTTGACTAATTTCTTTATGAAAATTCTCATATCTATAATTATTGTAAAGTTGGCCTTTGATTCTAAATCCATAGAATTATATATAAAACAATTATTTGGATTTTATATTGTATCCTTTATTTTTGCTGGAGCTAGTATTGGAACCTATTATTTTGTGCAGAACTATTCTAATTTTTCATTAAATGAAAATGTATTTACCAAAGACTTTCCAATTAGATATTTAATATTAGGAGTAGCTTTAGGTGGAATTTTAATTAAGAATATATTCGATTATTATCAAGAAAAAACAACTAGAGAAAAAGAATTATTTGAAGTAACTATATACTATGGTAATAAGAATACTTCTCTTATTGCTTTAATGGATACAGGAAACTCACTACTTGAACCATTAACTAGATTACCAGTATTTATAGTAGAATATGAAATTATTAAGGAAATAATTCCTGAAAGATTAAGACAAGTATTTGAAAATAAGCAAGAGGATGACCTGTTGCAAATACAAAATATTATGGAAGAATTGAAAGAGAAAAACTTTATTAGACTTATCCCTTTTAAAACTATAGGTTCTAAAAAAGGGATGTTATTAGGCTTTAAACCAGATTATATAGAAATTAAGAAAAACTCAAGAGTTATAAGATGTGATAATTTAATTATTGGAATATTTAATGGTAAGCTCTCCACAGATGAACAATATAAGGGGTTATTGAGTCTAGAAATCTTAGATAGGGGGAATATAAATGTTTACGAGTATCAAACTTAGATTAAAAACTATTTTATATAAAGTATTGGAAAAATTAAATATTATAAAAATAGTTCATTATATAGGAAGTGGAGAAATATTACCTCCACCATTATCTCCAGAAGAAGAGGCCCATTATCTTTCCTTGATCAAGGAAGACGAAACAGTCAAAACTATACTAATTGAAAGGAACTTAAGACTTGTAGTATATATAGCTAGGAAATTTGAAAACACTAAAATATCCATTGAAGACCTTATTTCAATAGGTACCATTGGACTAATAAAGGCTGTTAACACTTTTGATCCTGATAAGAATATTAAGCTTGCCACCTATGCTTCAAAATGTATAGAAAATGAGATACTCATGTACCTTCGAAGGACTAGCAAAATGAAATCAGAAATCTCCTTAGATGAACCTTTAAATACAGATTGGGATGGAAATGAACTACTATTATCAGACATTTTAGGAACTGATGGAGATATTATATTTAAAAATATTGAATCGGAAGTAGATAGGGTCTTGTTAAAACAAGCCATTAGCAAGTTATCTGGTAGAGAAAAAACCATAATTGAATTAAGGTTCGGACTACATAATGGGAAGGAAAAAACCCAGAAAGAAGTTGCAGACCTTTTAGGTATTTCCCAGTCCTATATATCTAGGCTAGAAAAGAGAATAATTAAAAGGCTGAGGAAAGAGATGGTAAAGCTGATGTAAAATGGACTTTAAGTAAAATAAATTTTTGAATAAAAATGCTATTCAAGGCAATAATTTTATAGAGAAAGGGGCAATACAGCATGAAAGGATGAAAGTAAATGCATATATCTAAGGTAGAGATATGTGGAGTAAACACTTCAAAGCTGCCAGTACTAACTAATGAAGAAATGCAAGAATTATTTGTCAAGATAAAAGCTGGTGATTTAAAGGCTAGGGAGAAATTTATTCAAGGTAATTTAAGACTAGTACTTAGCATCATCCAAAGATTTAATCGAAGAGGCGAACACGTTGATGATTTGTTTCAGGTAGGCTGTATTGGTTTAATAAAAGCTATAGACAATTTCGACTTGAGTCAAAATGTACGGTTTTCTACTTATGCAGTGCCTATGATAATAGGTGAAATAAGAAGATATTTAAGAGATAATAATTCCATTAGAGTATCTAGATCCTTAAGGGATATTGCCTATAGAGCATTACAAGCAAGAGAACAATTGATTAATAAAAATTCCAAAGAACCTACAATATATGAAATAGCAGAGGAGTTAAATCTACCTAAAGAGGAAGTAGTATTTGCACTGGAAGCAATACAAGAACCTATTTCATTATTTGAACCAATTTTCCATGATAGTGGCGATGCAATATACGTAATGGACCAAGTAAGGGATGAAAAGGCAGAGGACGAGGTTTGGTTAAGTCAAATAGCCTTAAGGGAAGCAATAGAAAAATTAAATAGCAGAGAAAAGCAGATACTTAATTTAAGGTTTTTTGAAGGTAAAACCCAAATGGAAGTTGCTGAAGAAATTGGCATTTCACAAGCTCAAGTTTCCAGATTAGAGAAAAATGCCTTAAGGCAGATGAGAAAATATATATAAGGAAGAAGATATAAATCCCACCAAAATCTTGTCATATTTATACCCTATTTTTATATATAAATAATAGGGTATAATATGAAAGAGGTGGGATTATGTTAAAATTATCAGAAATCAGGGAAAAGGAAATAATAAACATAAATACAGGAGAAAGAATGGGCTTTGTAGACGATTTTGAATTAGACCTAGAAAAAGGATATGTAGAAGCCCTAGTAATTTCTGGCGGGGGTAAAATATTAGGCCTGTTTGGTAAAAGTTCAGAGATCATTATTAATTGGAGTGATATCGTAAAAATAGGAACTGACACTATTTTAGTGGATTATAAGGGAGATATATAAATAGACATTTTTCAATCAATGTAATATAATTAAAGTGAAGTTAAAGTAAAAGGTGAGGTGGAAAGATGAAATGTCCCTTTTGCTCATTTCATGAGTCCAAGGTTGTAGATTCCAGGCCTACAGAAGAAGGACAAGCAATCCGTAGGAGAAGGGAATGTATAAATTGTAGTAGAAGGTTTACTACCTATGAAAAAATTGAAGAAATCCCACTTATGGTTATTAAAAAAGATGGAAATAGACAAACCTTTGATAGAAATAAAATCTTAAATGGTATAATAAAAGCTTGTGAGAAAAGACCTGTTTCCATGGAAAGAATAGAAAATATTGTAGGTGAAATTGAAAAATCCCTATACAACTCCATGGAAAAGGAAGTAACTTCTAATGAAATTGGGGAAATGGTAATGAATAAATTGAAAGATGTTGATCATGTGGCCTATGTAAGATTTGCCTCTGTATATAGACAGTTTAAGGACCTAAATTCTTTTATGGATGAATTGAAAAATTTGCTTAATGAGAATACTGACAATAGGAGATGAATATGGGAGTTACAAAAAAATTCTATGACAATACCCTATACTTTGAAATAGAAGGATTTAATAGATATAATAATATTTGCCATCTGTTTTCTTCAAGAATTGGATGGGATCAAAAAAACATATTTAATGATTTAAGTAAATTACTTAATATACCCGATGAAAAAATCTATAGGGCAAAACAAGTTCATGGTAAAGATGTAATCATATTAGATCAACAGGATAATAAAACCATTGGACAAGAAGAAGCCGATGGATTTATTACTAATATTAAAGGTCTAGTATTATGTACCTACCATGCTGACTGTGTCCCAATATATTTTTATGATAAAGAAAAAGACATCATAGGTCTTGCCCATGCTGGTTGGAAAGGAACTTTAAACAAGATAGCAGGAGTCATTATAGATAATATGGTGAAATCTTACCAGTCTAATTTAAACAATATAGTTGTAGCCATAGGGCCTTCCATAGGACCTTGCTGTTATGAAATAGGAGAAGATGTGGAAAAATTATTTAAGTCCAAGTATAATAATTCTGAAATAATAGTTCAAAAAAATGGAAAGACCTATTTGGACCTTTGGAAGGTAAATTATATTAATTTGCTAGATGCAGGCATTAAGGATGAGAATATTTATAAGAGCAATTTTTGTACTGCCTGTAACCTAGATACTCTGTATTCATATAGAAAAGAAAAGGGTACTAAAAATAGAATGATTGCTGCCATAACATTAAAGGAATAAGTTAGGGATGGTAATATGAGAAATGTAGATTTTAATAAAATCATAATGCAAAATATTTTGCACCATGCTAATATTGGTATCCATGTAATTGACAAAGATAGAAAGACTGTAATATATAACGATGTTATGGCAAAGTTAGAAGGCCTAAAAAGAGAACAAGTACTGGGGAAAGATATCTTAGATATCTTTCCTAGCCTAAATGAAGAGACGTCGACTTTGATTAAGGTATTACACACAGGAGAGTCAATACTAAATAGTACCCAAACCTATTTAAACTTTAAAGGACAAAGAATTACCACCATAAATTCTACCATACCCTTGTACAATAAAGATGAAATCATAGGTGCTTTAGAGATATCCAATAATATTACCCACATTAAGAACTTGTCTGATCAATTGATAGAATTGCAAAGCGAATTAAAATTTAGAAAATCCCCATCTAAAAATAAGATCAAACGATATAATTTCCACGATATCATTGGAGTATCAGAACCAATAGAAATGGCAAAGAAAATTGCTAAAAAAGCAAGTAATTCAATATCAAGTGTTCTAATCTACGGAGATACAGGAACGGGAAAAGAGCTATTCGCTCAAAGTATCCACTATGGAGGTATAAGAGCTAATAAGCCATTTTTAGCCCAAAATTGTGCTGCAATTCCTGAGTCATTGCTGGAAGGAATATTATTTGGTACAGATAAGGGTGGATTTACAGGAGCCGTTGAAAGGGAAGGAATATTTGAACAGGCCAATGGTGGGACCTTAATGTTAGACGAAATAAACTCCATGTCCCTGCCACTACAAGCCAAATTACTTAGAGTCCTACAAGAAGGCTATATTAGGAGGGTTGGAGGTTCTAAAGATATACCCATAGATGTAAGAATTATTGCAACTACTAATGAACCACCGTTAGAGAGCCTAAAAAAAGGAACCCTTAGAAAAGACTTGTTCTATAGGCTAAATGTAATATTTATCCAGATACCACCATTGGTGGAAAGGAAAGAGGATATACCTATACTTACAAACCATTTTATAAATAAATTTAACTTATTATTGGACAAAAAAGTAAAAAGTGTATCAAAAGATGTACTAGATTATTTTATGGAATATACTTGGCCTGGAAACGTTAGGGAATTAGCCAATGTTATTGAAGGGGCTATGAATATAGTGGATGAGAATGAAACTTTATTGACAAAGAAGGACTTCATTTCTTCCATTCATATTATGAAGGACAAGCACTATAGAAATCCCTTCGTCTTGGAGCAAAAAGATAAAAGTTTACCAGTAGTTTTAGAAGAAATTGAAAAAAACCTTATTATAAATGCCTTAGAAAATAATCACAATAATATAACTAAAACAGCTAAAGAATTAGGAATAAAAAGGCAAACCTTGCAACATAAGTTGAAGAAATATAAAATCTGATGCAATAATTTTTGCGCTTATATGCAAATATTATTGCATTTTTTGAGAAAAATTACGAGAAACCTGTCAAATATTTGGCAAAGTTCTGGAAATTTCAAAGAAATAAGCATATCTGATTCTAAAAAAGTTGGCAAGAAAATTGCATTACATAATTATAAAAGATTAAAGGAGGTATAATCATGAGAAAAGAAAATGTTAAGGTAATTGTTTGGGGACTAGGAGCAATGGGAAAAGGCGTAGTAGAAATGCTATTAAACAAAAAAGGCGTAGATGTAGTTGGAGCAGTAGTAAGGGGCGATAAAATAGGAAAATCAATGTATGAATTAACAGGCATTGAAAGAGGCGACAGACCAGATCTAATAGCTGGCTCTTATGAAGATGTAATAAAGGAAGGAGCAGCCGATGTTGTAGTAATAGCAACTGACTCTTATACAAAAACATCCTTTGATAAGATCAAATATTGTCTAGAAAGAAAAATCAATGTAGTATCAACTGCAGAAGAAATGGCTTATCCTCAAGCCCAATCTCCAGAATTAGCAAAGGAATTAGACAGAATTGCTAAAGAAAATGGAGTGACTGTATTAGGTACAGGTATTAACCCAGGTCTTATTATGGACTTACTAGTTATTACACTTACAGGAGCATGTATAGATGTTGAAAGTATCAAGGCAGAAAGAGTTAATAACTTATCACCATTCGGACCTACAGTTATGCATGGCCAAGGTGTTGGTATAACTGTAGATGAATTTAATAGAAGAGTTGCAGAAAACGATTTAGATGGCCACATAGGATTCCCAGAATCAATCACAATGATTGCAGACGCATTAGGATGGAAATTGAGCGATGAAATCAAATTAGAAAGGGCACCAATAGTTTCATCAGTTTATAGAAAGGCTCCATATGCAGAAGTAAAAGCTGGAGATGTTGCAGGATGTAATATGAAGGGCTATGGTTATGTAGATGGAGAATTAAAGATAGAAATGCTTCATCCACAACAAGTAGAGCCTCAATTAGAAGGTGTAAACACTGGAGATTACATTACTATCAAGGGAACACCAAATGTAAACATGCAAATAACTCCAGAGGTACCTGGCGGTATAGGAACTATTGCTATGACTGTTAACATGATTCCTCACGTAATCAATGCAAGACCAGGACTAAAGACTATGATAGACCTACCAGTACCAAGAGCCATTATGGGAGATATGAGGGAACTAATAGATAGTGAATAGTGAATAGTGAATAGTGAATAGTGAATAGTGAATAGTGAATAGTG
>ERZ773359.1108-NODE-1108-length-38188-cov-5.762489_pt1 | contig 38188 bp, 43 predicted proteins | sample MGYA00374955_ERZ773359 | MGnify/ENA primary metagenome ERZ773359 (study PRJEB29098, sample SAMN04486028) | biogas fermenter metagenome | study: EMG produced TPA metagenomics assembly of the Biogas fermentation microbial communities from Germany - Plant 4 DNA1...
ATCTTTCGTGAACAAACTTTGTAATTTTGAACCGACTCTTTTGTAAGTCGACAACCTTAAGTGATTTTTATAAATAATCTATTCCACCGTAACTGATTTAGCTAAGTTTCTCGGTTTGTCTATGTCGCATCCCTTGAGCAAGGCAGCGTAGTAGGCAAGGTACTGAGCAGGGATTATGGCTACCAAAGGTGATAGCAGTTCATTGACATTGTCTATTACTATGGCATCTGTGTCCTGGCTGACTTTTTTCATGGATATTATCATTGTTGCAGCTCCTCTTGCCTCAACTTCTCTAATGTTACTTCTGGTGTTTAAATTTATTTTTTCCTGTGTAATAATTCCTATTACAGGAGTATTCTTTTCAATTAAAGCAATGGTGCCGTGCTTTAGCTCACCTGCTGGAAAGCCTTCTGTTTGAATGTATGATATTTCTTTAAGCTTAAGGGAGGCTTCCAGACATACATGGTAATCCATGCTCCTACCAATATAAAAGCAATTTCTGCTGTTTACTAGGTACTTTTCTGCAAGAGACTTATATTTTTCCTTATCACTGCACAAAGATTCCATAACATTGGCTATTATGCTTAATTCTTTACAAACATCTATATTTACCCTGTTGTCAATTGATGAAGCCAATATTGCCAAAACTGCAATTTGTGCCGTATAGGCCTTTGTGGAGGCTACTGCAATTTCAGGACCTGCGTGTAAAAGCAATGTATGATCTACTTCCCTGTATAGGGTAGAGCCTTTAACATTGGTCAATGTCAAAGTTTTATAACCCATATCCTTAATTTTGCTAAGTACTGATATACAATCAGCTGTTTCACCACTCTGGGATATAAACATAAACATTGGCTTTTCTGATAACAAAGGCATGTTGTAAATAAATTCGCTTGCAATAACTACCTCTGTTGGTTTTTTAGATATTTTTTCAAAAAACTGTTTACCTATTAAACCTGCATGGTAGCTTGTTCCGCATGCAATAATATATACCTTGTTGCAGCTTCTAACATCCTGTAAGATATCTGGTGAAATTTTAATATTTCCATTTTCATCAGTATATTCTGAAATAATTTTTCTTATTACAAATGGCTGCTCTTCAATTTCCTTCAACATATAGTGTGGATATGTTCCCTTTTCAGTATCTATTGTATCTATATCAGCCTTGTATGGTTTTCTTGTAACTTTCTCTCCAGAAATTGTAAATATTTCAATTGAATCTTTAGTTACCTTCAAAAATTCCTTGTCTTTTATTTCATAAAATAGATTCGTATAATCTATCATTGCCATGGCATCGCTGCTTAGCATGTTGAATCCGTCGCCCTTTCCAGCTAATAGAGGGGTTTTGTTTTTAGCTCCATACAAAGTATCCATATCTTCTTTGTCGATTATTGCAAGAGCATAGGAACCCTTTAATTCACTCATTGTATGCCTTATGGCAAGGTCAACAGGCTCGCCTTCATTTACAAATTTCTCTATAAGTTGAACGATTATTTCTGTATCAGTATCACTATTAAGCTTTACTCCTTGAAGATATTTATTTTTTAATTCTTCTTCATTTTCAATTATTCCATTATGAACTAGGGTAAATCTACCTGTGCTGCTTTGGTGGGGATGGGAATTAGTCTTGTTTGGCTCACCGTGAGTAGCCCACCTTGTATGGCCTATTCCCAAGTACCCTGTAATACTCCTGTCGATACTTTCTCTTAAACTATATATCCTTCCTTTTTCTTTGCATATATAAATATTGTTATTATAAGCTACAGCAATCCCTGCTGAGTCGTAGCCCCTGTATTCAAGCTTTTCCAAGCCCCTTAATATTATTTCTTTCACATCTTTAAATCCTATATAACCAACTATTCCGCACATATTATTCTCCATTCTAGTATTAGTAATTTTGTTATTGAATGATTAAAGTAACTTTTGACATTTAACAAAAAATTTTGAGCATCTTAATAGAGAATCATTTTTATGATTCTTAATCTTATTAGGCAATTTAAGCACAAAAATAAGAATATTATTTGCTAATATTAGTTTGTTGTTAATTATGGGGAATTATAAGACAGAATATTATTTTAATAAAGATATGAAAGCTATGAGTTTTTTTTGTCCCCTCAGTCGCCTGAGAGATTTGTAAAACCCTGTCGATGTAGCCTCACCGCAGAGCATCCGCCGAATTTTCGATAACTCTGTCCTCGTCAACTTTTTCAAGTTCTGGCGCTATAATAATTATCTTATCCCCAGTCTATATCTTACTAACCCTTCTTTACTATCCCTCCTTTCAGATTATTATTATGAGTTTACAATTAAATTGTTACTTTAACCGTTTAATTTTACCATACTATAAGAAAATTGTATATAAATTTATTGAAAATACTTTACAAAACTTTTTATTTCCCTTATAATAGTAAGGCAGCGCGGTTGTGGCGGAACGGCAGACGCACTAGCTTGAGGGGCTAGCGAATGTATATTCGTGGGGGTTCAAGTCCCCCCAACCGCACCAAAAATATTATAAAAAAGAGAGAGTTTCTCTCTTTTTTTATGTGTACAGATAACTGAAAATCATCACTACAGCCTTGTAATATATTCGCCGAATACATATCCGTCGATTCCATTATAGAGTATTCTGTACCACTCTCCCACCTGTTCAGTTATTATTACTATTGCTCCATTGGGAGCCATTCCGATAATTTCTCCCGTCAAAGCAGGACCGTTTCTTATATTTAGATAGCCGCCAGCTGTTGTAACTCTTCCTGTTTCTCCTGTTCCTGGCTCTTGTTGAGCACCGCTGAAATACTGGTTCACAGACTCTGCTATGGTCCTTGCTATAGTATCAATATTACTTGTCATCCAGTTGGCATCTTCCACATTATCGTGGTAGGCAACTTCCAATAATACTGAAGGCGCATTAGTTCTTGATACTTCACCTAAGGTCGTTATAGGAACAGCCCTAACTAAATCGGGAAGGGGGTATATTTGTCTGAAATTTTCAACTAATATATTGGCCATTCTTTCGCCGTTAATACTTCCTGGATAATAAAAAGCTATAACTCCTCTGTTTCTGCCTTCCTGCCCCGGACCTGATGCATTTGAATGTATTGCCAAATGAAAATCAACATTTCTTGCATTGGAGTCTCTGATGGAAGAACCTGCTGTCATATCTGGAGTATTTCTGTAATAGCTTATACCAAACTGTTGAAGATAAGGAATCATTGCATCCACAATTTGATTCATCCAATATTCTTCATTGCCTTCCGTAACGAAAAGATTGTATTCCTGTGTAGATGGACTTAAGTATATAGTAGGCATTATAATCCTCCATTTCATTATTTATAGTGTATTTTATGCATTTTATTAGTAACTGTGCAATGCTATGTTATGAACACATATAATGTATGGGGGGATTATATGATTTACCAGATAGGGAGGTTTCTTAAAAAGTATATATTTATAATTATATTTGTATTTTGTATATTGATAATTGTATATTCTCTTCTGTTTGCTTAGTAATACTCGGGGTAACCCTGTGGAAGATAAGGTGGGTCAAAAAGGGCAAGCCGTGGATAATCCACGGCTTGAGGCAAAAAATTTAAGAGGCATTTATAAATTTAATTTACAAATGTAATATCATTATACTACTTTTTCAGAATATTTCAATTATTTTTTACTTCATTCAACATTATTTCTTTATACTCATCTCTTAACATGGACATTAAATGTAAATCATAGTATTTATTGTCTTTTTTAGCTGCATTTCTCATTATACCTTCATATTTGAATCCTAAGTCTAAGTAGAGTTTACCTGCAGGATTTCCCTCATAATGGTCCAAGGTAACTCTTTCCATGTTTAAAGTATTAAAGCAATAGTCCAGCAGCAATAACATTGCTTCTTTCCCGTACCCTTTTCCAAGGTATTCTTTTTCACCTATGTAAATACGTGTTAAATCTAAGGAATCTGATTCTCTGGAAATTTTCGAAAGATAAACCCTTCCTATGGGTTTTTTATTTTTAAATATAATCGTAAACTGCTCATTTGTTTTATCTAATTCTCTTAATATAAATTCTCTTACAACTTCTTCATAGGTACGCTCTTTATTAATAGTCAGAAATTCTTTAATATAGTCCTGTTGCTCCCATTTCGTAAAAAGAACACAATCATCGAAAGTACTTTTTCTTATAATAATATTTTCAGATACCATTTTTTCCTCGATTGTTTATTTTTTATTTTATTATATCTCATAATAATGGATTTTTCAAGAAAATATCTATTTTCTTCCACTATACCCTTAAGCCCCATAACAACCAGCAAAAAATATAAATAATTCTTATAGATGTGAATAATGGTTATAAAGGAAATAACAAAAAATGTATTTGTCATAATTATGTAACGGCTTACCGTATCCTTAGGCAAGAAAATTTCCATCAAGGTTTTGCATATATTTCCTCCGTCTAAGGGTACTATAGGTACTAAGTTTATATATGCCAAAAAAAGATTAATATTTGCAAAGTAGAAATATTCGGTATTTTTTATACCTGCATATAATAGTAAGTTACAGGCGGGTCCTGAAAAAAACAGCAGTATTTTTTTAAAATATGATATATTTTCTAAATTTGCATCAAAATTAAATCCAAATAAGGAAATCTTTACCCTAGAGAATTTAATATTCAACAATATTGCAAAAAACAAATGAGCAATTTCATGTGCAGCAAGGGCAATTAGGAGTGACATTAACCGGAAGGTTAATTTTTCAAGTCCAGAAACTCCAAAGGATTAATTGAAGCTCCATCTTCCCAAACTTCTATATGGAGAATCATATTTTCTTCGTCAAGAGCTCCTATTATATCTCCTTGTGATATTGTATCCCCCTCTTTCACAAAAGGTTCCTTTATTTTGCCATAGATAAAGGTTTTATCATGATTTTGAACTACTATGTAGCCAGAAAGGTTTTCATTGTTACCTATGGAAATAACCTTTCCTTCTGTTATGGATTTCACCGATTGAGTCTCTGATTTAATATCGATGCCATGATTATAAAAGGATTCTTCTCCTGTTTTATTAATTCCGTATTTTCGGTACACAGTTCCAACAACAGGTACCGACTGTGTTTTTTTCGAGATAAAAGGTAGCTTGTTTCTTGCGGATGCAGCAACCTCAGTAATGGTATCCCTTATTTCTAAAATCTTTATACTTGCATTCATTTTTTCATCGGCAGCATTAATGATTTTTCGTGAAAGATCAGAATTCATGTTTTTCGTTGCAATTACTGCACTTACTAAGAGTATGCTAAAAATTACCTGCAAAGCTAATTTTCTATTAAATTGTTCTCTCCTTCTAATATTAATTCTTTTTCTAAATATTTTATTCATTTCACCACCCCTTCCCTACATTTTATTAATGTGTTACAAGCTTTATTACTAAATAATGAAAAAGACACTCCTCTTAAAGGGAATGTCTTGAAAGGAAAGGGATACCTATATAGGAATGTCTTTCATTGTAAGGGGGCACCTCTTTCAGATGAATGTCCCCAATTTTAGAAAGTCTTCGTTAAAGATCTGTTGGTAATCGGGTTTTGAATAGTTTATATTTTCCTCAATTGTTGCAGTAACACTTGTTCCAGTAAGTTTTTCTATATCTTTTAATTTAAGCATGCTGCCTTTTTTGGCCATTTTAGTATTGTATTTGTTTATAATAACAGTAAATTTATCTGCTTTTGCAGCTAGTACTTTGTCCGTGTTTATTTCCTTTACACAGGAAAAGTCATTGTTATTAACAGTTACTACATTTTGGATTTCCGAAAAATCTATATAGCTGTTGCTTAATTCATCCCCATCTATTATAACTACATCATAACTTTCTGCATATTTTAATAATTTTACAAAATAATCTCTGTTTAATTTCTCTATCTTTCCCTGGACTCTTGGCGAGGGTAAGAGATGTAAATTTTCGTTAATTTCCATAACAGCCAATTCTAAAGGACAGGTATCAGTAAAAACATCCACAATATCATAAATTATGTCTTCATTTACTTTAAGGTATTCCGACATTTTAGTTTTCCCTGAAGAAATATCCATAAGTAAGACATTTTTTCCCTGCTGTGAAAGATTGATTCCAGCCTTTATGCTTATAAGTGTTTTTCCTATATTGTTTTTATGCGAGCCTACCAGTATATTCATATTTTCCCCCTACTCTATTATTCCGCTGATTTTCAGATATTCCCCTATTACTTCTCTAACTATGGGAATGGGATACCGTCCCGAACCTCCCTCAAACAGAACACAGGCAACGGCAATTTGCGGGTCGTCATAAGGAGCAAAGGCAACATACCATGCAAAGTCATCATAGGGTTCTCCTGTTTCTGGGTTTCTTCCTTCGTTTTGTGCTGTACCTGTCTTGCTACCTACTTCCACTGGAAAATCTTTATAGGGCTTTGCACTGTCATCATATGATACTAACCGCATACCATGCTTTATTACCTCTAAATACCCATTATCTGAAAGGTCAATTTTTTTTGAATTTCTTAAAGGTACATAGTCGGTTTTTTTACCATCATAAGTTGTTATTTCTTTTATTACACTTACATTATTCTTATAGCCTCCATTAGCAATAGAAGCTATATAGTTAGCCATCTGTAGTACCGTATATGAATTGTTTCCCTGACCTATACTAATGTTTAAATTGTCTCCCACATTCCATACTGCCTGATTTATATAGGAATATTTAATAATATCAACTAAGGGAATATTGTTATCGTTAGTCTTCTCAGGATTTAAGTTTAAAGATAAAAGCCCTTCATATACTTCTCCTCTTGTCATAGGTTCTTCTCTGTCAATCCAGCTTACTATTTCCTCAACTATTTCATTTTTCATAGATGAGTCTACTATAACACCATCATTGAGATACCTTTCTACATTGGATTCTAAAAATAATCGCAAATATACACGGATATTTGATTTTTTCCCTTCTATGCTGGGTACCCCTCCTGATGCTTCCTGAGGTATGTCAATTTCAATTCCCGTTTTTTCATCTAAACCAAATTTTTTTGCCATGCCAATAATATCTTCTGCATCAACCTTAACTGTATGCTTTTGATTTGTAGCTAAGTTTTCACCAAGAACAGTAGTATAATAATAAAAGTTACAAGAATTCATAATTGCCTGATACATGGTTTGGGAACCGTGTGCGCCACCAAACATATTATATATCCAACAACTGAAATTTCTATCCCCCACCTTCATGGTACCGGCGCAATAAACAGTAGTGTTGGGATTTACACCTTTTTCAAGGGCAGCTAAGGAAGTAATCATTTTAAAGGTAGAACCTGGCTGTATAGCCGAGAGCATGGCAATATTGTATAAAGGTCTTGGTGCCAAAGGATTTTTGGATTCGTTTAAGAGACTGTTCCAGTCTTCTGCGGTTATTCCCGTAGAAAATAAATTCAAATCGTAGGAGGGATGATTAGCAAGAGCCAATACTTCTCCTGTTTTCACGTCAAGGGCTACCAAGGCACCAGAGCGAGCATTTTCATATTTGTCCCTAAATTCAAAATTTCCCCATTCGCTTTCGAAGACACCTCCCTCACGGATTGCCTTTAAACCTTTTTCTAGGGATTCTTCCGCTTTTTGCTGTAAGGCCAAGTCAATGGTTAAATAAATATTATTCCCTGGTATGGGAGCTTCACTAGAGACAGAGCGTATTGTCTTTCCCATATTATTAACTTCTACGGTTTTTCTGCCTTTTTCCCCTCTTAAATAATCTTCAAATTTTTCCTCTATCCCTGTCTTTCCTATTATATCATCTGTACTGTATCCCTTCTCTCGGACATATTCCTGTACTTCATAGTCCTGAGCAATCTTACCTAAATAACCGATAATATGGGAAGCTGATTCCCGGGCTGGATATATTCTCAAAGGCTCGATTTCAATATTTATTCCCTTAAGCTCATGGGACCTTTCCGATATCATGGCAACAGTCTTTTCTGAAATATCATAGCAAATATCAACAGGATGGTATGACAGATAGGTTACTTTATTGTACCTTTCTCTTAAAACCATCATGTTACGCATATCATAGTCATTGATCTCTGGGGGTATTTCTAGGGACTCTCTCAGCATTTTAAAGACTTCTTCCGCTGAATATTCTTTACCTTCCTCTGCAGATTTAACATTATTCTTTATCCAATTCTTTTTATCCCGTATAGATGTATATTCCCAATCAGCAATTGATATCATGGGATTTTCATATTTTAACAGTTCGATTTGTGCAAAATATTTTACATCGTCATGGGTAATTAAATCGTAGAGTACTTGGTAGTTTTTAAAGGCTAATTCTTTGATGAAATCATAGGCTGAAATTCCTTCGTCCATATGCTGCTGTTTAATATACTTGTCTCTTATTTGCAGATCAGAATATTCAAAGGTTCCCTGATCTCCCTTCTCCTTAAACTCCACTGGTAAATCGGGGTAGATTTCCTTTAGTTTTTCTATAAGAATTTTTCCCGGTATAAGTTTACCCTCACTAGTTGTATATATTGATTGGAGTAAATTATCTATGGAATTTTTCATCGTTAAAATAACAAAGTCATCTTTTGCGGAAGTGTCCATTGTTATTTCTTCATTTTTTAAATTTAAATTTCTTTTTATATTGGCATATATTTCATCTTGAACAAATGAAAAATTTTTCAGCCTAATATTTTCTCCATACCCTTTTTCCTTTATGAATTCATAAGATAATCTTCTTATTTTGGAATTTGAAAATAAGGAAGCTAAGTATTTATTACGATTTACAAGTAATTGCCCTACTGCTTCCGTTGCATCCAAGTTTTCATTTAAATTGTTTTCTTCCAGCCACTTTTCTACAGAAGTCTTTTCTTTCTCCACTAAATCATCTGTAATTTCTATTTCAGTTTCTTCTTCCTCACTCTCTATTATTTCCATTTCATATTGGAAGTTTCCATCCACTAATCTTATGGGCACTTCATCTTTCAACAAGGAGTTTAGTACTCTTTGTTTGGCAGAAAACATCTCACCATATATTTTTGTACTGAAATTTAGCCACTCATAAATATTTTCCTTTATTATTTCTATGACTTTTTCTTCCGCTGTAGTATATATTATATTTTCTTTTTCTTCCCATTCATTCCCTTCTCCTGCTATCTCTACAGGTTCATTAATGTATTCAAAAGTATCAAGTTCAATAGGGAAATCATCTATGGGCTTTTCCATATTTTCATCTAATATTTTAGATAATTTATAAGATATTTCTATAAAATCATCAGCATCAATTTCATCTGTATACATTTGTACAGTAAAGCTGGATTCATTATCCGCAAGGATAACTCCATTCCTGTCGAATATTTTTCCTCTGGGAGCTTTTACGGGTATATCCTTAATTCGCTTTATATCGGCAATCCTTCTGTATTCTTCGCCTTCCACAATGGTAAGAACCGCCATTCTAAAGCCTAAAACAACCAACATAAATACTATAATTAAATACAAAATATTAAAACGATTCTTCAAAAATTTAAGCATTTAACACCTCTATGCCTTTACATTTAGCTTGTTGAATAGGAAAATAATGAATTTCAGTACAAATATTACCAGAACCGTATTTATTATTATTTCCATTAATATAACAGATAAATTATTTACCGCTAATTCAACCCTGTGTTTTAAAAAAAACAGGATTAAGTACAACAAAAAATGCATTACCCCTGTTGATGCTCCTGTTACTACAGCGTACACAGCATAGTTTTCCCTTATCATATCAACACTGAAAGTACCTACTACAGCTCCTATCAAAAAATAAATAAGGGTATGTATTCCAAAAACATCGTAGAGCATTCCATCATACAAGGCACCAGTAATGAATCCAAGTATTCCTCCCGTCATTCCATCAGACATCATGGCAAATATGACCAATAATACTAGGGAGAGATTTGGAACTACACTAGTGAAACCAAATAATCCAAACAAGGATGTTTGAAAAATAAAGTTAATAATTATTATGGTAATCATAAGTATGATTCTTTTCATATTATCTTTTCAACGCTCCTGTTTTAATACATACACCCTGTTTATTTTTGTAAATTCAACAGCAGGCTCAACTATGATTTTCAAAGTAGATGCATCTGTTGTCTCCACTATATCCTTTACATTACCTATATAAATATCTGGAGTGTAAATTTCCCCTATCCCTGATGTTACTAGGTTATCTCCTATTTCGGCTGAAACTTTGCTGTTAAAGAAATATCCTGTTACATTACCATCGATACTTCCCTGCAATATTCCGCTTTCATCGTTGTTTATGTCTCTAAAACTTACTTTACAACTTTCATCAAGCAGTGTTATTATCTTAGACCATGATGATGATGTTTCAGCGACAAGTCCTAATAGTCCTATCTGTACCATACCATCTTCAGTCTCCACAGCCTGTATAACTATGTCATTTTTCTTAATACCGTCTTTTTCACCTTTGTCTATGGTAAATCTGCTGAACCAATTTGAATCATCAAGAGCAATTACTTGTCCAATTACATAATCATAAGAAAGGTTCTTTTTCATTTCGTATTCTGTTTCCAAGGCATTGGATTTATTAATAATGTTTTCCAAGACTCTTACCTGCTCCTGAAGTTGATATACAGTTTCTGTAAGCATAATATTTTCTTCCCGCATCTTCACAATTTCCTGAACGGACAAAAAGGAGCTAGTAAGAGTAAGACCTGTTTTATAGGTTACTTTTTGCATACCAGATAACAGATTACCGAAAAAACCTAAATTAACGCCATCCATTCTTCCAATAGATGACAGTCCTATCATAGTAATCAATATAAAAATTGTAATTACAAATAAGAACTTCTTAATATGCTTTCTAATAAAATTCATTTTGCACCATTACATATTCTCACATATTTTTCCTGCTCCTAAAGCAACACTATGAAGAGGATTGTCAGCAATGAAAACATTAATTCCTGTCTCTTGTTTAATATATATATCCAACCCTTTTAATAGAGCACCGCCACCTGTTAAATAAATTCCATTTGAATATATGTCGGATGATAGTTCGGGCGGTGTCCTTTCAAGGACCCTTTTAATAGCATTAACTATAGAATTAATTGTTTCTATAATTGATTCCCTTATTTCATCATTAGTAATAGTTATTTTTAAAGGAAGTCCCGAAACAATATCCCTTCCCCTTATTTCCATTTCTGTGGGAGCTAAAACTGTTATTTCTTCTGTTTCATCCTCTACTTCTATATACTTACTATCTTTTTCTTCATAGTATTCTTCACTAGCATTTCCAAGGGCTATCTTGATTTTTTCCGCAGTGACCAAGCCTATGTCCATTTTATACTTGTTTTTTATATAATCCCTTATATTTATATCTATATCATCTCCCGCGGTTCTCAGAGAATCACTTTCAACTATTCCTCCTAAGGAAATTACAGCTATTTCCGTAGTTCCTCCTCCAATATCAACAATCATATTCCCTATAGGTTGGTCTACAGGAAGACCTGCTCCAATAGCTGCTGCCATAGGTTCTTCCACTAACTTTACCTTTCTTGCACCAGCATCATAGGCTACTTCCTCTACTGCCCTTCTTTCTATGGAAGTCACCCCTACAGGTACACTGATAACTATATTGGATTTTATAAACCTCTTTTTGTTTAAAGTTTTAGCAATAAAATATTGAACCATTGCCCTAGTCAGTTGAAAATCTGCGATTACACCGTTTTGCAATGGTCTTATTGCCATTATATTTTTAGGAGTTCTTTCAAGCATTGCCTTAGCATCATTTCCTACGGCACATACTTCCTTAGATACTGTATTAATGGCTACTACCGAAGGCTCGTTTGTTACAATTCCTTTGTTACTAACATATACCAAGGTGTTTGATGTTCCTAAATCAATGCCAATTTTCTGTGTAAATAAATCAAATAATCCCATATGTGTTTCCTTTCAATATAGTAAGAACCCCACCCAACAATCAATGTTGCTGGGTTCCGGGAACCTTGTTGTTTCACAATAATCCTTCTTCCTTGAAACTGAAGAAAACTCCGTCTCCAATAATAATATGGTCCAAAACCTTGATTCCCAAAATTTTACCACATTCATCCAATCTGTTGGTTAAAACTATATCTTCATGACTGGGTTCACATTCTCCGCTGGGGTGGTTGTGAACTAATATTATTGATGATGCCAAATTTGCCACCGCCTGGTGAAATACTTCCCTAGGATGGACTATGGAGCTGTTTAAACTGCCTACAGATATTTCAGAAATCTTTTTTATATTATTTTTAGTATCTAACAGAATAATTTTGAAGTGTTCTTTCTGATAATATCTCATTTCTTCCATCATAATTGCTGCTGCATCACCGGGAGATGAAATTTTTACTTTTTCAATTTTTAAAGTGCTCATTCTCTTACTTAGTTCTGCAACTGCCATTAACTTTGCTGCTTTCACATCGTTGATACCCTTGTAGGACTTAAACTTTTCCAAGGTACCTTCAGCTATGTTGCGAAGACCTTTCTCATCTTCCTTTAAAATCCTTTGGGACAACATAATAACATTTTCTTCCTTAGTTCCTGTTCGTAAAATTATTGCAATAAGTTCCGAGTTAGACAATGTACTAGCGCCATATTTCAATAGTTTTTCCTGAGGTCTGTCTTCCTTAGGTATTGACTTAATGGTGTAATTAGTATTGTCCATTTTATCCTCCACTATGCATTTATTGTTCAGAGCAAGCTTTCAGAAAAATGTTTTGTCAATAAATTATTAAGTTTTGTCAAGGGTAATCCCTTTACATTGTTATAGCAGCCATTTATTTCTTTAACCAACAATTCCCCGTATCCTTGAATTCCGTAAGCTCCGGCTTTGTCCAGGTATTCGTTGGTTTTCAAATACTTCCTGATAATATCAGGGGATAGTTCATTGAAGGTTACTTCAGTTTTTTCATAATCTACAATCTTTTTTGATGTCTCTGTATCAATAATGCATACTCCTGTATAGACCTGGTGAGTCTTGCCTGAAAGCAAGTTAAGCATGGAAAATGCTTCTTCTTCATTTACTGGTTTACCCATTATTTCATTTAAATAAACAATGGTATCGGCTGCGATTATCAGCCCCTTTTCCCTGCAATTTATATAAGCATCCAACGCCTTCTCAAAGGCAAACTTCATAACCGTAGTCTGAGGATAATCTTCATTATTTACTTTCTCTTCCGCAGAAGGTGAATAAACTGCTAGGTCTTTAACATATCTTTGAAGCATTTCAATTCTTCTTGGAGATTTTGACGCCAATACTATCTTCATATTCATTCCTCAAAGTTTTCTGTAAATTATTATTCCTGCAATCAGTCCAATTATTCCTGCCACTGTCAAGTTAGCACTAAATCCAAAAGTAATGTTGAAAATATTTAAGTCTAAGGTGGCAGGACCAAGACTAATGCCTTCACCATAATTTAATATGGGAAGAACATCTGAAAATGCTTTTCCTAAGATAGTTCCAATTATAACGGAAGTTAGTATAGTTAAAATTAAAAAGATTGAATGTCCTTTTCTCATTTTAAACCTCTCAATTGAGTTTTAACAAAGTTTTTTCCAAATTATCCGTTATAAGGATTGAAGTATATCCAACGAAACATCCCGTAAAAATACTTATTAGGGACAGTATGGGTAAATAATAGTACAATTTCAAAGTTTCAAACAATATGGCAGCTACAGTTACCTGAGTGGCATTATGAGCCATTGCTCCAATTACACTTATTCCAATTAAGCTTAACTTACTGCTTAGATACTTGCAGCCTAAGTACATAACCAATGTACTTACAATACCGCTAGAAACGCTGTAAATAAATGTAATGGGATTTGTTGCTATCATCATGAAAAGAACACTCCTTAATATTACAATTAAAAGAGCATCCCTTAACCCAAATACTACAACTGCAGATAATATTACTATGTTGGATAAACCTAATTTTGCTCCCGGAGCAATGTAAGGTAATGGTATCATACTTTCAATAATACTTAAAATCAGTGCTGCCGCCGTAAGAAGCGATAAAAATATATATCTCTTTGTCTTGTTCATATCAATCTCTCTCTTTAATTTATAAAGTCAACTTCATCATCTTCACTATAATCAACAATTTTTATTAACATTCTGTTAGGAAGACAGACGATTATTTCGCCATCCCTGGAAATTTTCCCTTGATATATACATACTTTATCAGGACAGCTTGCATCATGTATCCATATTTGTCCATCTTCAATGTGGAGGGTGTTATAGCCTCCTGTTTCCGTTTTAACTGTATACTCATCTTTTACATCATCCGTCAAAACATATTCCTTAACCAACTGGTTATCGGAATATATATAGGCAACCTTATCATTAAGTTTAACGGCACTTCTTCCACTGTACCAAATAAAGAAAACATTGATAATAACTATAGCTATAATAAGTCCTATATCATACTTGTTAATTTTCTTTTTCATAAGCAGTCCTTTTCGTTTTATAGATTATTAATTTTATCACCATTTAATTATTATTTCAAGGATGTATATTCATGAAAACCCATTTTTAATAATATATTAAGAATCAATTATTGTGTTAAGAAAATATCTATAGAATTCTATGTAAGGCTAATAGAGAACATAAAAAGGTCATCCTGAATCTATCAGAATGACAGGGAGGAATCCCTCATTTACCTTTTCTTTCATTCAAGATTTTTGTCAATTCCTCCATAAAAGAATCTATATCTTTAAACTTTCTGTAAACAGAAGCAAAACGAACATATGCCACATCATCTACATTTTGAAGTTCATTCATTACAATTTCCCCTATAACTTCTGTGGATACTTCCTTTTGAAATGTATTATACAATTGCTTTTCCACTTTATCTGCAATTTCTTCTATTTGTTCAAGGCTTACTGAACGTTTATCACAGGCACGAATAAGGCCATTGATAATTTTATCCCTGTTATAGCCCTGTCGTGTACCGTCCCTTTTAATTACTACTATTTGTGTTTCTTCGATTTTTTCATAGGTTGTAAACCGATGTCCGCATTCCATACATTCCCTTCGACGTCTTATTTTTGTTCCATCATCCGTCGGCCTTGTATCAACAACCTTACTTTCAATATAATTGCACTTAGGACATCTCATAGTTTTCTCCTTGTTTGTTTATTTGGGGAATGCCTTGAACTATATCATGTTCATAAACTTCTCTTCGTTAATAACAAATCTTTCGTGGAAACCTTCCCCAATTTTCTTATCCTCATCATAGGCTTCCACTTTAAAAACAAGTCTTTTTCTGTCTATTTCTATAAGCTCTGCCTCTGCCCATACCCTTTTTCCTACTTTTGTGGCACCTATATGTTTTATATTAACCAATATTCCCACTGTAGAATGTCCTTCTGGCAAGTAATCCTTTACCGCATTCATAGCAGCTGCTTCCATAAGTCCTATCATCATAGGTGTTGCAAATACTTCAGCAGCACCACTGCCAAATACTTTTGCCGTATCATTCATACTAACAACTTTTTCCTCTTTACACTTTAATCCAAGGGATAGATTAAGTTCCATAACTTCCTCCTAAATACATTCTTATTGTATTATACAATAAGTATGTTAAAAATAAAAGAGGTTTTGATATTTCTAAACCTCTTTTACTCATATTGATCTACCAACCATTTCTCTCCTTTCCGTCGAAAAATGGAAGTCATCTTACTGTCTTTTTAAAGCTTCAACAGGTGGAAGGTTGGATGCGTTTATGGCTGGATATACGCCGAACAATAAGCCTGAAGTCAGTGCTACAAATACTGCTACCTGTATGGAGTCAAGACTGACAACGGCAGAAAGTCCATACCTTGCCACAACACTTATAGCCCATGCTCCCAAGATAATTCCCACTAGACATCCTATAATGCTGACATAAACCGCCTCTAATAGAAACTGTATTAACAAGTCTTCTTTTTTAGCTCCTAAAGCTCTTCTTACCCCTATTTCTCCCGTTCTTTCCGTTACTGCAACAAGCATAATATTCATAATTCCTATACCTCCCACTAGGAGAGATACGGCAGCAATTCCACCTAAAAGAACAGTCATTATCCTATTAGCTTGGTCTGCTTCCTTAACTAAGTTGTTTAAGCTGGTAATAGTAAGAGGCTCTTGCCCTTTTTCAAAGACATTCTCATTATCCTGCGGAACATCGGGATCTTCAGGAAGAGGCATTGGCTCTTCTACAACTACTTCTTCCTCGCCATATTCTCCTTCCCCATTACCCAAGTCTGGTCTTATATTGCTTCCTAAGCCTACCTTTCTTTTATATATTCTTCCTAGCTGAACCATGGCTAATTCCGCATCTTCTGCGCTGTTAGACTTTGCCCATACTTCGAATATATCCTTAGTATTTGCTATTTTCATGGCAGAAGTATAGGGGATTACAATTTTGTCGTCTATCCCATCTCCCTTACCTTCACCTTTTTGACTTAAAACCCCTACAATTCTATAATTTATACCGTCAATTTTTATAGTATGGCCTACTGGACTTCTGCCGTTTAACAGTGAATTAGCTACATTGAAACCTAGTACTGCCACGGGAGACCTTTGCTTAACGTGAAGAGATGTAAAAAAGTTCCCTGAAGCTACTGGATGGTCCTTAATTTCAGGATAGTTTTCATTTACTCCTACAAGGTTTGTCTTACTTTCGTCTCTTCTCCACCTTATAGGCGTATCTTCCGTGTAAATAACTGGGGTTGCATATTCAATCCCCGTTACTCTATCCGGCAATATTTCTACTTCTTCTATATCAAATTTTACATTTTCATCATTAGATTTCAGAACGATTACATTCTCTCCCAAGCTTTCAAATTGTTCAACTATGGATCTTCTGGCTCCTTCTCCTATACCCATTAAACTTATAACTGCCGCAACTCCTATAGAAATGCCAAGGACTGTTAAGAAGGTTCTGAGCAAATTTGAAGTAATGCCATCTATAGCCATCATGGCAGAAAATTTCAACCTTACAAAAAGGTTTGAAATATTTCCTCTGTCTTGCATCTTCATCACTCCTTAATTTGTACTTGGTAAGAATGAATCATTTCCGGGTACGGACTGGCTGGGCATTAAATCACTGGTACTGCCTGTAACCACAAGCTGACCTTCTTCCAAGCCACTAAGAACTTCCACATACATATCATTCATTAAACCTACTTCTATTTCAACAACTTCTACCTCATTTTCTCCTACAAGAACTTCAACTTTCTGCCTGCCATTTTCTTCAAATACAGCTTCTATTGGAACTAACAAAGTGTCTAAGGATTCTCCTGAGTCTACGAAACAGTTAGTATTCATTCCAGGTCTTAATCCTTCTCTACCTTCCACTCTTATCTGTACATTGTAAACAGTCTTGCCGTCTCTGTAATCTGTATATTGGTCAAGTCTAACAACTTTTCCGTCAAAAGTTTCTCCGGGAAGAGCGTCCACCGTTATTATAACGGGAGCATCCTGTCTTATGTATAGAACATCCAAGTCAGAAACGTTGGTATATATATACATTTCATCCGTGTTATACATATCCATAAGCATTAAATCCCATTGGTCACTATGTTCTGTAGCAGTTATCTGGTCTCCCTCCCTGTAATTCACATAAGATATCATTCCATCGGAAGGAGCTGTAACTATTAACTTAGAAGTTAATTCATTAACCTTGTCTATTTTTTTATTTATATTCTCAATTTCATTATACAGTGAATCTATGGCATCAATTTTAGACTGAATGCTTTCTGCAACATCACTACCTGCAATTCTTATAAGGGTTTGACCTTCTTCAACAAATTCATTTTCTGTTACTAATACTTCAGTTACAATTACTGATTTGTCGAAATTACCTGTATAGTGTACCTTCTTTTCATTTAAGAAAGAAGAAACCGTTGCATTAAAATTAAAGGCTTGAACAGGGATACCGTCATTTTGCTTATATATTATAGCAATCATCCCCGGTTGTATTAGTCCAGGATTTATTGCCTCTATCATACCGTTATGTACATAGTAAAGGTTATCTGAATTAGGTACAGCATTTTTATTTATAGATGTTATAGTTCCTTTAACAAAGCCACTAAAGGCAGGAACTCTCTTTTCCCTTCCTTCATCATCTTTAGTAACTTTCATAATTTGCATCAATACTTCTTCGCCGGCAGTAATATTTTCAAACTCATATTGATTTACTTTGAAGGGTATTTTTACAACACTATCATCTACAATAGTAGCTATTAAGCTGCTTTCCAATATATCACCTTCTGTTACGGATATATTGCTTACCCTGCCTCTTATAGGAGCACTAATAACTATACCATCGCTGGGATTTACTTCAGAAACACTGGTAATATCCCTGTTTATTGTTCTCCCTAATTCAGCAATCTTTGCGTTTATTTCATCCTGTTTCTTTCTTATGCTGTCGGTTAACTCTGTCAATATATCTTCTAAGTTGGTAGCTGACAAACGTACTAATTCATCACCTTTTTTTATCATTTGATTAGGTTCCACATATACTTCTTCCACCGTATATGTTACAGACTCACTAATACCTTCAGGTCTGGGTGCTGTAATTGAACCTCCCCAGTTTCCGCTTAATTGGCCTGATATATTTACTCCCTGCTTAATATCACCTCTTATAACAGCCTTAGTCGAATATCTGGGTCCTGAAACCTGAGCGTCAGTAGGAACCAATTGTTTGGCAGTTAAATATCCTCCATAAAATACTAATCCTAATACTACTATGCCTGTAATAATTTTTTTATACATTTTTCTCCTCCACCTTGCTATCGGAAACTATTTGACCATCCACCAATCTTATGATTCTTTTGCCGTATTCTGCAATTTCCTCTTCATGCGTAACCTGGACGATGGTCATGGATTTTTTTTCATTTAATTCAATAAATAATTCCATAATCATTTCCCCGGATTTTGAGTCTAATGCCCCCGTAGGTTCATCGGCTAAGATTATCGAGGGATTTCCTACTATTGCCCGAGCTATGGCCACTCTTTGCTGCTGTCCTCCTGACAGCTGGGCAGGTAAATGATTCATTCTATCCTTTAAGCCAACCTGCTCCAAGGCTGCTTCCGCCAGCTCCCTTCTTTGTTTTGAATTCATACCCCTATATATAAGAGGTATTTCTACATTCTTTAGGGCATTCATCCTGGGCAGTAAATGAAAGCTCTGAAATACAAATCCAATGAATAAATTTCTTACTTGGGACATTTTTGAATCATTTAATTTATCTACCTTAGTTCCTGCCAATTCATATGTACCGCCTGAAGCATGATCTAAGCATCCTATTATATTTAACAGTGTTGACTTGCCAGATCCCGAGGGTCCCATTATTGACACAAATTCCTTTTCTTTAATTTCAAAGGAAATGTTCTTTAATGCTTCAACCTGTAATTGTCCCGATTTGTAAAGCTTGGAGATATTCTCCATCCTTATAATATTCATTATTCACCTCTCTCTACATAAGTCAATATATTAGACGTAGATTATTAAGAAAAAGTTCAGTAAATATTAATAATTTTTTTGCATATCTTCGATTGCAATATACTACAAAATAGAACGACAAAAGTCGTTCTTAGTCTATTGTGTACAATTAGGTTTCCGGATTCCCAAGGACAATCATTCTTACTTTATTACATCTATTAACAGAGAATCGATCCATACCTTGTTTTCACCTTCGTATTCCAAGTAAATATATAAAAGTTCTGCATCGGTTACATTTATAGGAACTGTAAAAGGAGACCAAATATCATCATATACATTTACTATAGTATGAAAATTTGATTTTATTACTCCATCCTTGTAGGCTTCAAAAACGACTTGTGCTTCCACATCCTTTTGAGATTTTATTTTAGCTGAAACGCCAATTTGCTGCATAAGCATATAGTTATATCTTTCGTCTGTAAAGTCAACAGCAGCAAACAATGCCTTAATTTTCTCACTTCCCGTATTTGATACCAGCAGGGAGTTACTTCCTTCCAAAAAAATATTTTTATCAACTTCAGCCAAATTGCCACTATATCCAGTTTTTTCTAACAGTTCATTGTTAAAATGTACCAGAGTTGAATCTATAGCAGGTTCTTCCGGAACTTCATCAGTTTCACCTGAAGGCTTTTGGTCTAATTGATCTGATTTACCTGTCTGGTCTGGTTTATCTGATTGGTCTGACTGCTCCCACTCCACAGGATTAACTGCTTCTTTATCCTCTCTTAATTTTTTTGTTATTGTATTTCCTATAAGAAGTACAGCAACGACTATCAACAATGAAACTACTGCTCTTTTTATATCCTTACTAATAACATTTTTTTTCTTTACCGGTTCCGGCTCACTACCTTCTAAGTAAATATCTAAAACATTCTCCTGGGATACTTCTTCCTCTATTAGTTCTTCTACTTGTTCATCTGTCTTTTTCTGAGGCTCATTTGTTTTAATTTCTCCAAAAATCATTGTATATATGGATGAAGTTTTTAGTTCTTTTAATGCCTCTTCTGGAAAAATATATTCCCTAGTTAAACACCTTACAATTATTTTTAAAATATCTGGAGGTATTGAATCGGAAATATTGTAATCTATAATTTCTGTTCCGGAAAAAATAATATGTATTAAATTACCTAACCTCTTAAAAGTTTCATTGTCTGCTATGTCGTATTCCTGCTCAAATATTAGGTTACAATCTACTACTATATCATTATTCTCATCAATATATAATCTGTCTAAATCTAAAATTTTTTGCTGTACAACATCAGTCATCTTAAAAATATTCGTTGCTAGATTTATTGATTTTTCAGTTAAATTGAACTGTTGTTTTAAAGTAAGGTTATCTGTTACATATTCTCTGAATTTTTTGCAGCTGTCTAAAGGCTTCGTAAAAATATAAATTCGGTCTTCTGTATTGTAACATTCTAAAATATTAGAATTAATTTTTTTTAAATCTTCAGTATTTATTAAATTTATTACTTTTTCACTAGTTATTATATTAGTATAAAAAATCTCACCCGTATCATTGTCCTTGCATTCTAAAATTCTTTGGAATACATTTTCATGAATACTACGGATAATCTTGTAATTATTATTCATAGCAGACCTCCGAATATTATTAACTATATATTAACAACTATTTCGACAAAAATAAAGAGTTTTTTGATATTAAAAAAGAAAAAGGCGAGAATTATTCTTCCTCATCCTTTTTAACTTCATATTCAACATTTTCGATTATATCTTCTTCTTTGTAATTATTGGCATAATATTTTTTAGTTTTTTCGTAAACTTTCGTCAGTAGAAATCCCAACATTATTAAATCATCTATAATACTAAATCCGAAAACCGGGACAGGAATTAAATCAACAGGACTCAATATGTATAAAAGGGGTATAATTACCCACCACTTTTCTCTTAATGGAATATTTTTATCCAATAGAAATTTTATTAAGAATAATAATCTGTTCATAATGTGACCTAAAGAATAAATTCAACATTGGGAAGTTTTTTTTGTAGTTTGGAAACAAAATTATTTGATGGATTGTTGGAGCTTCCTAATACTATGTGAGTACAATGAATTTCTTCAGCAAAATCAACTATAGATTTTATTACATCCTTTGATCGCTTAACTACTAAATTTGCACCAACTTCCTTTGTGATTTCGAATAAATACTCTAAGGCATCGCCGTCGCTTAAACCATACAAAAGTTTATCATTTTCGTTTACAACGTGTATCACATTGAGACTACTGCCTTCTTCCTTTGATAACTCCGCTCCTTTTCGTATAAGTTTAGCACAAGTTTTTTGTCGCGTAACACATACCAATATGTTTTTGGGCATACTAATTCTCCTTAAATGGCGGGAATACGCGGGAATTAAACCTACTTGATTTCTTCTATTTATCCCCGTCTTAAGTATGATACCATATTACACCCATTTGTTCAAGTCATTTTAAGATTGATTGAGCGCTACCTTATTAATTCTTGCTTCTGAAATAGTAGCCAACTCCCCACTTAGTAAGTATGTATTCATAAGTTTTGTTTTTATCTTCTATTTTTTCTCTTAACCTTCTAATATGTACATCCACTGTTCTTAGATCTCCGAAGTATTCGTAACCCCAAATAATTTCCAAGAGCTCCTCCCTTGAAAACACTTTTCCTGGATTAGTGATAAGCAGCAATAACAAATCAAATTCCTTTGCCGTAAGGTTAATTTCCTGATTACGAAGACTTACTTTTCTGCCTAGTGCATTTATGACAAAATCATCAACTACCAAGACCTGTTCATTATTTTTTTGCATACCCCTTGTCCTTCTTAAAATTGCTTTTATGCGGGCTTTAAGCTCTAAAATATTAAAAGGCTTGGTCACATAGTCATCAGCACCGTATTCCAACCCTAAAATCTTATTCATATCTTCATCATTAGCAGTTAAAATTATAAGAGGAACATTTGACACCTCTCTTATTCTTTGACAAACTTCAAGGCCGTCTCCATTTGGCAAAACTAAGTCAAGTATTACAATGTCATAGTCGTTTAAAGTGATTTTTTCTATAGCTTCATCACTATCAGCAGTAGAATCAACCTCATAATTATCTTGCTCAAAGCTATATTTAAGACTTTTTATCAAGGATTGCTCATCATCTACTATCAAAACTTTCATTTGTTACGCTCCTTAAATTATCTTGTTACGAAAATTAAACTTTTACTAATCTTACATAAAGTTACTGCCTTTGTCAACACTAATATTTAAAAATAATATTTTATGCCCCTATCTTTGACTGCAATATATTAATTCTTTAATATTTTCGAATGTTTTCTCACCTATTCCCTTTACGTTTTTTATTTCTTCTATGGAACTGAATTTCTTATTATTTCTATATTCAATAATTCTGTTGGCATATACCTTTCCTATACCCGGAAGAGTCATTAGTTTATCAGCGGAAGCTGTATTTATATCAATTAAATCAGTTTCATATTCAACTGTACCTACATCTGCGGTTTCCTCCCCTACTTCATAGATGTATATTTTTTCTCCATCAACTAATTTTCTGGCCTTATTAAGATTCTTCGTAATTGCATTTTCTTTAAGTCCTCCTGCCATAATAATAGCATCATTTACCCTGCTACCTTCAGGCAATTTGTAAACACCTGGTTTAATAACAGCACCGTCCACATCCACATGGACAACGATTTCTTCTTTCTCATTATCTTCATTTTTCTCCTGAATATACTCTGAGTCTGTAAATACTACTTCCTTTTCTTTGCCGGATAATTTAATACCTAGAACAGTCATAATAATTATTGCGATGATTAAAACAACGGCAAGTCCTTTTTCATAGATGCTGTTGTTCATAAATCCTCCTGGTAACAATTATTTGACTTGTAACGGGTAAATTCTACCCCAAACAGTTTCTCCTTTTCTTTTATTATACATTATTTAACCAAAAAAAACAAAATTTTTAATTACAAATCTCTCTTTTTCTGCTATACTATTACTTACAATAATTTGAGGCATCCCTTGAATACTCTCTGTAATAGGTAAGATTCAAGGTATGTCTTTTATAGCGGCAATAGGACTAGCCCAGTGTCCTCATATTGACAAACAAGGAGTTACCAATGATTAAAAGATTATTCGCCTTTGTATTTATCATCTTATGTTTTTTAATTAATAATAACTTAGTTTATGGAAGCCCCCAAATTTTAAGCGAATCTGCTGTACTCATAGATGCAGAGACAGGTACTATATTAGCTCAGAAAAATGCCAATAAGAAAATGTATCCTGCAAGTTTAACCAAAATAATGACAGCAATTTTAGCCATAGAAATGGGGGAATTAACGGACATAGTTACAGTTGATGAGGATACTCCCTATGAAATAGAAGGAAGTCACATAGCTTTGGAGCCGGGAGAAATATTGACACTGAAAGACTTGTTGTATGCCTTGATGCTTCCCTCTGCCAACGATGCAGCATCAGTAATAGCCAAGCACTATGGTAAAAGCTTAGAAGACTTTGTTAAGATTATGAACGATAAAGCAAAAGAAATAGGAGCATACAATACTAACTTCGTTAATCCCCATGGACTTCATGATGATAATCATTATACAACTGCCGCTGACATGGCATTAATAACTAAGTATGCCATGGAAAACGAAGTGTTCAGAAATATTGTTGAAACAATTCGGTATGAAATAAAGCCTACTAACAAAAAGGATGAAGCAAGGAATTTTGCCACATTAAACAGGTTATTGCATGACACCGGATATAACCAAATATATGTGGATGGACTATACATAAGCCCTTACTATGAATATGCCACAGGGGCAAAGACAGGATATACTCCACAGGCAGGCAATTGCCTGTCAGCAACTGCCCAAAAAGACGGAACTAAGCTCATTGCTGTAACCATGAAGGGAGTTTCCCTTGAAATGTATCAGGATGTTCATAATCTGTTTAATTATGGATTTAGAGAATATGAAAGTATTACCCTGGTAAACAAGAATACTTTTATTGACAATATTAAAATAAATAATGGTGATTCTAAGGAAATATCCGCCATAACAGAAAAAGATCTTACTGTATTAGTTAAGAAAAGTTCTAAGGAAAATATAAAATCCAACTTAGTAATAGATACTATAGTCTTACCTATAGAAAAAAATGATGTGGTGGGAAAAATAGAATATACATTGGACGATGAAATTATTGGAACAGTTAATTTAATTTCTCCCATATCAGTTAACAGTATAGAGGTAGAAAATCAAGGAAATATTTTTATTTCCATAGTGAAATTCCTAGGTTACCTCCTGCTTTTTTCAGTAGTTGCTATTTTACTTTTAAAAATTTATAATGATATAAGAATAAAAATAAACAAAAAAAGAAGGAAAAGAAAGTATAAAAATTATAACTATTAAAAAAATTCAGGGATTCCTGAATTTTTTGCTTTATATTACTGCTATTGCGTCTATTTCTACATTGGCATCTTTTGGTAGCCTCGCTACTTCTACACATACTCTGGCAGGTTTATGGTTACCGAAAATTTCTCCGTACACCTCATTTATTTGTCCAAATTGATCCATGTCCTTAATATACAAGGTACACTTTACAACATTGTTCATAGTTGCTCCTGCCGCTTCCAAAATGGCTTTAACATTCATTAAGGAAATTTTGGTTTCTTCTTTAATATCTCCCCTATATAGCTCTCCTGTAGAAGGATTTATAGGCAGCTGTCCTGAAACATATATGGTATTTCCTGTTTTAATTCCTTGAGAGTAAGGGCCTACTGCCCCAGGAGCATTGTTTGTCTGTATAATTTCCATAGCAACCTCCTATTTCCAATTTTTTATTCCATATTGTTCAACATCTAAGGAGTTATTGTCATACCATAAAGATTCAAGGTCATAGATTTCTCTTTCATCCTTGTGGAAAATATGAACAATAATGTCATCAGTTTCTAATAGAATCCACCTTCCCGTCTCAAAACCTTCCTTGTAATAAAAATCTATTCCTGCTTCCTCTCCCTTTTTCAATACTTCTTCGGCAATGGCAACGGTTTGCTTTTCATTGTTTCCACTGCATATTATAAAGTAATCTGTAATTGAACTTAATTTTGAAACATCTAAAACCACAAAGTTGTAAGCTTTTTTATTGTCACAGGCTTTAAGAATTGTTTCTATTGTTTTTTGAATCATCTTTCCTCCTTTAAATAGTTTAAAGCTTTAACAGATTCCATGTCCAGCTCCATATTTCTTTTTTCTACGTAATCTATAGTATTTTCCAAAGACATAATTAGGGCTTTATTAAGATCTAAATAAGCAATTTTTCTCAGTTCTTCCACGCCTTCGTAATTTCTGCCAGGTTCTATTTTATCTGCAATATATATTATTTTCTCTAAAAGAGTCATATTTACTCTTCCAGTAGTATGATATAGTATTGCATCGATAATTTCTTTATCCTTTATTCCATATTTTATAATTGCAAGATCAGCACTTTTTTTGGCATGGGTAAGATTATCACCGCACCTGCTTTTTCCACAATCATGTAGTAAGCCTGCTACTTTAGCTTTCAATATATCATAATTGTAAACTTTGGCAAGTTTTTCTGCTTCTTCCATAGTTCCTATACTGTGATTGTATAACTTAGGTCCTACTTCATTTTTAAGCTCTTTTTTTAATTCTTCAATGTTCATCTGCTTCTCCCGTTAACGGGGATTCCTTCCAACCTAAGAGACTTACCCTAAAGTTAAAGTGTCCCCCTTCATATATATCTTATTTTTTATTATATATTGTTCCACAGATTCCGGCAACAGATATTTGGCGGAAATACCTTTTTTAAATCTTTTTCGAATCTCTGTGGAAGATATTTGAAGCATGGGTATCTGAACTATTTCAATTGTACCACCATACTTCAGTTGTATGTCCTTAATTTTATCCTGTACTTCTTTAAGGCCTATTCCAGGTCTTGAAACAGCTATTAACTTGCATAATTTCAAAATTTCCGAAGGTTGATGCCAATTGGCAAGGTCTATTATCGCATCGGCACCAGTTATAAAGTAAAGTTCTGCACCTTTATATATCTCCCTGAACTTCCTTAAGGTATTCAGAGTATAACTTTTCTCCCTACTACTTATTTCAATGTCTGAAACACTGAATTTGTCATTGGAAAGTACCGCCATAGAAACCATAACATAACGATCTAGGGAATCTGCTATAAGCCCGTTTTTATGTGGAGGATTTCCAGTGGGTACAAAAATTATCTCGTTCAGTTGGTAAGTATTTAATACTTCATTGGCTGCCACCAAGTGTCCTAAATGAATTGGATCAAAGGCGCCTCCCATTATTCCTATTTTTCTTTTCTCCATTTTTCTCCTCTGTTTAGTAAGAACCCTACCCCAACGCAATCAGAGATTGCTGTTAGGTCCCGGGAACCTTTTTGTTTGCACTATAAAAGTCAAAAGAATAACCAATATAATAATTATTTTCGTTAGGATATTTTCCACAACTGCAGGATACAATAAATTGCCCATGGTGGAACCTAGTATGGCAGAAAACATAAAGGGAAAGTATTTTTTGATTTTGCTGTTTTTTACAGCTTTAATCCTTTCCATCAAACTGTCTCTTCCATGATAATAACCTTTCATAAACCCCTTATAAGAAATAAAAATTATGTTTAATGCCAATAAAGCTACCGGCAAAAGAGACAAATAATAGCTTCCATCTAAACAAAGCATTAGGGACATGGAAATATATAGAGGCGTCAAAACTACCTGAGTGAAAGAATCTCCTAAACCTGCCGCAATTCCCATCATGGACTTTTTTATATAGGAAATATTACCTTCTTCAAAGCTTTCATTCTTTAATTTTCTTTCTTCTTCTAAGGAAATTATATAACCGTGTATGGGAGTTCCCATATTAGGTTCTGTATTAAAAAATTCAGTGTGACTATGGATTGCTTTTCTTACAGTATCCCTGTCCGAATACAGCCTCTTGAAAATATTTTTCATGCTATGGGCAAAGGCCATACCCATAAGTCTTTCGTAACTGTAACAGGAATGAGAAAAATTTTTCCATATAAACCAGGAATATACCAAATCTCTTTTTCTTATAATTCTGTTCTTTTGATTATTATATCCTGCAAAAATTTTATAATCTGAAATAAAAGAAAGAATAATTAATAAAACAATAAAGAGTTGGTAAGCCCTTAATGAAAAGAGGATAGTAACAATAAAAAAGGACGCAAAAATAATAAAATTTTTCTTATTCCTAAGTTTAAAAAGAATATTGAAGGCTGAGAAAACAACTAAGGTCATTCCCACATAATAAAGTATGTTTGTAACCTTGTCAGAATAAATTAATAGATTGCAGAATAAAAACATTAAAAAGAAGGCAGTTACTATAACAGCAAAGCTCATTAAATAGAGAAGCAGCTGGGGCAAAAGACCATTGTAAATGCATATGTCAGAAAACTTATTTTCCCTGTATTTTTTTTCGTAAATACGAACAAATATGTTGTTAATTTTTAATCGGTATTTCCATATTAGTATACCTAAAAATCCGAAGGGAAAGGCAATTGCAGCAGCTTCTATAGGATCTAGAGAAAACAATATAGCTGCCGTTGCAGCAATTATGGCAGTTAGACACTGGTCTCCTTTAAAAGAACCTCCAGTTGAAACAAAATCAATATAAATAATATTGATTAATGCACCTGCCTGCATACCTGTTTGTACATCTTTAAGAATCAAGCCTGTAACCATTCCTGCTATTATAGGTCTATATACCGTGTAATATCCTATACCTAAGGAAAGGGATGTACTGCTTGCCCAAAAGTAGAACAAGCTAAGGAGAAAAAAGTTTCCATAGGTCATTTCAATTGCCATTTATTACTACCGCCTTATCTTTCGGAAGCATTTTAACTTCAACATTGACGTTTTTTCTGGCAATATCTTTTAAAATGTTAATTTCCTCATCACTTAAATGAATGGAGTTATGAAATCTTTTCCTACCCTGGGCTGCACCTAATCCTCCTAAATTTATAGTATCTATTTCCACCTTTTCAACCAAATTTTTCACCGTTTCAATATTTTTGCACAATATAAGTATCCTGGAACCTTCATCTTCCCCCATTAAATAGGAGACAGTGTCATATACTGTTAAAACCTGAACAGCAATGTTTTCAGGTGCCGATGCCTCTATTAGCTGACACATGAATTCATCCCTTGCGTATTCATCATCAGTAATTATAACTTCATTAACTTTCAAAAAATGTATCCAGGACACAACCACCTGTCCGTGAAGAAGTCTGTCATCAATTCTCAGTAAAACAACCTTTTTCATCTTATACCTCAATCTGTAGAGAATTTCTCATTAACAAATACTATGCTTTTTTTACCGTTTTTTATTATTTTGTCTGCTACTTCTTGTAAGCTGTAGGTATCACGGCTAACAGCAATATCTATGAACAAAGGAAAATTAATACCTGTTATATGGAAAAAGTTCCTGTTTTTCAATGCCCTTTGAACAGCATTGTAAGGGCTTCCTCCATACATATCCGTAAAAACAATTAGCTCATCCTGGGATAGCTCTTCTATTGCTTCTTCTACCTTGTTTAACAAAGTATCGAAGCTATCGCCTTGCTTAAATGATATACTCCATGCATTTTCAATTTTTCCTATAATTAATTCTGAACTTTTTAATAATTCTTTACCAAAATCTCCATGTGTAACAAGTAAAATATTAATCATAGTATCATCTCCCATTGTACATTATATCATAGTCTTTTATTAATTTCACCACTTACATTTAGATTTTGCATCTTAAAACCATCCTTAGTTAAATATGTCAAACTTTCAAATCCCAATTTATTTAACAGCATATACATTTCATTTAATCCACAATCAAGCCCCTCAACTGAGTGGGCATCTGTATTTATTATTACGGGAATATTTATTTCCCTTATTAGTTCTAATATAAAAGTTGAAGGATATTGTTCTTTCGTAAACCCCCTGGCAATTCCCCCTGTATTAATTTCTATAGCGGAAGATGTATTCTTTATTATACCTAAACAATTTTCTACTGCCTCAATATACCAGGGTTCATTTTCATTAAATAGTATATTATTTTTGTTATTCTTTTTAAACAAATCAAAATGACCAATAATAGGAGGTTGAAATTTATAAGCCATTTCAGAAATTGTTTCATAGTACGTTTCCACGGCCTTTCTAATATTTCCCTGAAAGCTTTCCTCTATTCCTTTAATCAATTCCTCCATGGTATAATCGACAGTCCACATTGAACCGTTTTTTAACTTTCCCAAGTAATGAACCGACCCTATATAATAATCAAGTCTATTTATAAGGGACCTGCTAATATCTGAAAAACCTATCCCAGGAATATAGTCCATCTCCATTCCTAAAAATACATTAATTTTATCCTTATATTTATATTTAAGAGCAGTCACTTCTTCTATATATTCTTCTATTTTGTCCTTCTTTATATTCCAATCTGTTTCTTCATCTACAGGACCGTGGGAGGATATACCGATGGAATGAAAATTTTTTTCTAGGGCAGCCAAGACCATTTCTTCCGGGCTGTTTTTTCCGTCACAATAGATAGTGTGAGTGTGTAAATTTGTAATATGCATTTTTACCTCCTTTTTCTTATGAATATTTTAAATCAAGTAAACAAAATAGTAAAGAATTCTTTATTTTTAATTCACTTAAATTAATTTTAAACGTATATTGATTATAAAATAATAAATAATGGAGGATAGTATGTATTCAAATTATAGAAATAATATGCCCCACTACGATTCAATGCCTTATAATTACGGCTCCAGAGGCATGAATAGTTATCCTAGGAGAACTCATATGACAAACACTATGCCTACACCTTTTATGCCAGAGGATATGTTTGATATGAGGCCCTTCATTCCCGAAAGCGAAATGCCTTTTACCATTGACGGCGACATGCCTGCACTTCCCAGGACTTTCAATGGGCAGCCGGGTATGCCACAGATGCCAGGTATGCCGGGTATGCCACAGATGCCTGCCATGCCAGATGACGGTAATTTGTATCCAATGCCCGGAATGTTTTACGATATGCCCCAAATGAACTGTGAGCAATTAAGAGAAATGATGAGAAGAATGAATTGTCCCATGAGTGATATGGAAATGAATGATAGGACCACCCCAAGGCCACCGTCCAGTAATATGCCATCTAATCAGGAACAGTAATCTAGGTCTGATACTATTTGTCATTCCGGACTAGTCCGAATGACAAATAGCTGTTTTTGTCTAACTATGTCTAATTTTCTTTATTTCCTGAAAAATAAAAATTTTACCCTTATTTTTTATGTGTACATACAGTTTTTAGAATTTTGTGCATATAATATACAACTTTGGGGGTGTTTTTTTGTTTGAGAATTTGTTACAAATACTATTACCATTATCTATTTTCATCTTTGGTTACATAACAAACGGCAGCTCATTTCCACAACCCTTAAGCAAGGAAGAAGAAGCTATACTTATCCACAGGTCTAAGGAAGGGGATATTGAAGCTAGAAATATTCTTATAGAAAGAAATCTCCGTTTGGTGGCACATGTTATAAAAAAGTACAAATCAGTAGGGATAGATCAGGAAGACTTAATTTCAATCGGAACTATTGGTTTAATTAAAGCAGTATCCACTTTTGATAACAACAAGGGAATACGCCTTGCCACCTATGCTGCTAAATGTATCGACAATGAAGTGCTAATGACCATAAGAAGCGATAAAAAACTGAAGAAAGAAGTATCCCTTCACGGACCTTTAGGCACGGACAAAGAAGGCAATAATATTTATCTTATTGATATTATTAAGTACGAAGGTGAAGAAATCATCAATCGGTTGGATAAGGAAGAAAAAATTAAAGCATTGGATGAAATATTAGATAAAACTCTTCAAAAAAGGGAAAAACTAATTATTGAAATGAGGTACGGTATAAGGAATAAGGAACATAAAACTCAGAGAGAAATTGCTAAAATCTTAGGCATATCCAGATCCTATGTATCAAGAATAGAAAAAAAAGCCCTTAAAAAACTCTATGACGCCTTAGTTTCAAATGTAGGTAATTAAATAGGACGAGGATTGTCATTGACAATCCCCGTCCCCCGGCAGATTATTCTGCTTTTTTTCTTAATATATAATAAGGTTCCACCATTTCTTCAATAGGCATTTTTATTATTTGCTGGGGATGAGGTGCAGCATCTATTTTATTTCCCTCTTCATCCTGCATATTTTTTGCCTCTATTTCAAAATGCCTACCCTTGGGGCCAAAGCATTCTAATATATCTCCTTCTGAAAATTTGTTTCTTTGTTCTATTACAGCAATCCTAGTAGCCTCATCGTAAGACCTTATAATTCCTACAACATCATAAGTTCTTATATAGCTGCTGTGATTGTATATCTGGCCATATTTGTATGGATTGCCAAAGAAAAAACCGTAGGAAAATTCCCTGTGAGAGGATTTTTCTAATTCTTCTTTCCAGTACTGGGTATTTCTTTGACTTTCAGGATATTTAAGCTCATCTAAGGCATTCCTGTAGGAACGAACTGTAGTGGCAGTATAGTACTCACTTTTGTTTCTTCCTTCGATTTTTAGAGCTTTTATTCCTATATCCTTGAACCTCTGCAAATGCTCAATCATACATAGATCTTTGGAATTCATTATAAAGGTTCCTTCATGGTTTTCTTCTATGGGATAATACTCTCCCGGCCTTTTTTCCTCAACTAAGTGGTATTTCCACCTACAAGCCTGAGCACAATCCCCCTTGTTTGAAAAACGTCCTGTCATAAAACTTGATAAAAGACATCTTCCTGAATAGGAAATACACATGGCTCCATGAACGAAAGTTTCAAATTCCAAATCATTTGGAGAATTCTTTACTATGGTTTCTATTTCTTCAAAGGTTAATTCCCTTGCTAAAACAATTCTGTTAACCCCTTGCTTATACCAAAAATTTGCCGTATGGTAGTTGGTTGTATTAGCCTGGGTGCTTAAATGAATTCGCATATCCGGAATTGTTTGCTTTATTATTTCTATTACCCCTGGGTCTGCTACAATTAATGCATCAGCACCAATTTTTTGTAAATATTTTAAATATTCTTCAATATCTTTTAAATCATCGTTGTGAGGCACTATATTTACGGTTATGTTTGCTTTTCTTCCATGTTTGTGGCAATACTCCACACCCTCTTGCAATTCCTTATTTGTGAAATTCTTGCCTCCTGCTCTCATTCCCATGGATTTCCCAGCAAAATAAATTTCATCGGCTCCGTATTGTACAGCCATAATTAATTTATCCTTATTACCTGCAGGTGCTAGTAATTTTGGTAACATAATTTCTCCTTTCATAGGAACATTCTATTATCCAATGTCCCCTTACTTTAATAATGTAACTGCCAATCCGTCTCCCAAAGGTAGTACGGATGTAATAAATCTGTTATCAGTAGATATATATTTAAGATAATTTCTTAGATTTCTCACCAAGGTTTTCTTTCTTCTTACCACTAATTCATCGGAAGCAATCATTCCCTGGTACAAAACATTATCAGAAAGAATCATTCCTCCTGGCTTCATCATTTTTACGCATTTATCAAAAAAAACTCTGTAATAGCTTTTGGCTGCATCTATAAACGCTAAGTCGAAGGTTCCTTCCACAGTGTCCAAAGTGTCAACTGCATCCCCCAACAATACTTGTATGTTTTTCTCAAGTCCAAAATATTTTATGTTTTTCAGTGCTTCCTTGTAGAACTTTTCGCTTCTTTCTAAAGTAACAACCCTGCCTTCCTTCATGGACAAGGACATAAATATGGAGGAATATCCCACATTGGTACCTATTTCTATTATACTTTTTGCATTAAGCTGATTTATTATAAGTTTAATAAATTGTCCCACTTCTTTATGAATTATGGGTAGATTTCTTTCTTCGCAGTATTCTCTAAACTCTTTTAATTTTTCATTATCTTCTTTAATCAGACTGTTTATATATAAGTCTATATAGTCTTTGTTTATATTGTTATTCATGATACCTCTCGTCCTAGTTAGTATATTATGGGTCGGAAAAATGGGGGATCACCTCAAATACTCCTCTGCTGCTTCTATATGTTCGTCATAGGTGTTTGAAAAATAGTGGGAGCCATCACCTTTTGCTACAAAGAACAAGTAATCCACATCTGCCGGCTCCAAGACAGATAAAATAGATACTTTTCCTGGTGAATTAATAGGTGTGGGAGGCAGCCCCTCCACAATATAGGTATTATAAGGTGAATCAATTTCAATGTCCTCATAGGTTAATCTTTCTTTCCATTCTCCATGTGCATAGTTAACAGTGGCACAGGATTGAAGTTTCATGTTTATTTCTAAGCGGTTTAAAAACACCTTTGCCACCTTGTCTCTTTCTTCATCCAATAATGCTTCTTTTTCAACTATGCTTGCCAAGTTTATTACTTCTTCAAAAGACAAGTCAGTATTATCCAACTTAGGTTTTATTTCATTTATATAGAATTCATCAAACTGTCTTAAAAGAACCCTAATAATATCTTCTTCCGAAGAATTTACATAAATATTGTAAGTATCTGGCATAAGATAACCCTGTAAATTCGAAATAGAAACATCCTTTAAAAACTCAAAGTCATTTTTAAAAATTTCAGGATTATCCATTAGTTCAATAAATTTTTCATAGTTTAAACCTGTCTGTTGAGAAAGAGACAATGCCGCTTCCTCGTTAGTAAGACCTTCTATTACCGTTATATTAAAAGTGTTTCCGGAAGTACCTCCCTTTATTAATGCATTTAATATTTCATCTGCATCCATATTCTTTGAAAGAACATAGGTACCCGCCTTTAACAAAGAATCAGAATTTGTTTTTCCTGCATAATATTTAAAAGCACGAGTATTTAATATTAAATCATTTTCATATAAAATTTCCGCAATATCACTTGTTGTGCTGCCTGCGGGAATTTCAACAACAATTTTAGAATCATCATTTATGTCAACGGCTTTTAGATTTTCTTCAATGTAATTATTTAAATACAAATAGCTTGCCACTGCAACTAATACAACCGCTAATAATGCAATTATTTTTTTCATAATACCTCCATAATGATATGCCGCATACATTAGATTATACAACCTTTCTACCTTAATTACAATATTTTAAATTGTAAAGTATATTTTTTGAGAATTAGGTTAATATAATATTGCTTATTACTTCAGTAATGAGAGGGTTGATTCTATTGGACAGATATGAATCGAATGGCACTCCCGATTTAAAAGTTGAGAATTTAGATTTGTTGAGAATGAGAAGGGATGGACAATACAGTTTAACCAATGATATCAAGGGTAAACTTAATCCCAATCTTGATTTATCCGTAAAGAAGGAAAATCAAAGAATTGAAATAAAAAGTATTGTAAATAATAAACCATCCCAATTTAGGCCTATCCTAGGCGTTAACTTTCACAATATAAAGAAGTAATAAGCGTTGCAACCGGTGATATTTCACCGGTTGCGTTTTTATAGAGATCTCTATTTAGAACATAATTATCCCCACCTTCATATAATAAGAAAAATACATACAGGAGGTTAAAATGATAAATAGGGAAATAATTGATGAAACGCCTAGGCAATGCTTGACTATCGGAAGAATTGCTCCTGACTTTACTGCCATAACTACTGAAGGTGTAGTAACCTTATCTCAATATAGAGGGCAATGGGTTTTACTCTTTAGTCATCCGGGAGATTTTACTCCAGTCTGTACTTCTGAATTTATTGCATTTGCACAGCTTTATCCTGAATTTGAAAAACGTAATGTTCAGCTGTTAGGTGTTAGTATAGATTCTAATCCGTCACACTTAGGCTGGCTTTACAGTATAATGGAAATGACTGGGTTAAGAATGCCCTTTCCCCTTATTTCCGACAGGGATGCAAAGGTAGCTGAACTTTACGGAATGGTTAATCCTGACAGAATATATGAACAAAGTGTAAGAGATGTCTTCATCATAGATCCTAATCAAAGAATAAGGGCAATTTTGGCATACCCTGCCACCAACGGGAGAAATATGTATGAACTGTTAAGACTAATCGATGCACTACAAGTAACAACTACATATGGTGTAAGCACTCCTGCAAACTGGATGCCGGGAGACCCGGTTATTGTACCTGAAGCAAGGACTTTCGACGAACTACTACAAAGAGTTACCGACCCTGAAAGTGTCGGGTTGAACTGTCTTGCTTGGTACTATTGCTTTACGGACTTATCCCAAGTAACTCCACTCAATCCTGAATCAGAATAAAAAATACCCTTTGGAAACTAAAGTTTCTAAAGGGTATTATAGCTTAAGGATCTACCTCCACAATTATTGGAAGTATCATGGGGCTTCTCTTAATTCTATCGTATATAAAGCTGCTTAAAGCATCTTTTATTACTGTTTTTATGTTGTTCCAATCTTTAGCTTTAGCATCGTCACATTTGCTTAAAGCTTCATTTATAATTCTTTTTGATTCATCTATTAAATCTACATTTTCCCTAACATAGATGAATCCTCTAGAGACTATCTCCGGTCCCGCAAGAACTCTTCCAGTATTTTTATCTGTAGACAATACAACTATTATCAATCCATTTTCAGATAAAAGTCTTCTGTCTCGTAAAACAATATTTCCAACATCTCCCACACCTAAACCGTCAACTAGTATATTACCTGATGTTACAGTAGTATTCTTAACAATGGACTTAGATGTAAGTTCAAATACATCACCGTTTTTTCCAATTACCGCATTTCCTTCAGGCATTCCTAATTCACAGGCTAACTTAGCATGTTGCATTAAATGTCTGAATTCTCCATGAACAGGAATAAAAAATTTTGGTTTCAAAAGCGTTAGCATTAACTTTAATTCATCTCTTCGAGCGTGGCCGGACACGTGAACCTGGGTCAATGCATCATATAGGACCCTGGCTCCCTTCTCATAAAGCATGTTAATTACTCTTGAAACTGTCTTTTCATTTCCAGGTATGGGGTTAGCTGAAATTATTACTAAATCCCCTTCTTTTATTTGAACTTTCTTATGAGCATTATTAGCCATTCTTGTAAGAGCTGACATAGGCTCCCCTTGGCTGCCAGTTGTGAGAATGACTATTTCTTTATCTTTTAATCCCTTTAAATCATTAATATTTATAATGGAACCTTCTGGAGCATTTAAATATCCCAACTCCTGGGACACTTTCACTGCATTTACCATACTTCTGCCTGAAATTGCAACTTTTCTGTTGTTAGCAACGGCAGCATCTATAACTTGTTGCAATCTGTGAACATTGGACGCAAAAGAAGCAACAATTATTCTTGATTCACAATTGGTAAACAGCTCCATGAATTTTTGGCCTATTGTTTTTTCAGATTCTGTAAATCCTGGTCTCTCAATATTGGTGCTATCAGACATAGCAAGAAGAACTCCCTTCCTGCCAAGCTCCGCAAATTTCCCTAAATCTATAACTTCGTCATTAATAGGAGTATAGTCTATTTTAAAGTCTCCTGTGTGAACAATAGTTCCAATGGGGGTGTCTATAGCAAATCCCACTGAATCAGGAATGCTGTGATTAACCCTTATGGGGGTTACTTTAAAACATCCTAATTTTAATGTTTCTCCTGCTTTTATTACATTTAAGGAAGCATCTTCAATTTTATGCTCTAACAACTTGTTTTCCACAAGACCTAGAGTAAGTTTCGTTCCGTAAATAGGAACATTTATTTTTTGTAACAAATATGGAATTGAACCTATATGGTCTTCGTGACCGTGGGTTAAAATTATTCCCTTTATTTTTTCCTTGTTTTTAATTAAATATGTTATGTCAGGTATTACAATGTCAATTCCTAACATTTCATCTTCAGGGAAGGCCATTCCCATGTCGATTACTATTATATTGTTACCGTACTCAATAACTGTAGTGTTTTTTCCTATTTCCCCTAGTCCTCCCAAGGGGATAACTTTTAATTTATGTTTCTTTTCTGCCATTCTTATTCTCCTTCTCTCTGCATTGACTGCAGATTCCGGTGAATTTGACAACATGATTTTGTATCTCAAAATTGTATTGTTTTTCTATAATTTCTTCCAATGAATTCATAAGATCTTCTTTAACTTCTATGATTTTACCGCATTGTTTACATAACAAGTGATGATGTTGATGAACTTCGTTATCATGAGGTAACAAAATTTCATATCTCAAATATCCATCATCAAAATCATGCTTATAAACAAGTCCTATTTCTTCAAAAAGTAGAAGTGTTCGATAAACCGTAGCTATTCCAATCTTAGGGTTTTTTACTTTAATAAGATTGTAAATTTCCTCTGTAGACAAGTGCATATCCTTGTTTTCCAAAAGCACTTCATAGAGAAGTTTTCTTTGTACCGTTTTCTTATATCCGTTTTTATCCAGTAATTCTCCTAAACGATTCATGACACATCCCCCCCAAGATTATAGCTAAATTAAATCATCAGCAATACCTTCATACATTTCCTGAACTTCTTTGATCTCTTCTTCATCTTCTACTTTTATCAGCACAATACTTCCATCTTCCGCTTCTTCCACATAGTAAATCATACCTTCATCGGAGTTGATTTTATGAAGGACAGCATACAAAGTAT